>Ga0208644_1002608_pt1 | contig 14349 bp, 16 predicted proteins | sample VirMetDEL_Nov_18_FD_184517 | JGI IMG/M metagenome (GOLD analysis project Ga0208644, IMG submission 184517) | Aqueous microbial communities from the Delaware River and Bay under freshwater to marine salinity gradient to study organic matter... | ecosystem: Environmental > Aquatic > Marine >... | reverse complement strand
ATTAAAAATTTTTAATTAATGCTTATCTTAATAATTATTTAATGTTTCAGTATATATACACCCTACAGCCCCTTTTTATGAGTATATATACACCCTACCGCCCCTTTTTATTAGTATATATACACCCTACAGCCCCTTTTTTATGATACTATTGAAATATATTCACATTTATCTTTAATATATATACACCAATAACCAGTATTTCGGGTTTTCTGTTTGTGTATATATGATAAAGATGAAGGTGAATATATTTAATAATATATAATATACAAATTTTCAAATTCTAGATACAGAAATACAATTTATAATGACCAGGAAAAATAATTTAATCGTTAATCTTCCAAATAAATAATTTTCGTGGCCAATAAACTGTATTTTTATATCTAGAATTTGAAAATTTGTATATTATATATACTACTGTAATATATTCAAAATCATCAAGTATTAAAAATATAAATTAAATATTTGACGTGTATATAAATTATTTTTTTAATACTTGATGATTTTGAATATATTACAGTAGTATATATTATATATATCGTCAAATATTTAAATTAGTTTTTTAATTAACCATTCGTCTGAGTCTTCGTCTGTTTCAGTATTTAAATATTTTTCATAGTAGTAGATGTAATTTTTAGATATTTTGAAAAATATGTGTATAATATAGCTTGTATTTTTGTAAAGAAATATTTTCATTTTTAAATTTAAGGGTTTTGTAGAATATTCAACAAAAGAATATAATCTCCCTTTTCTACAATATTTTATTTCTTCTTGTAATGAATAGTAACATAAAAGCCATATATTGGATAATTCTTTTAATACATTATTAAATATCTTTTTGTTTTCTTCCATAATATATATACATATATATATTAAAAATTTTATATTATTTATTTTCTTCTTTTGTAATATTCACAGTTGTTTTTATTTCTGTATTAACTTCTTTAATTACAATTAAGGACATAGTATTCTTTTTTATAGTAAAAGTAGTCTTAGAAGTTTTATATTTAAAAATATATTTGGTCATAGTATATATAATAGGTATAATTATATTGTTATATATTTTATTTTTTCAGTACCGTATTTTTTAAGAAAAAGCTTATTTAGATTTTTAACATTATCTTCTAATTTAGTTGATTCGCCCCATAATATAGCATAACTGAAAAGAGCGGGGCTTGGTATTAAATTCATTATTAGGGCGTATTCTGATTTATTAGCCATATGTCTAGCTATATAATTATTTCTTTTTCCTTCGTCTTGATGGTCTATATATGTAGAACCGTTTTTTAAACCAAAATGAAATGTTTTGCCGTCAGTCATAGTTATTTTATATCTTTTGTTTGCTCTATTGCTTGGTCGTATATCATAAATATAAGTCATAGTAATAATATTATTATATAATTATCTTTTTAATTTATTTTATTTTCTATTGTGTATATATATAAAATTAATAAAATAATATATACTATTGAAAATATAAAAGTAAAATAAAATATATCTTCTAAATCTGTTTGTAATATCATATATAGTTTATGTATATATATAATCATATATTTTTAAAAAGGGAGAATTATAATTTTAAAAAATAAATATCAAAAATATTATAATATACTATATATACTATAATAAAAAAAGTTTTGTAAAAAATAATTAAAAAAAATAATACTCCCTTTTTATAATTCTTCTGTATCTATATTAACAGATTCTTCAACTGTATCTATATTAACAGATTCTTCAACTGTATCTATATTAACAGATTCTTCAACTGTATCTATATTATCAGGTTCAGAAATATAAATTATTGGCTCTGGAGATGGTTGTGGAATATATTCTTTTTTAACACTCTTTACTATATTAATAGGTTCAAATAAAGTTGTAGGAATAATAACGGGTACAATTTCTGGAGGTGTTATAGGTTCTGGTTCTGGTATTTCTTCGGGTATATTAATAATAACAGGTTCATAATCCATTGGTTCGGTATTATTTTCTTTTGATTCTTCAACACCGTCAATAACATTTTCCCATAAACTCTCCCAACTCGGTGGAGTTTCAGATGTTAAAGAATCATAGATATTAGTCCTTAATGGTAAATCAATTTTTTTAATATCTATTGATTTTTCAAATACACAAACTCTTGAAGGGGTTTTAAATCTTCTATTCTTGACAATCATTTTATATACATAATAATATATATATAACTTTAAAAAAAAATAATTAAGCCTGAATCATTGAAGATTTTTCAAAAATATCATTTAATGACTTTACAGAATTTGATTTTTTAGAATTTTTAGTTTTCTTATTTACAGGTTTTAAAAATTCTTCTCTTACTAAAATTGGTTTATCAGGTGTTGACATATTACCCCCTATGGTTTCAGGAACTTCTTTATTATCGTCGTCCAAAACATACTTTTGAAGCTCTTTCGGCGTGGTTAAAAGCTCTTTTTCGGGTTCTTTAACATTATCTTTTGATTTACCCTTAAATTTATAACTTCTACTTTTTTTAACCTTTGGTGGTTCCGGTTGTGGTAATAAAACAGGAGTTGGAGGCGGCGTTGGAGATGATAAAACCGTTTCAGGTTCTACAATTTTAACACGCTTAGATTTAACAACCCGTTTAACTTTTGGTACTTCAACTAATAATATTTCAGTTTCTGTTTTAGGTTCAGAATCTGTTTTAGGTTCAGTATCTGTTTTAGCGGCCTTTTTCTTTAAATAATACATCTTAGCCTTTTCTCTTTTATATTCCAAAAAATTAGGGTTTTTCTCTTTCATTTTTTGATAATATATTTTTCGTTGTTCATTGACTTTCTCTTTATTTTCAACTCTATATTTTTGTGTCGCACGTTTCTGTGCTTCAGTATATGAACTGTATTTAACAATTACTTCGGGTTTAATCTCTAAATCAGATTGTGTTTTATCTTTCATTATATATATAAATATATACTATTCTTTAAATTATTTATTTATTCTTTGATATATATTTAACATCGACTGACATTTTAACTAAATCAGCTTGACCTTTTTCACTTTCTGAGCTTATACTTTCAATAGGTTTAATTACATCTATTTCTTTACGTAGGCTAGGATCAGATGATTGGAAAAAATGTTTTAATATATACTCATTCTTTTTCCAATCTACGGCTTTATTTAAATCTTCAAAATAATCTAAAAACATTCCAACATCCAAATAAATATCTCCCGACCTTTTCGGGTAAGCATTAATATAATGTCCAAGGGCTAGACAATAAAAGCCACAAGCATTATTCATAAGGCTTTGAACATCTTTATTTGTATAGGGTAGATATTTATTAAAACTTTTTTGAACAGCAGCTTTAATACTTTCAGAAGGTGGAGCGCCATAGGGATCAAAGAATATAGGGGCGTAAGCCTTATTTTTATATTCTCCAATTTGTAAATAAGTCCAATGAGTACCGCTATTATCGTTTCCTTCTTCGTCTATACTGTCTTGAAGATTGATAATATAAGCTTTATTTGGTTTTAATTGTTTTGGTAGTTCGTCTTTAAAATAAACACCTTCTAGGGGAATATCCATCCGTTCAGCTAGGTTAATAATTTGAGATTCTGTAAGCATTATGTATATTATATATATAATAATATGTTTTTATATATTTTTATTAATTAGAGAAATATATATATTATAAAAAATTGTTAATAGAAATTTTCGCCAGGGCCTTGTTCGTATTTCTGATATTGTGGAGGGAGTGAAAATTGAAAATGATAATTAGCGCTATAAGGTTGAGATTGTAGCGCAGGGGGTAAATACTGTACAAATTTACCATTTTGACCAACTCTCGGTGCATCCAATTGACCATCAGCAAACAGGCCACGACCAACATATAACCCACGCCCAGCGTAAAGCCCCACACCTCTACTTATAGGCGCATATGGTTCATCGTAATAATCTCTTAAAGCAGCAGCTTCTTTACGCCCTCTAACTGATTGACGTTCATAATCAGCCAGTTTATCATTAGCTTCATAATAACCAATACCAGCGTCGGACAAAACTTTAGGTACAGGCCTTCTTCCCATTCCTTTAATTTGTTTTTGTCCTTCTTTATTAGCATAAGAACCAAGTTGCTTACCAACTATACCAGCAGCGGGTGCAAGTTCGGGCGCACCTAAAGCAGTTACAGCACCAGCCATTAAACCAGGTAGCATTTTAGTACCTTCTTTAAGGGCTTCAGATGCAGCAAGCTTAAGACCAGGCTTAGCAAATTTATAAGCGGTTTTAAGGCCAGGAACAACAACTTTTTTACCAACCCGTCCAAGTGTTCTACCAGCCTTTTTAAAACCCCGTTTTATTTTACCAAAAATACCACTTCCAGCCATAGAAGGTGGGAGTCCTTTTTCATCCATTACTTTTGACAATTCTTCACGATTTTCTTCAATCATTTTATTTGCGTCAATTTCTTCAGGTGTTAATTGAACATCAATAGCTTTTGATTTACCAAAAGACCGTGAAATTCTATCATACATCATAGGATTAACAACCAAAGAACATCCTGTACCCTTCTTAACTCTTACTTTATGACCGTTTCTAAGTTTAGATAACTGTCGTGGACTTGCTTCAATATCAATTAAATACATCTCTTAATAATAAGATAATGTATTATTCCTTTAAACTATTTGTTATAATTATTATTATTAATAATTACTTAATGGAAAGAAATATAAATTTTTAAACTCTAGCACCAGTAAGAGCATCTACTTTAAGTTGAGCACCGTGTTCAATAAAGACATAAAAGTCGTATAATTTACCACCCGGAGGGAGTTGCCCTTGAATAAATACGGATTTAGGAACCAACTGTTCAACAGGAAGCATCCGTTCAAGATTTACGTAATAATAACAGTATAAAGATTGCCAGTCTCTGAAATTAATTAATGCACTTGTTAGACCATCAGTGAGACCACCATTAACAGAATTTTGACCGTGAGTCTGATTATGATACTGTTCAAAAGTATAACGTTCAGTATTATAAATTGCGTTCTGACCACTTACTTGCACATTAAAGTTATTAATCTGAACCATTGGTGCAGTAGTTCCACCACCCGCACTATCAAAAGGTGATTGATATTGAGCCACCGGAAGGTGGTTATTTGTCACACCTGGTGATAAAAAGGGAATAACAAGAATACTTTTAATGTTCGCTATACCATTTGTGATAAGTCTATTAAATACACCTGAAACACTGTCAACTTGATATTGATACACATCTGAATATTTAATAGTTTTAACCGGTGATGATAGATATGCCTGTTCGAATGGTGGATTGAATGTATAAGCAGGGATATACATCAATACAGATTGAGCGCCCGAACTTGCAGCGCCACCCGTTGCAGCATTAGCCAGCGGTGATAATATTTTACCACCAACAGACAAATCAGCGTAATAACCAAGGGTACTACTTGCCGCAGCACAAATAGGAGCACCACCACTTGATAGAGCAGGAATATATTGAGATAAAATTAAATCCCCAGGAGCGTAAGTCGCAGCAGCACCAACACCAGATGCGTAAGCACTTGCAACCATAAAAGGACAGACGCCACCAACAGGAACTGATACAGAAGTTAAAAACAATTTACCCGCAACTGCTTCAACACCCGTTGCAGTGGCTACAGTCATACCAGTAGTAGATATGGTTGCAGAAGCATTATTTAAATTCATTGTCATTTTCATATATACACCTTTAAGCAAAGGAATTCTATCAAAAAATGAATGAATATGTTTAAGATATACTGTGGCTAGTATTACGTGTTGTACATATCCACGTTCTCCAGCAGTAGCAGTTCCAATACGACCAGTAATATAATTTTGCCACATTTGTTGTGTAGTTCCAAGAGGTAGTAAATTTAAACTATGTGGTGATGCATTAGTAGAAGCAATTGCAGCAACAGACGCACAAGGATCATAAACAGTATATCTCTGACGCATCAATAAACCCACATTGCTAGAACTTTGACCCAAAATTGAAGAAACCGGGGTGAATGAATTAGGCCTAAACTCAGAAGGCCAGTCGGGTAGGGTTAAATTATTACAAACGCCCTGACCATCGGGTGAACTTGCAGTATTGTCACCAAAAGACCAGGAAGTTGAGGTATCTGGATAAAAACCAATATGAGCACCCTGAGTTCGCACATCGTCCCACGACAAACTTGTTAATAATTTGAATGTATTCCACATATTAATAAAAGGGGTTTGTTGAATGATTGTTGTACCGTTATAATCTACGGTAAAAGAGTGAATAATTTGACCAAACCAATTTTTAAGCCCAATAACACCAGATGCACCGGCATTAGACGCAGCGCCATTTGAATTATGACCAACAAAAGTATCCGTTTGGCCTAAAGTCACTAATCCTGTTGGATAATTATCACCACCAAAAGTCATAACACCATTTGTACCAACACCGGAGCCAGAAAAAGTTAAAAGTAGGGGAATTTGGAGATACGCTTCACGGTACGACATCCATTTATTACTATTTGATAACTGTGAAGTATCAATAATACTCTGATTTGATGTATAATTTTGACTTTGATTATCCATTATATTAAGCCAATCCTTTCTCACAAAAACATTTGGAGACCCTTCGGTCTCGCTTGACAGGTCGTAAACCAATTTATCACAACTCATTTTATTTATTACATTTTTATATAAATATCTTCTTAAGTGATTTTACTTAATATACCAAAATTTGGTATATTAACTAATAAAAAAATTATATACTAAAAGCAATAGGCTTGCGTTTAGGGCCACTATCGGGTGGTTTAATCATTAAATTTGATAATTTTGAAGAGATTTGTTGAAGTCCCAAACCTTCAGATTTTTTACGGTTTTGTTTTTTCATAACTTTACTTAAGGGAGTATTATTTGTTGTATGTAGATATTCAGGAAGACCGCCCATATAAGACGATTGACCACCCATACCACCGTCCAATAATACGGTACCGCCTGAAATACCACATCCTTTAGCACGTTTAGTTAATGTATCAAAACCAAAACCCCTTGAAGGGATATAAAAAGTATTATGTCGCATATTAAATATTATCATATATAATCAAAACCTTATGTTAATTATTATTTTTTTCTATCATTAATAAATTTTTGTATCCTAAAAGAGATTTATTGATGTTTTCAAGTGAAGACAATTTTTTACTTTGTATTTTATCATTTTTATCAAGTTCTGACTTTTGTCTTAATGTGTTAAAAATTTGTTGTCTATCTCTATCTATTTCAGATAACAAATTATTAATTTTGGTTATTGTTATTTCTTGTTGAGCCATATATATTATATAATATATATAGTAATGAAATATTTAAATGGTTTTCAACCACCTAAGGTCAGTTTTCAACCACCTAAGGTCAGTTTTCAACCACCTAAGGTCAATTTTCAACAACCTAAGGTCAATTTTTATGAAGCGTTATAATTTTCTTCTTTATTTTTAATAGTTAAAATAATAGTCATATTTGGATCTCTTATATTAATAGGTGATTTATCAGACCCCAAAAAGTTTAACCGTAATTCATTATAAGTACCGTCAATCAATTTAGCCCAAGAATAATTAGGAGGACGTTCGCTTATTAATTCTCCAACTGATACACTTGGATTAATAGCGTATATAATTGAACTTGGTGAGGAATATGGATTATTAATATTTGATAAACTTAGATAAATAGAACCATTTGGTTGTACTTGTGGTGAAATATCTGAAAGATAAGATAAAGTTCCAGCGGCGTCTTTAGCTATTAAACTTTGTCCACCTGGAGGAAAATATGAATTATTAAGATTATCAGCAGTTCCAAATGGAGAACTATAACCCAATAAAGTAGTTAAATTTGCCAATACTCCAAATATAGCATTTTGAGTCGTACCAGGCCATCCAGGAAAATTACCAGGAACGGTAGCGCCGGTTGGTAAAGATGTAGGTATTAGAAAAGTATTAAGTTGTACAGCATATCTTGACGGATTAACCAATAATTCAAACGGATAATAATTGGTACCTGCAATAGTCCAATAATACCCGTTTGCAATACAAGTGAATTGAATCAGATTATTTAAATCTTTAACTTCATAAATTCCGTCAGGAATAGTGACAGTGATTGTAGTTTGTCCAGGCCAGGTAATTTGAAATTTATTATTATCTAATATTGTTGATATATTGTACCAACTATAATACATAGAAACAGACGAAACGGCTATATAATGGTCCTTAAATAATACAGAATTAGGAAATTTATAAATTAACTTATTATTCTGTCCATCTTGGACTAAATTAGTTTGATTTAAAACGATAACAAACATTTTTTATATATTCTCTTTATATGTGTAATTCTTTATATATTATTTTTTATAATAAATTTTTTGCCTAGCTTCTCTAAGATTAGTATAAATTTTAGGCTTACTTTTTTTATATATACCTGAACCAATTATATGAGAGCTAGGGTCTAAATTAACAGGTACATCAGAACCACCAAAATAAAAAGGCGGTTGAAATGTATTTGAAGTCATTTGAGGTATAAAAGAATTTAAATTTTCTAGTTTTGGATGATACAGATTAGGAGTACTCATAGTATTAATATTTATAAGTATTGTAGCCCTTTTAAATCATTTTCAATAACCGAAGGTTATTTTCAATAACCGAAGGTTACTTTCATATTATTTTTTTTAATCTTATATAAATAGTTATAGGTAGTGTATATATTTTATTAATTCTTTAAATGATTATTAAGCAGGGGTAAAAAAGGAGTATTATAATTTTTAAAAATATTTAGCCTACTTATAACTAAAAAAATAATTTGGACTTTTAAATTAACTATACTATTTTAAATTATAATCCTCCCTTTTTGGAAATATAAGAATACTATCTATAACTTTTATAAAAAAAAATAAGTAGTATATATAAATAGATTAATAACCTAATGAAAGTAAATCAGACAATAGTTCATCAGCTTGTGCTTTAGGTAATAAACCTTGTGTTTTAAGCTTAAGAACCAATATTTTAAAATTCTTTACTAAGGTCTTACTATCATTACCGCTTAATATCTGGCCTTTCATAACTTCAAAATTATGTATATCTTTTTCTGTTTGGTCTTTAGATGGTGATGGAATACTTAATTTATCTGAAAGTTTGGTTTTTTTAGAAATTTTATATAAATAGGCTTTTTCTTCATCATCAAGGGAACTCAAAAGTTCGTATGACGGAACACCACCGCCTATAATTTGATTAATTACTTTACTTAGATTTGATGAAACTCGCTTATTTGGATAGCCTATGACAGTACCGCCTTTCATTGTTTTAATAGAAATTATACCATCATTAATTTTACGCCTATTTAATAGATATGCACCAAATGGTACAAAATCAGGTGACGCTTTAATACCAGAGTTATAATCAATACGGGTTTCAAATACTTTTGGTTGTGATATATTACCACCTCTCATTTTACGCCTACCCCTGCGCCTTACACCATTTCCTTTTGATTCTTCTGCCCCTTGTTCTTCTTCAGTATCAATTGTTTCGACTTCAAAGTCAGGGGATAAATTTTTTTTTTTATCATTATATTCTTTTTTTCGTATTTGGCGTAACATTTCAGCTTCTTCCTCAGTTAAATCAAAATTATTAAATAAAGTATTTGGAGAAGGTCTTGAACCAAAATTAGGTACCATATTTAACCCCATTTGAGTCATTAAAGGATTATCTTGTCGTGTTTGAAAAATATGGTCTGTTATATTGTTTATTTGTTCTCGTGTATTTTGTTGTATATCCATTACATTGTCAATATTTAATCTAAAAGTTCCCATTCTTTCTTTCAATGTTTCTAGATTTCTTTCAGGTGTTTGATTTAACCACCTTGACAATTCTTCAATTAATGAATTAACATAAGCACCCGCTTTATTTAATTTTTCTTCGTCTGTTCCACTATATGCTAATGATTTTTTAATTCCAAAAATAATATATTGTATAAATTCATATGAAGGTAAAGAGGCTAAAGAATCTTGAATATTTTTATATTCTCTTAGTAAATCTCTAATAATTTCACTTTCACCTGCGGATAAATTATTTAATACATTTGTTAAATCATTACCCCATTTATTAATAACTGCGTCTGGTGGTATCACTTTCCTAAATTTTTCAAGGTCTCTAATCAATGGAACTAAACCTTCCAAATCCAAATCATTTACCATACCTTCACGGGTTAATAATATTTGTAATTGTCTAATTAATTTATCCAATTCTATACCTTGGTCGAAAGTAAAACGTGGTGTTGAATCTCTAGCCCTTCCAAATACTTCTTTAATTCCAACCATTGATTCTTGTGCATCTAAAAAGTATTTTTCAACAAATTTAAGAGTACCTGCAATATCGTTGAAATCTGCAAGTCCATATTTATATTTTTTTAATAATTCTCTTGTAAATTCTGGACCACGTTGAGCAAAAAATTTTAATAAAGCATTACCGGTATTAAATTTTGATTTCATTAATTCTTGTACAAATGTAGAAGCCATTGTAGGGTTCATAAGGTCTTTTAAATCTTTTATGATTCCTTGTTTTAACCCCTCGACATCTAACATTTTGTCCTCCACTGTACGATTATCAGGAAGTGAAGAAACAGGCGGAATCATACCACTTTCACTAAAAATAAGATTAGCCCTCAAATTTTCATCGTCTAACCTAGCCGTTAAAGCTAAATTTTCCATATATTCGTCCCTGAACCGTCGTTGGTCGTCAACTGTTTTAACTGGTTGTCCACTCATAATATATATTAAATAATATATATTATAATGTTTAAATGGTTTAATTAACCACCAAAGGTAATTTAATAACCACCGTAGGTAATTTATTAATGGTTCATAATCCTGACTCCATAACTAGTATAATCAGATTTAGGAGACATAATTTCATCTACAACTATTTCATTAAATTTTTTTGTTATTTCATCAATTGTATGAGTTTTAAGAATTTTATCACACTTTAGAATCATTTTCTTTCTTTGTCCGTCTGTAAGGTAATCAGTGTGTTTTAATGGATTAATACCCATCTTATTTAAAGCAATTGTTTTAACCCTCATAATTATATTTGCCCTTTCTTCATCTTCAGGGCTTTTATCAGAAACAATAGTTATATTATTAAGTTCCTCTATTTTGGCCGCTAGTTTTCGGTCAGCTTCTTCTTTAGCCTTTCTTCCTTCTTCATCATTGTCTTTTAACAACTGTTCAAATGATGAAATAGCCTCTTTTACATTAGCTTCAGTTGTTTCATTTGGATGCATAATAATGGTCATTGGTTTTTCTGAAATAATATCAAATTCAGTAGGATAAGTATCACTTAATTTATTCATTTATATATATAAGTTATATTCATATCTTTATATTATTTTTTTATTTTTTATAAAAGTTATAGTAGTATATATATCTTTAATTGATTATTAAGCATAGGAAAAAAAGGGAGGATTATAATTTTTAAAAATATTTAGCCTACTTATAACTAAAAAAATAATTTGGACTTTTAAATTAACTATACTATTTTAAATTATAATCCTCCCTTTTATATATACTACCTATAACTTTTATAATAAGTCAATCAAATCATCATTTAAATTTCTAATAGGTGAATTAATATTTAAATTAGGATTCATAGTAGCTATATAGTACCGCTCTCTTATTCTTCCATCTCTTGGTGTTTCAACTTCTAAAAATTCTATAATTTCCATAGTCCAAGAATCCCACCCTCCGTTTAATCTTATAGTTTTATATAAAAGCCTATGATAAGAGGGTTTACAGCGGTTATATGTGTTTTTCTTATGGCTTGCTTTACGCTTACAAAATTTATTCGTAGAACCAATATATAAAAAATCTGTATCTGGTTTAAATATCTTATATATGTAAAATTTCATTAGTATATATAATATAATATATACATTGGTTTAAACGATTACAATTAATCAACATCAATAAGGGGTGAATAAGCTATAACAAGGCTTATACCGTTTTGAAGTTTTAATGTTCTATATTGGTAATTTTCTCTTTTAATAATTTCGGGTGATATTTGTCTATACCTTAAATATTTAGGCTTTATATCAACGACCAAGCCGTCGTATTGATGTTTTATTAACCATTCAATAGCCTTAGTCGTTGTCCATAACTTCTTATCAAATAATACACTTTGAACAACTGAACCATATAAGTTTTTCAAATGTCCGCCTATAGCCTGTCTAATAACTCCAGCTAGGTCAGTCACATTATTCATTATTGATTTTACGTTATCACTAATATAGTCACTATTGTCTAATATTTCCGCCGTATGTTGTTTGATAAAATCATAATCTTCTTTATTACCTATTCCACTAAATTGCAATAATGATAATATAAAGTCTTGACAGTTATTAAACATACCATCATAATTAAAAAACTTGTAATCACCTAAACCTCGGCGGGCATTATTTAACATCTGATTTATAGTAATATTTCTATTACCTCTTGTTATGGTTTTAGATTCATCGTCTGGAGAACTTGTAAATTTATAATCCATATTAATAAGTTCGTTTTTCTCTAATAAAACCTTTCCATTAATAATTATTGATAGGTGAAATAATTTGTCGTACGGTGTTGACTTAAGACGCTCTGCAATATTCTTTTTAGTCAATAAATTAATAAACGATGTAATATAACCTTTTAAAGGGCTTCGTCTAATAACTATACTCTTAATAGGTTCATTACCTACGGCTTTTAATATTTTTTGAACCTTAGTGCTGTAAACAACCCTTTCCCTCTTTTTACGGTCTATATAGCTTCTATACTTTTTAAATAGGTAATCAGTAATTATATTTTTACCAATAATTTGCTTTTGATAAAAATATTTATTATAATCTTCTGTTGTATAATATTCTTTTTCCAATCTGATATTTAATTTATAAAGTTTTTCGGCTATTGAACTTTTTATTTTACCATTAACAAAATATTTAGTAGGTAGTTCCAAATCCTGCTTACCCTCGGCTTTAAAAATATATGGTAAGTTTTCATTAGTTTTGGCCGTTTTTGATTTATTGCGTGGTTCTGATTTAACAGGTTCAGAAATATTTTTTACCTCTGGTTTATCAACGGTTGAAATAACTGCTTTTTCATCAGCGTTAATATTCAATTTTATAGTTGTAAAGGGCTTACCTTGTCTATGGAAATAAATTTTAAAATACTTGTTATATATAACCCCCAAACGGTCATATTTATCTTTAATATCCTCGGCTTTTTCTGTTATTTCGGCTTGTCTGGATTTTGGTAATTTATTGAAACCGTGTAAATTTAATAGTCGTGTATATTCTTTCTTAAAATATTTCAGTTTATAGGATATACCCCTAATTTTAAAGTCCAAATCATTGTCGCTAATATCACTATCAAATAAAAAACCTAAATCTTTGTAATCTTTAAATTTATCTTCATTTAATTTATATTTACCAAAATCACCATATTTACCAGATTTAAGGGCCTCAAACTCTGTTGCCTCTCTATAACCTTCCGGAATTTCCCCAACATCATAATATGGCTTTAATATTATAGGTTTTTTATCTGCTTCTGGTTTTAGTTTTCGTTGTTTTCTTTCTGTTGTAAGTATATTATCATTATATTTTTTAATATCGGCTTCAGTTGTTATATCTATACTTTTTAATTTCTCTATATGTTTTTTAGTATTAATATGTCTAGTAATTTTAGTTTTATCAGCAAATGATATATCACAAGCTTTACAAATATATTTATGTTCTTCCAATATAGCACCTCCAATAACATCAGACTTTGTTATTTTATAATTAGTAATCAATAACTCATTTATTTTACCCTTTCTCATACCCCCTAAAACGGGATTAGCATATTTGGTATTAACGTTATAAATATTAAACTCTTTAAATAATTCTCTGTTTTCATTGCTATCATCTAAAGAAATTAAAAACTTACCTTTTATTGATTTTACTAAATTATAAAATTCATTATAATCTATATCAAAATTTTTGTAATGTTCAGTAGATGAACCACGATAAGGCGGGTCTAAATAAAAAAATGAATTTTCAGTATTATAATCTTTAATTACTTTTTTATAGTCAGTATTCAAAATTTTAACATTTTTCAACCTATTATGAAAATTTTGTTTTAAATTTATAGAAGAACGTGTATTATAAGTTCTACCTTCTCCAAAAAAAGATAATTTATATAATAGTAAAGAACGAATAAATTTATTAAAATCTGTTGTAGGTTTAGATTGTTTTATTTTATAAAATTTTTCTTTAGTATAATTACCGTCTATAGCTTTTTTAATTTCTTCAAAACTGTATTTTTTATAACC
>Ga0208644_1002607_pt1 | contig 14352 bp, 9 predicted proteins | sample VirMetDEL_Nov_18_FD_184517 | JGI IMG/M metagenome (GOLD analysis project Ga0208644, IMG submission 184517) | Aqueous microbial communities from the Delaware River and Bay under freshwater to marine salinity gradient to study organic matter... | ecosystem: Environmental > Aquatic > Marine >... | reverse complement strand
CATCACCGGCCGCGGCGCCGACTTCCTGATCATCGACGACCCGCTCAAGGATCGCGCCGAGGCGCAGAGCGCGACCATCCGCAACGAACTGTGGTCGTGGTTCAACGACACGGCGATGACGCGGCTCATGTCGGATGTCGGCGCGGTGATCATCATCATGTGCATGGTGGGTAGTACGCGGGTTCTGTTGGCTGATGGGTCCGAGAAGCTGATGCGTGATATCCGTCCAGGAGATCGCGTCGCCACCTACAAGGACGGCACACTGACCGCGTCGCGCGTACTGAATTGGGCCAACCAGGGCACCGATCGGGTCTTCACGATCAAGACCCGATCCGGGGCCGAAGTCACAGCCAACGAGCGACATCCGTTCCTGGTGCAAGAGGGTGAGGCGACGCAATGGAAGCGGCTTCGGGACATCAAGGTCGGGGATCACATCCTCCGGGTTATTGGGGGCGGTGGCGAGGCGTCGAGTGAGCCCATTGGGGCGGCAAGCTCTGCGTCGATCACTGTCACGACAGCGGCAGGGTCAGGGGCCTCCTGTGCAACGACTGCAATCTCGCCGTCGGATATGGCAAGTCCGAAGCCACGTTGCTGGCCGCCGCTCGATACTTACGAGATCGCGCCTGACGTCGTTGTGGATATCATCCCCGCCGGCGAGGAGGAGGTGTTCGACATTCAGGTCGAGCATACCGAGAACTTCATCGCCAACGGCGTGGTGAGCCACAACACCCGCTGGCACGAGGACGACCTGGTCGGGCGCCTGACCGACCCGAACAACCCGTACTACAACCCGGCCGAAGCGAAGAACTGGAAGATCATCAACATCCCGGCGCTGGCCGAGCAGAACGACATCCTGGGGCGCAAGCCCGGCGAGCCGCTGTGGCCGCAGCGCTTCGGCAAGGCCCACCTCGAAAGCATCCGCAACCGGAACCCCGTCGGCTTCAGCGCGCTCTACCAGCAGCGGCCCTCGCCTGATGACGGCGACTATTTCAAGGCTGCGATGATCCGGACCTACCTGCCGCACGAGCTGCCGGACCGGCTACGCCTCTACGTCGGTTCGGACCACGCGGTCGACAAGAAGCAGCGCAACGACGAGAACGTGATCCTGACGGTCGGCATCGACGAGCATGACGTGATGTGGGTGGTCGACTGCTGGTGGAAGCGCTCGAAGACCGACGAGACGGTGGACGAGATGCTGGCGACGATGAAGCGCTGGCGGCCGATCACCTGGTGGTCGGGCAAGGACCATATCACCAAGTCGATCGGCCCGTTCCTGACCGCGCGCATGCGCAAGGAGAAGGTCTACATCTCGATCGTCGAGCTCTCCGACAGCAAGGACAAGGAACAGAAGGCGCAGGCGATTCAAGGCCGCATGGCGATGGGCATGGTGCGGTTCCCGAAAACCGCCTGGTGGTACGAGAAGGCTCGCGACCAGCTCCTCAAGTTCCCGAACGGGTCGCTCGACGACTTCGTCGATGCGCTCGCCAACATCGGCCGCGGCCTGCCTTATCTGCACGGCGCCGCCGGTCAGACCAAGAACATCAAGGGGCCGCCGCGCGTGGGCACGCTCGCCTGGGCGAAGGCCGATCACAACTACCGGCGCCGCCTCGAGCGGCAGGCCGAACAGATGCGGAGCATGTGATGACCGGACCAGCCCCCGCCGCCGGCGAAGGCAGCCTTACCGATACGATCATGGACATGTTCGCCCCGAAGGCGCCGCCGTCGCCCTTCACGCCCCGGCCCGCGGCGATCGTGCGCGCCGACCAGAGCGCCGAGCCGCCCGAGGCGCGTGCGGCGTTCGTGAAGAAGTGGCTGAAGAAGATCGAGATCGCCGAGCGCCACCACGAGCCGGCGTTCAAGCGCATGGCCGACGACATGGACTTCGCCTTCGGCAAGCAGTACCCGAACGCCACCGACAAGGACGACCGCTACAAGCTCAACATCGTCCACCGGCACATTCAGACGCGCGTGCCCGCGCTCTACGCGCGGCAGCCGACCTTCATCGCCAAGCGCCGCGCCCGCCAGGACTTCCTGTATTGGGACGAGGAACCGGCGTCGCTGCAGGCGGCGATGCAGGAGGCGGCCATGGCGATGCAGTCCATGCAGATGGGCGGCCCGGCCATGGCGCCGAGCCCCCAGACGGTAGCGCTGCTTCAGGACGTGGTCGACGGCTTCGCGCACCGGAAGATGATGGGTAAGCTCGGGCGCACGCTCGAGATCCTGTTCGCCTACTTCATCAACGAGCAGATCCCCGGCTTCAAGGAAGGCATGAAGCAGATGGTCCGCCGGGTCGTGACCTGCGGCGTCGGCTACGTGCGTCTCGATTTCCAGCGGCTGATGGCGCGCAACCCGGGAACCGAGAGCAAGATCGCCGACCTGGCGCAGCGCCTCGGCCATGTGGAGCGCCTGCAGGCCGACGTCGCTGAGGGCAAGATCCAGGTCGACGCCGCCGAGATCGAGGAGATGCAGCAGACGCTGAAGGCGCTGCAGGCCGAGGAGGAGGTGGTGATCCGCGAAGGGCTGTGCTGGCACTGGCCGCGGGCCACCGCGATCATTCCCGACCCCGCCTGCACGAACCTCAAGACCTGGGCGGGCGCCGGCTGGATCGCCGAGCGCTACCTGCTGACGGTCAACGAGATCAAGGAGATCTATAAGGTCGACGTCTCGGGCTCGTTCACCGCCTACTCGGCCAAGGGCGAGCTCGTCGGCGGCTGGAAGGTCGACGCGAGCGTGGACGGCCAGGACGTCGGCGAGCAGCATTGCAAAGTCTACCGCGTCGAGCACAAGTCGACCGGTCTCGAGTTCACGCTGTGCGTCGGCTACAAGGATTACCTGCGCGCACCGGCCGAGCCGAACGTGCAGCTCGAGCGCTTCTTCACCGTCTATGCGCTGACGTTCAACGACGTCGAGCACGAGAAGGAGATCTTCCCGCCGTCCGACGTCCGCCTGCTCCGCTCGCCGCAGCAGGAGTACAACCGGACCATGGAGGCGCGGCGCCAGCACCGCATCGCGTCCCGGCCGCTTTACGCAGCGCCGGCTTCCGCCTTCGAGGAGGAAGACCAGAACTCGATGCTCAAGCACGAGGCGCACGAGATCATCCTGCTCAACGGCCTCACGCCCGGTCAGAACGTGGCCGAGGTTCTGCAGCCGGTGCAGAAGATCCCGATCGATCCGAACTTCTACGAGACCGAGACGGTCTTCCAGGACGCGCAGCGTGCGGTCGGATCCGGCGCCTCTGAGATGGGGAGCATGACCGGCGATGGCGGCGCCACCGAGGCCTCGATCGCCGAGAGCGGTCGCATCTCCTCGCTGTCGTCCAACACGGACGATCTGGACGAGCTCCTGTCGCAGCTCGGCCGCGACGGCGGCCAGGTGCTGATGACCGAGATGTCGCAGCCCAAGGTGCAGGAGATCGCCGGGCCGGGTGCGGTGTGGCCGTCGGTCACGCGCGCCGAGGTCGCCAAGGAGATCGGCCTGATCGTCAAGGGCGGCTCGAGCGGCCGTCCGAACAAGGAACGCGACATCGCGAACATCGAGCGGCTGATGCCGTTCATCGTCCAGATCCCTGGCTTCCAGCCCATGTGGATCGCCAAGCTGTTGATTTCGCTGATCGATGACCCGGCGACGGGCGACATCGCCGAAGCGCTCAAGGACGGCATGGCGTCGATCGTGGCACAGAACCGGCTGGCGCAGCCGGCGCCTGCCGACCCGGGCGCGGACCCCGCGGCCCAGGGCGGCGAGGGGGGCGACCAGGGCGCGCGGCCGGATGGCACGCCGCCGGGCGCGCAGCCGGCCTATCCCGGGAGCCCCGGCGGTCCGGACGGTGGCGCCCCTAGCGCTGCCTAGGGTGTTGATAATCGCGACAGAATGTAGTATGTCTGTCTGAAGTCGTAGGTCCGGGTCAACCGGCCACCGCACCGAAAGGTGCGTCCCTCAAAGAGGAGACGCTAAATGCCGGTTCCGGCACCCGACGGTTCGTCACCGTCGAACGAGATCGTCGAGACGGGAGCCGTCAGCACCGCAGGCGCTGACCAGGTAGCCGCCTCGACGCCAGTTACGGACGCAGACCCCGCGAAGTCGTCCGGCGCGGACCAGGGCGCTAATACCGAGCCGAAGGCCCTTCTCGACATCGTCAAGGATGTCGTCAAGAAGCCCGAGGAAGGTGAGGCATCGCCCGCCCTCAAACCCCAGGAAGGTTCGTCTGATGGCAAGCCCTCCGCCGGCAAAGCGGCAGCGGCCGAGCCAAAGGACGACGACGCCTCGGTTCCATTCCACAAGCACCCTGCCTGGCAGCGGCGTGTCGCTCGCGAAAAGGTTCTCGCGGGCGAGAACGAGACGCTGACGGCGCAGGTCACGGAGCTCAAGCGCCAGGCTGACCAGCTCAAGGTCATCGAGGATTTCCGCGCCAGCAATGGCATCTCCGTCGACGAGACGGTGGCGGGCTTCAAGATGATGGCCCTGATCAAGCAGGATCCGGCGAAGGCGCTGCCCGAGCTCCGCAAGATCGTCGGCTCTCTCGAGCTGGCGATCGGCGAGCGGCTGCCCGAAGACCTGCAGGCGCAGGTCGACAAGGGCGCGATCGACGAGACGGCGGCGAAAGAGACGGCGCGACTGCGCGCGGTCAACAAGCGCCTCACCGAGACGGTCGATCAGTCGCGCACCCGCGAGACGGAGCGCGAAGTCGCCGGCACCCGGGAAGCAATCCGCTCCGAGGTGTCGAAGTGGGAACAGGGCCTCAAGGCGTCGGATCCCGACTGGTCCGAGAAGTCGGAGCTCGTGCAGGACAAGGTGCTCGCGATCGTCCAGGCAACCGGCCGTGCGCCGGCGACGCCCGAGGACGCGCTGGCACTCGCGCAGACCGCCTACGCGGAGGTGAACAAGACGTTCGCCCGCCTGCGTCCGGCGCCTCGCGCGACCCGTCCCGCCCCCGCATCCGGCTCGTCCGCAACCGGCGCCAAGGCGCAGCCCAAGACCATGCTCGAAGCAGCGCGCATGGCGGTGGCCGCAGCCGCTTAAAGGAGTTTCGTCATGCCGTTCACCGCTGAAGAAGTCGGTAACATCTCGAACGCTCTGCTCGACCACTACATGAAGGGTCGGGCCGAGTCGCAGTCCATCCAGGACAAGCCGATGCTGAAGGCCATGAAGGCCAAGCAGAAGACGTTCCCGGGTGGCAAGGAATACATCCGTGGCAACGTGAAGGGCGACTACACCACCGCCTTCATGGGCTACGAGCACGACGACACGGTCACCTACGCCAACCCGGCGAACATCAAGCAGTGGTCGTACCCGTGGAAGGAACTCCACGCCGGTATCTCCCTCACGCTGACCGAGCTCAAGAAGGCGGGCATCTCCGTCTCCGACAGCCTGAACGGCGAGAAGACCGTCGAGCACTCCGATCGCGAGCTCGTCGAGATCACCAATCTCATGGAGGACAAGCTCGACGACATGTCCGAGGGCATCGATCGCAGCCTGAACGACATGTTCTGGCGCGACGGCACGCAGTCGGCGAAGGTCTTCGCCGGCGTCCAGGCGTTCGTCACGCTGAACCCGGCCGTCGGCCTGACCGGCGGCATCGACCGCGCGACGAACCGCTGGTGGCGCAACCGTGCCCGCGTCGGCTCGCTGTCGGCCGAGAGCGGGCGGTCCACGATCGAGAGCATCACCGGCTCGAAGATCACCGCGTCGACCAGCCTGCAGACGCTCACCAAGACGCTGCGCAGCGAGGCCCGCCAGCTTCGCCGCTTCGGCGGTCGCCCGAACCTGGTGCTGTGCGGCAGCGCCTTCCTGGACGCGCTCGAAGGCGAGATCCACGAGAAGGGCACCTACACCCAGACCGGGTTCATCAACAACGGCAAGAACGACATCGGCATGGCGCAGATCTCGATGCGCGGCGTCGGTGACTTCGAGTACGACCCGACGCTCGACGACCTGGGCTACTCGAAGTTCTGCTACATGCTCGACACCCGCTTCCTTCACCCGATGGTGATGGACGGTGAGGACATGAAGGCGCACGCGCCGGCCCGCCCGCCGGAGAAGTACGTGCTCTACCGAGCCGTGACCCACACCGCGGGCCTGGTCGCCAAGAAGCTCAACTGCCACGGGGTCTACGAGATCGCGTAACGGGACGGGGCGGCGAAAGCCGCCCCTCTCGACGCTCTCGTATCACCCTCAAGAAGGACGGAAAAAATGTCCCAGAAGACGGTTACCCTGCAGCTCGCTTCGGCGGTTGTCACCAACGGCACCTTCACGGTCTCGTATCCGACCGGGTTCACGAAGGGCAACTTCATCAACGGCGCCAACCACACCATGTGGGCGCTGCAGAAGAACATGAAGATCGGCCGCGACTTCACCCTCTCGCTCGGCAACACGAGCGCGACCGTGACCTATCTCGGCACGACCACCATCCCGGCCGGATCCACCGTGGTCTTCGGCTTCGACCAGACCGGCGAGGGCGTGCTCGAGACGGTCGTGGTCAACCGCGTCCGCAACGGCTACGTGCGCATGATCGAGCTCGGCTCGCCCGTGCTCGCCGACGCCGACGGCATCAGCGCCTCGCAGTCGGTCACGGCCGGCGTCGAGGCCGTCATGGACGGCGCGCTCGTCGACACCTCGGTCTCGGGCATCACGCTCGATGTGCCGCGCAACGTCGTCGCGGCCTGGACTACCTCCTCGGTCCTGACCGTCAAGGGCTATGACGAGTACGGCGTCTACATGGTCGAGAAGTCGGCCAGCGGCACGTCGTTCACCGGCAAGAAGGCCTTCAAGCGCGTCACCAGCCTGACCTTCTCGGTCAGTGTCACCGGCGCCACGATCGGCACCGGCTCGGTCCTGGGCCTGCCGCTGTTCCTGCGCGACGTCGACCAGATCCTCGCCTCCTACGAGAACGCGGTGAAGGTCGATGCGGGCGGGCGCAAGGTCTACATCCCGTTCGAGATCGAGCAGACCGAGCTTCTGGCGCCGACGAACGAGCAGATCGTCTGCCCCGTGGCCGGTCGCATCACCGGCTATCGCGGCATCGTGCAGTCGGCGGTCACCACCGGCGGCGCGGTCACCCTGAAGATCGGCTCGACGGACGTTACCGGCGCATCGATCACCATCGCTGACGCCGACGCGGCGGGCACCCGCTACAACTCGTCCGCGATCACGGCGGCCAACACCGTGGCCGTTGGCGACCAGATCCAGGTCGTGCCGGCCTCGGCGATCAACACCGCCGGTCAGCTCAACGGCGTGATCGAGATCACCCAGGACGGCGTCAACGACGGCGGCACCTGGGTCGTGGGTTCGCAGGCGGCGGCGACCGCCACCTCCGGCGACGTCCGCGGCACCTTCGCCCCGGCGACCACCATGGACGGCGTCGTTTCGTTCGCCTTCCTCGTCGCGGTGGACAACCCGTCCTACCTCGGCGCTCCGCAGTACGCGGGCTAAAGGGCACGCAGCCGATCCGGTGTGGCCTCCGGGCCACACCGGAGGCGCCCATAGGCACACGCCTCCCCGCTACCCAAGGAGATCCCCATGCAGCTTTGCGATGCCACGGTGCGCCTCGGCGGATCGGTCGGCCACACGGTCGAGAAGGTCAACCTGACGCCGGCCGAGATCGCCGTCCTGCGGCGCATCCACGGCACCGATGCCGTGCTCAACATCTACCCGCGGCGCTCCGACAAACGCAGCCAGAACGGCGAGCGCACGCGCCTCGAGGGCCTATACGGCGCCGAGATCGTCGCCGCCCTGTTCCCGGGCGAGATGTCGAAGCTGCCGACGACCCTCAAGGACATCGGCCTGGCGCCGAGCCCGACGCCGCAGATCCCGCCGATCGAGCTTGACCAGATGGACGAGCCGAACGACGACGACCTGAAGGCTATGGGCCTGGACGGCGGCGATGGCCTTGAGGGCGCCGTGCCCACGCAGGCCGCGGCCTAATCCATGCCTCGCGGCGTCACCCTCGGGCAGATGGTGACCGATCTCCGTGCGGAGGCCGGTCACTCCACCGACGCCGCGCTCGGCAAGAACAAGCTCGTCCAGCTCAAGCGCCTGCTCCAACGGACGCAGCAGTGGCTCTATGACGATTTCGACTGGCCCTTCCTGAACCTTCAGGAGGATGTCCAGCTCAACGCCGGGCAGCGCTTCTATGACTTCCCGTCCGGCATCTCGATCGAGAACGTCAAGAGCTACGCCGTCCGGTGGGGCAACAGCTACCTGCCGCTGATCAACGGCATCGGCGCCTCGCACTACAGCGCCATGGAGAGCGAGCAGACCGGCGCGTCCGGCTCGTTCACCGTGACGGGCGGCGCAGCGGCAGCCGCCACCGGCGGCTTCACGATCAACGCCGGCACGCTCGGCGGCAGCAACGTCATCACCCAGATCACCGTCAACGGCAGCGTGACCCTGCTGTCAGCGTCGGTGCCCTGGGGCACCAGCCACACCGCGACCGCGGCTGCCGTGGTCGTCGCGGTCAACCTCGGCACCGACACGCATGGCTACAGCGCCAGCAACGTCGGCGCGGCGGTGACGCTGACGGCCAAGCCCGACGACGGCACGGGCGCCAACGGCTACACGATATCCGTCACCGTCGGCGGCGACGTCACGGTCACCTCGGTCTCGAACTTCTCGGGCGGCGCCAACAACCGGATCGCCAAGATCGAGGTGGACGGCGTCGACCTTCTCGACGGTTCGCCGATCGGCTGGCGCACCTCGAACACCGCGACCGCCACCGCCATCGCAGCCGCCATTAACGACACCATCACCGTCCCGAACTACACGGCCACGTCGCGCGCGAACGAGGTGACGATCACCGCCGATCCGCAGAGCGACGACGCCGGCAACGATCGCGAGATCGATGTGACGGTCGCCGGGTCGGTGACCGTCGGCACACCGGTCGACCTGACCGGCGGCATCCTCTCGATGCGCTCTGACCCGGTCACGAACATCGACCTGCGGCAAAGCGACGGCGCGGTGCAGATCGAAGTGTGGCCGGTGCCCGCCTCGAGCGATCAGACGCTGCGCATCTTCTACAAGCTGCCGCTCAACGCCTTCGTCGCCAACGACGATACCTGCACCCTCGACGACACGCTGATCGTCCTGTTCGCCGCTGCCGAGCTTCTGGCGGACGCCAAGAACGAGCGCGCGCCCAAGGTCGAGAAGCTGGCGATGAACCTCTACAACAAGCTCCGCGGCCGGGCGGGCGGCGCCCGCCGGCGCCTGAGCATGCTGGGTAACATCGATGCCGCCGGCCGCCAGCCGCGCATCAGCGTCGCCTACGTGCGATAGCCGATGCCCTACCTGGTCATCGAAGATTTCCGCGCGGGGCAGGACAGCCGCAAGAGCAAGGCATCGGCGCCGATCGGCACGCTGCGCCGCCTGACGAACGCGCATATCGATCGCGGTGGCGCGATCGAGAAACGCAAAGCCTTCGTCAGCACCTACACGCTGCCGGCCGGCACTTTCGGCATGGCGACCATCAGCGGCGCGCTCTACGTCTTCGGCTCCGCCGTTTCGCCCACGATGCCGTCGGGCGTCAACTATCAGCGCCTGCAGCATCCGTCGGCGTCGGCGATGACTGCCGTGCTGCAGGTCGAGATCTTCAACGGTCTGCCCTACGTCATTGCGTCCTATGCAGATGCGTCGATCCATCACTTCTACAACGGCACGCGCGTCACCGACTGGTATGACGGCCGCGCCCGCGGCTACTTCGATGTCACCGCCGGATCGGCCTCGGCGGGAACCGCCGCCAGCACGACCATAACCATCACCGGCGGCACCTCGAACCCCGGCACCAACAAGGTGTCCTCGATCACGATCAACGGGGTCGAAGTCCTCGGGTCTGCGGTGAATTGGGTGACTAGCCATACGGCGACGGCGACCGCGGTGGCGGCACAGATCGCCTCGTACACCTCAAGCCCGGACTGGACCGCAACCGCGAACGGCGCGGTCGTGACGATCACCAAGTCGATCACCGGCGTCGATGGCAACGGCCTGTCGGTCGTGGTCACGAACGCCGGCGACGTCACCAATAGCGGCGCGGCTGCGACGGCCGGGGGCGTCGATCCGAACGCGGTCAGCAGCATCCTCGTGAACGGTGTCGAGATCCTGGGCGCTCGCGTGCTGTGGACGACCACCAACACCGCCACGGCTGCGGCGATCGCGAGCCAGATCAACAGCTACACATCGACGCCCGAATACACCGCCACCAGCATCGAGAACCGCGTGTTCATCCTGGCCGCCGCGGCGGCGGGTGCTGGGCCGAACGGCTTCGAGGTGACGCCCACCGTGCTCGGTAGCGTGACGCTCGCGAGCACGACCGCCCTCTCGGGCGGCGACGCCGCGGCCGGCACGTACACCCCCGGCCGGTCCTGCCGGACCCTCGGCACGAAGATGTACGTCGTCAGCGGCTCCAATCTGCACTTCTCGAAGATCGCAGACCCCACCAAGTACAACTCCGACCAGGTCGGCGCCGGCTTCATCAACATGGCGACGCATGCCGCGGGGTCCGAGACACTGATCGGCATCGAAGCCTTTTTGTCCTACGCCGCGATCTTTTCGGCCGAGGCGATCCAGATCTGGACGCTGAAGGCCGACGAAGATGAGAACGAGAAAGCGCAGGTCATCAAGAACGCCGGCACCTCCGCCCCGCGGTCGATCGTCGGCTACAAGAACGGCGACGTGGTGTTTCTCGGCAGCGACGGCATCCGCTCGCTCCGATCGGCCGGCGACGTTTCGTCGACCGCCACCGTGTTCGAGGTCGGCACCGCCATCGACCCACAGGTCAACGACCATGTTTCGGGCCTGTCGGCTTCGCTGGTCGAGCGCGCCGTATCCATCGTCGAGCCGGTGGACAAGCGGCTGTGGGTTTCGATCGGCAATCGCGTCTTCGTCTTTACCTATTTCTCCGGCGCCAAGATCTCGGCATGGTCGGAGTATCTGCCGGGCTTCACGATCTCCGATCTGGCGGTCGTCGGCACGCGGCTCTACGCGCGCTCCGGCGACACGATCTACCTCTATGGCGGCGCGGCCAACGACACCTACGACGCGAGCGAAGTGACGGTCGAGCTGCCGTTCGTCGATGGCAAGACCGTCGCGACCTGGAAGCGTTGGACGGCATACGACGCGGATCTCGCGGGCACCTGGGATCTCTCGATCGCGACCGACACCGGCCAGGAAGACACCTACGAGGAGATCGCCACCGTCACCGGCGTCACCTACGGCGAGCTGCGTGCCGCCTTCGACAGCGAGAGCTCGCATGTCGCGCCGAAGCTGGTGAGCGCCAAGGCCGAATATGCCCGCATTTCCAGTCTGATACTGCACTACCAACAGGAAGACGCCTCCTAATTTTCGGCTTTGTCGGCATATCGGATTTTGTCGGACAAGCCGCTGCTATCACTGTATATTGTGCCCAACATCAGGGAGAACCTGAGAGATGTGCGGAGGCGGACACGAGGTAGACACCTCCCGTCAAGAGGAGGAAGCCCGGCGCCAGCGCGACGAAGACCGCCGCCGGGCGGAGGAAGAGCGTGCCCGCGAACAGGCGGAGTACGACCGCCGCTATGCGCAGGAGCAGGAGCGCGCGCGCCGAGCCGAGGAGCAGCGCCGCCAGGACTCCGAGGCGTATCAGCGCCGGCTCGAGGAAGTCGAGCGTCAGCGTCTCGAGAGCGAGCAACGCACCGCCGAGGAAAACCGCCGCGCGCGCGAGGAAGAGAACACCCGCCGCGAGACCGAGCGCCGCACGGCTGCCGAGGCCGAGGAGAAGCGCGCGCAGGACGCGCGCAACGAGGCAACCGCCCGCCAGAACCGCATCGACGGCGCGGTAAGCAGCGTCGACAGCGCCTTCTCCGGCTTCAACGACGACTACTTCAACAAGTTCGTCTCCGACTACACGTCGTTCTATGCGCCGCAGATCGGGCAGCAGTACGACGACGCGGTGAAGAAGAAGACCTACGACCTGGCCGAGAAGGGCACGCTCGACAGCACGACCGCGGCGAAGGCCTACGGCAAGCTGGCGGAGACGCGCGCGGCGGCAGAGGCCAAGACCGCGGCCGATGCGCGGAACGCCGCCAACAATTTCCGCGCCGGCGTGCTCGAGAACAAGAACAACCTGCGGACCATGGCGCAGAGCGGTGCGCAGATCGGCGATCCGTCGCTGGTCGCGAGCGGCATCGCGCGGCCGACCTACGCCGATCTCGGCGACGTCTTTGCCGGCATGGTGTCGAACGTGGCGAAGCGCGCGGCACAGCCGACTACGGCGCAGCCGGGGCTCTACAACAACACCTCGGGCGCGGCCCGGGTCGTGAACTGAGGACGCGCCATGTGCGACACCATTGACGCGGCGGGCCGCGACGCCTTCGGCGAGGACTTCAATCCCTACGCCGGGCTGGCGATGAACGCCGTGGTGGGGGCCATGAACGCCGCCGGCCGGGCGACGATCGCCAATGGCGGCCCGAACGAAGCGCCGGGTGCGAGCACCGGCCAGGGCTATGGCGGCAACGTCGCCATCTCCGGTTCGGTCGACGGGCCGGACGGTGGGGCTGCTGGCCCGGCCGTCACCGACGCGGCCGTGCAGCGCTGGCAGCAGCAGATGATGTCGCCGACCGGTCCCAAGGACGGCACCGCCTACGACATGGTTGTGCGCGAGGGCCGCGAGGCCGATGCCGCGCGTCAGCGCGAGGCGGCCCAGGGCGAGGCCGAGGCGCGCGTCCGCGCCGAACAGCAGCGCCAGCAGGAAGACGCGGCGGCGCGTCAGCGTCGTGAGCATCAGGAGCGGATGGATAACCAGCCGACGGATGCGCCGCGGCCGACCCAAGCGCCTGCAGCCGCTGCCGTCGCCTCTCCGGCCGCGAGCCCGGTCAGCATGGTCGATGTCGCCCGCGCGGCCGTCGAGCCGCAGGGCGAGGTGCTTGGCGGCAAGACCGGCATAGTGCCCGGTCCGGTCGGTGGCGACGCTCCGTCGGCCCCCATGGGCTCGATCGGTCCGACCCATTCCATCCCGGGCACGCCGGCGCCTTCGCCAGTGGCCGCGGCCGTCGCCAAGGCGGCGAAGCCCTCGGGCGCTCCGATGGCGAAGGCCAAGCCGGCGGCCGGGCTCTACAACGGGCTCTCCAGCGGCAGCCCGGTTCGCGTGGTGAAGTAAAGTCATGTGCGAGCCGATCTCTACGAGCCTCGCTCTCGCGTCGACTGCCGGCGGCACGTACCTCAACAGCCGCGCGGCTTCGCGCGCGGCTGCGTCGAACCAGGCTGCCGTCAACCGGCAGACCGATATGTCGCGCGAGGAGTATGACCAGCGCCGCCGGCTCTCGAATGAGAACTACGAGCGCGACTTCACGCGCTCGTCCGGCGAGTACGACAAGCGGGTCCGCACCACCGACGAAAGCGACGCGCGCATTCGCGACGTCAACCGCGAAGGCCAGCAGGTTCAGACGCAGGCCGAGCTGGACGATATCGGCCGCTCGACGGATGTGATTCTTCAGGCGATTTCCGGCCGTCGCGGTGTCACCAATCAGGCTTACGACGAGCGGGAGGCCGCGCGCCAGCTCGGCGAGGCCCTGCGCGGCGCCGAGAGCGGGCGCCAGCGCGAGTTCCAGAAGAACGCCGACCAGACCATCGATCGCGGCATCGCCGACACCGGCTACGCCTCGGCCGAGGCGGGGCGCGGCGCCTCGCGCCTGCAGCGCTCGGCCGACATCGGCGGCACCGTCACCGCGCCGGCGACGGTCGACATCAACGTCAGCGACGCGATCAAGCAGGCCATCGCCTCCGAGCAGGCCAAGGGCGCCGGCAAGGCGCGGGCGGTGGCCGATGCGGGCGCGACCGTCGCCTCCTACGGCGACCTGCTCGACAGCGGCGCCAACCGCCTCGCCACGCTCAAGGGCGACCTGTCCGGGCTCGACACCAAGGCGCGGATCTCCATGGCGCCGCTCGAGACCGAGCTTGGCATGGCCGATCTCAAGTATCGGCAGGCGGGCGACCGCGCCGAGGACAAGATCGGATCGATCGCCGACGCCATGGACGGCGGGCTTCGCGAGAGCGCGCAGCGCAAGCGCTTGGTGCAGGTTCCCGCCGCCTACCGGCAGGCGTCGCTCGCCGACAGCATCGCGCAGCTCAACGACAATCTTGTGGGCTCGTCGATCGACTACGAGAACGGATCGAATGCGTCGAGCGGGCGCTACATCGGGTCCATCAACGGGTCGAGCTCCAACTACGAGAATGCGATGCGCGGCCTGACGGACATGCGCATCCGCTCGACCCCGTCCACCAGCATGCTCGGCGGCCTGTTGACGCAGCTCGGTAGCTACGGCTTCTCGATGGCCCAGAACCCGACGACCAACTGGTCGAAGATCGGCAGCTCGATCGCGCGCCCGTTCCAGT
>Ga0208644_1002606_pt1 | contig 14354 bp, 29 predicted proteins | sample VirMetDEL_Nov_18_FD_184517 | JGI IMG/M metagenome (GOLD analysis project Ga0208644, IMG submission 184517) | Aqueous microbial communities from the Delaware River and Bay under freshwater to marine salinity gradient to study organic matter... | ecosystem: Environmental > Aquatic > Marine >... | reverse complement strand
CCTGTTTGTGTGTCTGTCATTTCTAAAGAATACAAACCTGCTCCTGATGGTGTTAAAGTAATTGTGTATTCATAATAAACCTCTACTGTTTCTGTTATTTGGTCTGTTAAAGAGGTAACTAAATCCTCATCAGAATTACTTCTTGGGTCTGGATTAGAAGCTGGAGTTGTATCAACAAAATCGTACTCTTCTAGATTTATAGGTTTTACGCTTTCTTCTATTTGTGAGTTTATATCGCCTTTTTCTCTATGCAACCATAGATATAATTGATAAAATTCATCATTAGAAGTGCTAAAAAAGTCATTTGTACCATTTTTAGTAAAAGTAAGACCATATTTATCTTCTATACCTAAAATTATGTGATATAGTCGTATAGCTGGCTTTAAATCTATTAAATCTAGTCCGTTAGGATGATTGTCAGAACCTGTGCCATGATGCCTTACATTTCTCGATACAACATCTTCGTTTAATGCAGGTCCGTTATCGTGTTGTGAATCCCAATAATAATGAGATTTACCACTAATAAAAGGAAAGCACAAATCACCTGCTGTAGTGTCTGTATTGCTGTCTAGTTGTTTAGTTACTGTGTTTAAATTATATCCGTTTGTAAACCCTGTTTGTGCGTTTGAGGCAGTATAAGTAACAGTAAATTGTTCTAGATATGCGTTTGGGTAGTTGGCTAACTCATCCAACTCATCATCACCAAACAATCTCTTTAGGTTTACTGTTTTACCATAAAAAACTACTTTATAAGCATGAGGTAACTGATTTTTCATACTTACACTATTCAAGCTCATAAAACCTTCTCTATAGTCTTGACCGTTTATCTTAATTAGAGCTTCTCTCTTTACTCTAGCATCATATCCACCATCTATATCAAAGTTGTAGTAGTGTTTAAATACTTTATTGTTTGGTTTACTAGCTGGAATGTTAAACTGCTGAGTATAATCAGTAAATACCTTTGCAATATCCTTTATGTCCTGCAAAGAGTTGGTTATGTTGATAGATTGTTCTTCAAACAAATCTAATCTTTGATAAGTTATAGCTTCTCCATAACCTGCTGTATTTATATATAGCTCTACTTCTCTACGCATTATCTTACAGTATTGATTTTATCGTATGCAAACTCTATTTGTATTGTATAGTTGATTAATTTGTCGTTTAATCTTGTTCTAAATGAGAAATCATTAGATGTAGCCTTAACAGGTAGTGTTTTATTGTCATATTCTATCCAAATTCTTTCGCTTAACATCATTTGTTTAAATACTTCGTTATACTCTTCAGGATAGAAGCCTGTATTTAGTGTTAAAGACTCTTTTGCGTTTACATTAAAGGTTTTATACTGATGCTCGTAAGTATTATAAGAACCGTTGCTTATAATAGTAGACCTAAACTCTTCTTCTGTCTTAGAAATAGATAAATCACTACGTTTAAACATCCATAAGTCTTGATATGCACCAAATTTGTTTATAAATGTCAATTTGTAAGGTGTAAACTTACATTCTTCTATGTTTTGTACATCTATAACAGTTACTCCTTCTGTTCCGTCTACATAAACGGTGTCTGCAGGATAAACGCCTATTTGACTTAAGAATTTATCAAGACAACTAGAGCCTTCATAAGTACCTCCGTCTAAAAGCACTCTATCCTCATAACTATCTACACCTGCAGCTTCGTTGCTTATATAAAGTATTTGGTCTTGCGCTCTATAAGGTCCTCCAACAGTAAATGAATATATTTGTTCACCATTACTAAAGAAAGCTACACTTGTTGTGTTTGTAGGGTCTATAGGTATTCTTAAAGGAGCATCATCTGGTTTTAATATTGTTGTGTTGGATTGTAAATATCCTTGTGTTAACTGAGGATTCGCTCCATCTTCAAAGTAACCATATCCATCATAAGCTCTTTCTGCATATACAGGTGTTCCTACTGTAGAACCACCAGAAGTTGCCTCTGTAATTCTGTAATCTACAAATATTGTTGTTGCTTCGTCTATTGAAGTGCTTAAAGCAGGATAATCTCCATTAAATTTACTATTTATATAATCTTTTATTAAGCTGCTTATCTCAAAGTTTACTTTTTCATCTACTGCCGTAGCACTTAGTATGTAGGTGGGAGTACCGAATGAAGTGTTTGCGTGTCCATGATAAATAATCAACTCTAATTTAGCACTTGTCAGTCCTGTAGCTGATACATTGATAAAGTATGGGCTTCTTACGTTTATTTTAGCCATTTGTTTTTATTTTATTTTATTTAATTCGTCTTCTAATCCACTCATCCAAGCTGTTAATAGGTCATCATCAAACTCATTCATCACATTATTTACTGCTCTGTCTATAAAGTTGCTACCAGAATAACCAAATCTCTTTATAGTACCTTGTTCATAGATACTTTGAGCAATAGCTCTTGCTGATTCCATCCTTGTTTTACCATTTTGTGGATTTATGCCTCTTATAGACATCCATTGAAGTATGTCTTTAGCAAATCCTTTAGGAACTCTAGCAAACTTTCTTCTTCCCTCGTCTACAGTCATTGCATAGTCAGCCATAAATATCTCTATATTTGTGCCTACTATCTTATAGTACATAGTGTCATGCAATTTGTTAGAAGCTCTTAATGTCTTGCCATTTTGTGGCTTACTTAAATTAGCTCTAAGCCTTTCTACAGCTTCAGAGCCTAATCTTTCTAATGCTCTCTTAATTAATTGCTCACGCTTCATCAGCAGATACTTATATCATTAATCATTGTAATATCTACTTCTGCTTCCCAACCAGCTAACTCATTCTCAAATCTCTCTTTGAATGGCTGACAACTCATACTCGCATCTACCTGCAGCTTATCAGCTCTTAGATTACCTCTTTTTAGTTTAGAGAATATTAAATTCATTACCTGTAATTGTGTGTTTAGTACATCCTGTAAGTTGTCTACACCATAAAAATCATCTGGACTGTATTCTTCTTTTGTGTAGTCTACTATATCTGCACATAATATCTGCAATGTGAATGTAATAGATTGTGAATCTATAACTGCATTAGAGATGTTTAGGTGTGCTAAAGGAAATATATCTGTCTTGTTTAGGTTTACTTGTGTTATATCACCAAAACTCACACTATTAATGTGATTGTCGGCTCTTAACTCATCCTTAATCTTGTCTAGTAAGTCGTATACTTGTGTCATATTTATTTTCTATGTGCCTTTTTTATTAAAGCATTTTCTATTCTTGTTTTGTCCTTTATATACTCCAAATACATCAAACAGGTATGTACTGGTAGTTTTGTAGCTTGGTCAATCTTTGCTGCATCTTCTTGAGCGATTGTAAATATTGATTGATACCAACCCCATTTTTTTCCAAAGTTTGCTTGAGCTGAGGTGGAAGTTCCTTCCCCTTCAACTGCTGCTGTAAATAATCCAGCGTATAGCTTGGTAATTTGTTCCCTAAACGATAAAAAAAAACCATTGCTCCTATCGCTACATTAAGTGGCATATCTAACATTACATCAGAATATTTATGACTGCCTTCATAATCCATTACCCTATAGAACTCATTCTTCTTAAAGATGACTGGTCTAAACAATACAGCCATTGCTTTATGCATCTTATCCCAATCAGAGATATAACCATCTAAATCAATGAACTCTCCAAAGGTCATCTCATCTAGCTTTGGTATAAAACCAAACTCAACAACCGTCTCATCCCCATACTCGTCTGTTGCCGACATACTAAATCTCGGTATTAAAGGAGTTTCCTCCTTAAAACAGTTGTTTATGGCATCTATGGCGAAATCAAAGTTGTTTAAGGGAATCTTAAACGTATCTTCTATTTCTAATCCACAGAATATCTGCAGCATCTTTGTCTTTATATATACCTCATCTTCCTTATCCCACTTATCTAGTATCTTTAGATACTTTTGATACTGTCTAAGGCTTATTCCTGCCAATGTTTGAGGTATAGACAGTTTGTATTCCTTTATCATACTATGATAACGAAAATCAACACATTCTGTTTTTTGTTAATAAGTTGTTTATAGAAGAATAAAACAAAAATAGAAAATATCGTTATCTTTATATAAGTAGTTGCAAATCTACATAAGTTGCCAAACTTCAATACCCTATTAAATATGGATGATTGTTGGAACAGATAACCTAAATCTCCTTGTGAATGGCAGTACTAAACCCTTTGTTATTTTCGTATGCGCCCTAGTACTATTCCACACAACGAGTAAACAGCTAACCAAATATCTAGCAAATATTATTTAAAATAACAATTATTATAGGTGGGCGAATAATACCTTATCCATAAATTACTTTTCAACTATATATATATTTTTAGAATATGAGTTTTATATAAATTTGTTTTGGATGAAATCATTAGAATGGACAACTCCACCTGCCACATATTCAAATTACGTTAATCTTCTATTTAGAATGATTCTAAATAACATATATTTACATAATCTATGTATATTATATATAATAAACATTTAATTTAAAGCTATTTACAGACGTTTTAAGAGACGTTTAATAAATAAATGTATTTAGGTATTGATGAGGTTGTTTAAAGTGCTTAAATGATGTTAAAATTGGTTGTTATTTCATAGGCTTTTACAGGCTCTGTAATTCAATAACTTATAAAAAATATGTATATAGATAAAAGGTACAAAAAAAGCCCTTAAATATAGTATTTAAAGGCTCTTTCGGACTAACTAAACAAACTAAACAAAGTTAATTAATTTTATTTTTATTCTGAATCATCAGCATAAGCACAGGCAGAATTATAAATGTTTGCGTTACATTCTTGAACATAGTCCACAAAATTATCATACCATTCAAGAACCTTTTTAAGTTGTTTTATATCTTCGTTTGTTTCCTCTTCTAATGTGTTATATTCAACTTTTAAATCATCGTATTTATTTAGTAGTTCTTTTATTTGTTCATCTGTTGTTTTCATGTTCTATTGTTTTTAATTGTTTTATTTGTTTGTTATATTCTTTGTTCAGTAAATCAAAATCAAAATATATTTTATTATTTTGTTTAGTGTAGTAAACTGGTAAAGATAAAGAAGATGGAATAAAGTTTTTATTTCTCATTAGTTTAATATTTGTGTTAACTTCATGCATAGAGTAAAGAAAGTAATGAATAAGATTATAAATAATAATATTTGTCTGCTCTCGTTCTCTTTGTTTGTTTTCTTTATTCTTTGTCTCATTAAATTATTAAACTCTTTGAGGGTTAATACTTCTATTTGTTTACCATAATGAACGCATATTTTATTAGTTTCCAGTAATTTTATTTCTGTAATTTCTTTCATTGTTTATTGTTTTCGTTATTAATATTAAAATGTAGTAATAAACCCATTTAAAGCCCATTGACCAACAACGCTAATTAATGTTAGCATAATAACGCCAAATGTTAAGATTTGAACTTTTCCAAATGTGTTTAAATTTTTAAATGTTTTAATTGTTTTCATGTTTTTGTTTTTATATTATTAATTATTTATACTACAAATATAAACAATTTTGTTAATATGTACAACTTTAAATGTTAAAGTTTTGTTAAAGAAATGTTAAAGTTTTATTCTAGTTCTTGCGCTTCTGCATATTCGAACCAGTCGGCATCTGTCCAGCTTTCATAATCTGGATAATCATATTCAAAAAAACCATTATTTAAATAAAAGTCCTTTATATATTCTAAACTTAATTTTTTCATGTTATTAAATTTTTATTGCGTTTGTATATTGCCATTGGCCAGAATTAAAAACTATTGCCTCTCTCCCGTTCCATACTTCCCCGTTTAAATACCAAACATAATTCTTTTGTTTTATTCCCTCATGGCCTAAATATTTTAAAATGCCGTTAAGCCTGTCTTTTGTTGTATTACTAGGCCAACCGCAATGATTTAACACTAAATTTCTGTCATTATCAAAATAGGCAATTAAGTTGCCGTGTAAATAATATTTACCGCCCGCCGTTAATGTGTTCGACTTGCTTAAATAGTAGCCATTAAAAAAGGCGTTTACTGTTTCTCTTGTTACTTTTCGCATAACTTAAAATTTGTTTAATTGTTTTATAAATTTATTATATATTTTTCTGGCGTCTTTTTCGCTTTTTTCTGTAAGTGTTAAAGCTATTAGACAAGAAATTAATTGTTTTTGTTCATACTCTGCTAAATCTGTGCAGAGGTACAAAATAGATTCTATTTTTTTATTCATTGTTTTATGGTTTTATTATTATTTCTTTTTGTTTTTTACTATCATAAATTGCTAATTCTTTTAACTTTTTAGCCTCTTTTATTGCCTCTTGTTTGTTATCGGTGGACCTATAAAAATCAGCGTAATAAATACCCGTTTTTTTATCCTTCCAGCCTCCGACACCCTCAAAGCCTTTTATTTTATCTTGTTTAATTTTGTTTAATGTTTTTAATATTTCTAAAGCCCTAATTTTAGGATTTGTGCCTGTATAAAGGTTTTTATTTGCATAAATGAAGCGTTTATTTTTTCCCTCTTTTGTTCGGTGTGAGAAATCTTCCATATTAAAAAGGCGTTCTCTTAATACATTTATTTTTTTATTCATAATCTCTTATATTTAAACGCTTATAAATAAAGTCCGAGTGATGCCAAAGTAAATCATTTAAATCGGTTTCGCTTACTCCGTCAGGAAAGAATCCCTCCAGTAAATAATGCAAATCCCTCACTTTGTCTTCTTCTTTGATTTTGTCAAGCGTATCAACAGCACCAGCCCACGCCTGAAAATCATATAAATCAATGTTTTTTGTTATTTTAAATTTACTCATTTGTTTTGTTTTAATTGGTTAACGCTTCAAATATATTAACAAAATTCTTAATAAATCAAAACATTAACAAAACTTTAACATTTCTTTTAACATTTGAAATGTTGAGGGGTGTTCTCTTCTCTGGTGAATTTCGTTTAATGGACTTTCTCAGCTTTTTAATATCTATATACTAACGAAGGGTTAAAAGCCGTTAAAACGCCTTATTTTAAGCCCATACAAAAATAAATCAATAATAGCAAATTTATTTTATTTGGCTATTGAATTTTTTTAATTCTATACTTAAGCAAATTTAAAAAGATGCTATTTAGAATAATTATAAATAAAAAATTTGGGGGAATATCCTTTTTGCGCTACCCTCATGTTAAACAGCTTACCCCTCATGTTAAACAGCCCTCATGTTAAACACCTCCATGTTAAACAATCGACCCTTCATGTTAAAGGTTCATGTTAAACAAATTATCGAATAACATATTTTCCAGAATTTACTCCTTGAACTAAATATTGTAAGGAATATCTGATTGCATCTACAAAGTGATTGTATTTGTCTATTGGTTTCTGACCTCTCTCATGCCAGACATAATTATTAAACTCTCTAATTATATTGTGTGAGTTTCTCTCTACTATTATCTCATAGTCTTGCATCAAAGCAATACCTGATAAGATGCTACCTTTCTTCTTTATGGTTGGTCTTATGTTTAGACCTGTGTTCTTTAATTCTTTTATCAATCTAGGTTCAGAACTATCACAAATGATTAAATCTGCTCCACATTCTTTCCTATTCATAAACGCTATATCTGACGTAGAAAGCCCTGTTTTACCAAAAACCTCCTTTACATATACTTTTCTTACTTCTCTGTCTACAGACACCTTTACAAGCGTTGTCATGTCCATAGAGAACCCAAAGTCTTGCCCATAGCAAGTTAATTCTGTTTGTGCAAACTCTCCAAGCTTCCAGTTTCTAATTATTGTTCCTTCAGCTTTCTCCATCCAACCTCCTAAAATAATATGCTCAAATTTAGAAGGTGTTCTTCTCTTCATATCATATATCTGTGTAAGAAATGAGTCAGATAGATTGTCTTTGTTATCCTCATACGTTGTATGTATGTAAGTTACATCATCTTTGTTACCATTGTAACCACCCTTTATGTTTTTATATAAAAAGAATCTCTGATATATCCAATGCTCTTTTGTAGCTGGATTTAATATTAAAATACATCTGTTTTGTTTACCTTGTGTACGAATAGAAAAGTCAATCTTGTTAAACACATCCTCTTCTAAAAGCTCTTCAGCTTCATCTACAACGAAAGTAGTTACACCATTTAATGATTTAAGAGCTGCAGTTTGGTTACCTGATGAGGTCCTGATACCCTTAAACATTATAGAACTGTTTGTCTTTAGGTTTATTATCTCATCTTTAGTAATCCTAAAATCTCTGTGTACATCCATCAAGTCAATCTTCTCAATGAACTCAGGAATAATAGATGTGTTGGCTGATGTTAAAGTATATCTAGTAAACAGAATCTTATGTCCATGCTCATAGGTTAGGTTCAGTAGAAACAAAGCAGCTCCGAAACTCTTACCACTACCTCTACCTCCAGTAATCACAAAGTATCTACTCTTTGATTGAAACAAAGGTATGTATTTACTATGTAGATTTATATTGCTATTCATCTTCTGGAGTTACATCTATGATGTCATCATCTATTTGACTCTCCTTGTTGTTAAAGAAGTTGATTACAGGAACTTGTACTTTATTGTTCTTAACAGAATCATTTATACTATCTGATGGTTTACCATAAGCATACTCCATTAGTAGTTTCATGTGAGTAAAGTTCTTCTTAGCAAGCTCAGCAAGGTGCTTAAACGCCTCTTTCTCGCTTCCAAACACTTCTTTCATAGCATTGGTCGCATAAGAAGAGATACGCTCTCTCTTGGCTTTATTTTGCCTCGCAGGTTGTAGCTTCTTTATTGTGGATATTGGCTTAGGTTCAAGCCTTTTGTTGTTCTTCCTTCCGTCTGTTCTCTTTATTTCTGTAGACCTATTCTTTTTAGCTCTTGACATATAATGATAACGATTATTTTGTATTATGTTTTTTGTAAAGCTTTAAGTAAACATCTGCAATCCCTTCTTGCACAGACTTTTTGTTATACTTTTCTTGTATGATTGCCTTCTTGTTTCCCTTCTCTACAACGATATTATAATTAAGATTATCTTTTGTAACAGGATAGATGTAAAAGTCATTAGCTATACACCATTGAACTGCATCTGGATTTAATACTTTTATCTTACGCATAGTTCTTAATCATATCTACCATTGCTCTTACTCTAACCTTTGCTACATCTATATGTCTTTCAGGAACTTCTTTTACAATGTTAACAAGCTCTAGATGACTGTCAGACATTTGTTCTGTTTTTATTCTTAGTAGATTGTCGTATCTCTTTCTTAAAGCGTTGTAATTTTCTTTTAGATAGGCAAGGTCCTCTTGGTCTCTAATCGTCTCGTAAATCTCTTTATATAAAGGCTCATGCTCTATCATTGTAGGAAATACATTCTTGATTGCATGAAGAACTGTAGCATGATTAACACCTAATGTGTCTGCTATTTGCTGTAATGTTAAGGTTGATTTCTCTTTACACAACTTAAAGTATATTGCTCTTGCATAAACTAACTCTCTCTGTCTCCTCTTAACAGATAAATCTTGCATTGTTGCTTGTTCAACTTCCTTTCTTATTTTCTCTATCATCTTCTATAAATTTAATATTATCTTTTATTTTGTCTTGGCTAACAAATCTAGCTACGTCCACAGTAGCAGTAAACTTGTAAACCTCTAACGCATTATATATGCCTGCACATTCTAAATACATTTCTCTTTCTTCGTATTCCTTCAAGATGTCTTCTATCTCTTCAACACTAGTTCCTTTCTCTAATTCATAAGTAGTCAAAGCAAAGTACTCTGCTATCTTAGAATCAGATATTCCATCTCTCATTCTGTTCTTAATCTAAGTAAATTATAACATTGTATATATTTTAATTTTGCTTTTTGTTTATATATTTTTTTAAATAACTCGTATACCTTTTTAGTAAACTGATAATGAGTTGTACAATCTTTTAGTATCTTCTCTGCATACTTCTTACCATAACCTTTACAATAGTTTACGTTGTCTATTGTATCTCCTACTATCATTTGTGTATAGAAATTGTTTAATGCTTCTACTTCTGATACATCATACATACATTGATGATTGTAATGATAGTTGTATATTAAAGCTGGTAGTTGCATATAATCTTTGTCTAATGCCAAAATGATTACATTGTCTCTGCCATCTTCTTTGGATATGTGTTTCCAGTATCTAGCAACCAAGTCATCTGTTTCAACACCACAGGTTTTTATCCCATTGTATTTCTCAGTAACATAGTCATGCAACTCCCTCAGTATTAAAGGAAGCTCACTACCTTTTCTGTTTGCTTTATAACTTTTATCTAAGAGCTTTCTAAAATTTCCACTACTATTATTAAAAGTAATAACTGTATCAATATCATAACGACCATATAGATTTATTAATATATTATCAAAAGAGTTATCGTACTCTACCTTTGCTTGTTCTAAATCATCTTCTGCTCTAAAGCAAGATGCCCACACCAAACTATCTGCATCAAACAATACGGTCATAACTACTTATATGATGTTCTTCTTCTGTCGTTTAATATATTTCCTTCTGGGTCAAAGATAGTATATCCTTCTTTACGCAGAAAGGCTATCGCTTTGTTTCTTTCAATAACTCTCTGTTGACTTCTGTAAGTTTCGAATATTTGATTGGATATTGCCATAATTATTGTTTTTGTTATACAAAGTCTGAGTATTGTTGTACAGCTAATTCTTCTAGCTCTAGCAATACATCAGTATCTAAAATGTCTATGATGTTTTGTTTACCACACATTACTTCGTGTATCTCAAAGTATTTTGGTTCTGGTGCATCAAAGTAGTCACCTGTTGAGCCAGCTTCAAACTTGCCTCTTAATACCAATGTAACTGAATCGTAAATTACTGTTGCTTCTTCCATTGTTTTATTGTATTGTTATTTTTTTTGTTTCTATTATTTCTCTCTCTACATCTTGTTTAATCGCTAATACTTCATCAACAAGAGTATTCATTTTAGACAATCTTTCTTGACGTAATGAATTGTCAGAATTCGCTGTAGCTTGTTTTAAAACATAGCTGTGTACCGTAAGAAGATTTACTAAAGTGTTGTTAATCTTATTAAGAGCTGTTTCATCTCTATGTATACCTCTTAATAAAAGCTCATTGTTTTGTTTTTTGTCTTTCATAATTATTATATTTATTGTTAATAACTGCAATATATAACAAATATTTTTATATCACAACTTTTTTAACTCTAAATGTTTTATGTCCTTGTATTTAACCTTTACAACTTTGTCTTTCTTTCCCCACTTTTCTCTGGTATAATACATTAAATAATCTGTTTTGTCTGTTGTGGTTTTACTTACATTATCTAAAACAAATCTAAGCAAGTCAACTCTTTTATATATACTAAAACAATCTAATTCTTTTATATGCATAGCTATATAGTGTGCTTCACCTCTTAACCAACCCTTATTACCTTTTACATTTGTATGCTCTAACCATATAGTATCTAAATGTCTATTACCTTTTACATCCACACCATATCCATCTACATAACAATCTATGTGTTTACACATATCATCTTCTAACGTAGATATATCCCACTTGTAACCAGAATTTATTACTCTTTCTTTAAACAAAGATTCATAATAATTACCATCTTTAATGCAAGACTTATATCTTTCTTTGGTTACTTTCATCTCTGTTTCTATTGTACTGGTCAATATACCATTGCTCATCTCTTTCGTTAGAGTTCTCTAATTCTTTTTGTAGGTTAGCCATAGCTCTCCATGCTACCTTTGCACTATGTCTTACACCATCTGTATCTATCTTACCAGCTTCTACTAGATGTCTGGCTAAAGCATCTAGCTCATCTGTACTCTTATCTCTATCCCAATGTAATGGTTCATTAGGATGATGTTGCTCGTTTCCTATTAAAGATACTCTAGCTAATTCTGCTAAAGCATCTGGAAAGTATTTAATGACTCCAGTATAAATAGGAATTCTTTTTCTCTCTTGACTATTAGTTGGTAGATTACCAAACTCTTCCTCGTATGCTTTTCTACTATCACTCATCTGTTTCTTCTTTAAATAATATTTCTTCCATTTTCTTTATACGCTCACCAAAGTTTACATTGGTTAAATATAATTGAGTAAGTACTTTTTCCATCCTACCCATCCTTTGAGCTATTGTGTGTTTCTTATCTCTTAGTTTCATAAATCCATTAATTCATTAATTACTGTATGTCCTCCAAATACTACTGCACAACCTATTGCTGGTTTCTTTCCTGCTTTAGCATAAGCAAACGCATACTTCTCATGGTCTATACCACAACCAACCTGTGTAGCAAATACTTTAAACTTTGCACCTACACACCATTCTGTATAACATTGTGTATGCAAGTGTCCTTGTACTGTAGACATCATATCTCCTTTGGCTTTTGTTCTAGCTGTTCCTCCTTCTCCATGTATATACTGTACATTGTCTACAACTAATCTTTCTATAAAAGTCCAGTTAGGAGTATTTAATACATCAGAATAATCTCTTATCCATCTACTAGGAATGCCTCCTGTTTGTGCTTTCCTTGCTATTATCCTATCGTGGTTACCTATAATTACATGAGCTTTTGGAAACACATCATACCATCTAGCTATTCTTTCTATAGCTATATCTAGTTCATCTCCTCCACCTAAACCATCTGCATCTGTCTCATGATAACTTGAATAATGATTGTCAATTACATCTCCTATAAAGATTACCTTGTTACAATTGTATTTAGAATAAATGTCTTTGCAGAACCTTAAGTATTTATCTAAACAAAATGGTTCGTGTAAATCTCCTATAACTAAAACTCTGTTTTCTCTTTTAGTTATATTGAGAAATGCTTTTAGTTTGTTGCCTTTTAGTCTTGGTCTAAAGTCTTTCATTTTAATCGTATTGGTTAAACAAAATCTTAAGCTCATCTATCATTGTTTTGATACATGAACCACAACTTGTTCTCTCTCTTCTTTGATTGAAAACTCTGTTGTATATCACAAGCAATTTGTTCTGGTCTGCTTGCTTCACTACATTAGACTTATTATTAAACCATTCAGATAAAAAACTGTATTCCTCTTCTGTTAAACAGTTTACATTTCTTCTCTTTAAAATAGGAATAGAATTCATCTTTTCTTTTCGTTCATCACAACCACAATCCTCACCAGCAATAAACTTTACTGCCTTCTTGATTCCTGTAGCTTCAGTAACCTTCTCGACCAAATCCCCTAAGCCGATAGTGTTTTCTTTGTTAAACTTCTTTTTCCATTCTTTGTACTCTTTTGTACGTTTGTCTTTTGGTGCTTCCATCATATTAAATTTTATCGTAATCTTTGTTATAAAAATCTTCTACATCTTCTTTAAACTTATCTTGTATAATCTCTCTATGTATTTTAACTGTGTTATAAATACTGGACCTACCTATTCCTAATTCTTTTACAAGCTTATCTAATGATAGACCTGTAGTAAAATAAGCAATACATAGGTTCTTGTTATAGAAATCCCAAGTGTTTATCTCATCTAAAATTCTGTTGTATATCTTTGTAAATGCTTCTTGCTCCTCCATATCCATACCAGCATAATAAGCTGGTGATTCAGATATAGCATCTACTTCATCATTATCCATTATCTCAAAGAACGTATACTTTCCTCTTGCTCTTTTATAGTCTATATACATAGACTTTAATGTTAAATAGATATAAAATCTATTCGCAGACTCTTCATCATACATCACATTCTTTCCTTCTTTGACTAGCCTGTCTATTCGCAGATACATTTGCTGAACAATGTCCTCTGCCATACTAGGGTTACACCCCATGTTAAGAACCATCTTCAGCCATAAATCATGGTTCTTAGCAATCTTTTCTAATACATTCATATACTCTTTATAAAAACTTCAACTCTCGGATTCTTTCTGTCTAATTCTGTCGGCATTATTGTTTCTGTTTTTACAAAGTCATCATTGTCATCTGTCCAACAACCTAATTGAGTTATTGCATCTAACAGATACTTTGATGTTATACTTACAACATTCATTTTGTCTAGCATATTATCTCTAGCTTTATAAACCTTGTAAGTTATTTCTACTGGTGTTTTTATTTTTACTCCTTCTAATTGTTCTTTTAATATTTCCTTATATTTGACTTTCACTTTGTTGTTTACCTGAAAGTGTAAGTTTCTATATGTGTTCATATTTACAAAAACCTTTTTATCTGGTTTTGTTTTTCTTTCTATAGTAATATATAAAGGACATATAAGTTTAATCAAAAGGTATTTCTTTATGTTTAATATCTAATCCCTGTAAAGGGTCATACAGGTTGCCTACTATAATAGGATAACCATAATCATTTACTTTAAAGCTAAATGTGTCAAAAGGAAAACCTCTA
>Ga0208644_1002603_pt1 | contig 14368 bp, 28 predicted proteins | sample VirMetDEL_Nov_18_FD_184517 | JGI IMG/M metagenome (GOLD analysis project Ga0208644, IMG submission 184517) | Aqueous microbial communities from the Delaware River and Bay under freshwater to marine salinity gradient to study organic matter... | ecosystem: Environmental > Aquatic > Marine >... | reverse complement strand
AGCTGTTCGTGATTACCTTCCCGCCTGTCTCACCCACAATAACACGATTAATCGGCGCTACCTTATGAAGCTCTCCGAGGTAGCTGATGATGCCTTCAATCGAAACGTCGTTCTTCCGGTAGAACTCTCCGAACTGGTGGAAGTTCAGTCCGGCATTCAACTTCTTTCCGTCCCCTTCATTCCACACGCCAATAGGAATAATGGCTGTTGGGTCTCCACCGCCGGGGTCGATGCCAACGATACGCGCCTTGCAGTCCTTCCATCCCACAGGAGCTTGCTTCACATGCCGCAGCTTCTCGAACTGTGGATGAACGAGGTCTGTGTCCGATGCCTCGAAGTCCGCCAGATACTCCTGAGCGAACGAAGCCTCGCTCATGTTCTTCTTGGCTTCCTCGATCTCGTCTGGATCAATCGTCGGGTTTGACATGGTCGGCATCTTCCATGCCATCCAGTCGCCCTCGCCGCCTTTCAGGTACAACTCCTCGAACGTCCCACCGCGCCGGGGCGTGGAGATGAACCACGCCTTCCCCTTCCGGTCAGTCAGCGTCGGACGCACTGACTTCTCCCACACTTCCTTCAGGCCGGGAATCAGCGCCGCCTCGTCAATGATCACAAGGTCGTAGGCCCGTCCGCGAATAGAGTTGGCTGAGTCCACGCCAGACCACATGTCAATCGTGCCGCCGTTCGGAAGCTCAAGCCGGTGTTCGTTCGCAAACTTCTTCGCCATCGGCAAGTAGCCAACCATGTCCCGGTACACCTGAGAGAGCATCTTGTAGGTCGGGCACATGTACGCAACATGCTTCCCAGCCAGCGCCCCCTCCGCCAACTGGCGCATCGCCAGTACCGTCTTGCCGAAGCGCCGTCCACAGTTCAGCACGTTGAATCGGCGCTGGGTCTCCAGCACCATCTGCTGCGCGGGATGCGGCTCAGGGAATCCGAGATCCTCTAGGCTAGTCTGAATCCGCTTGGAGGCTTGTCTTTGTTCCCCCCACGCGAGCGACCATGAGGCGGAAGGCAGTATCGCGGAGGATCTTCCGGGCGATATCGGCTCTGTGGTCGTCACCGTGGATCTCGCCCTTCATCACAGCAATCATCACATCCGTCGCATGATCCATCAGTAGCCCGATCTTCGGCTCCAACCCAGTCATCAGATCGTGCCTCATCCGCGCTACAAGTTGCGCGAATGGCTCCTCCGTACTCCACCGCTCTACCGTCCGAAGAGATACTCCAACTTGATCCGCAACCCGCTTCAGCGTGTACCCCGCAGCACGTAACTGCGCCGCATTCAACTGCGCTTCTGTCGGTTCCCATAGGGCCAGTGTAACCTCTGAGGTTTCCATACAGCCATTATATGCGAACGTGCCTACACTTATAACCCGTCCTCAGCTTATGTCAAGTAGTTAAAGGACTCCCAAGCGTGAGGGGGATCATTGCATAGGGGTACCCGGCCACGATGAGGGGAGGGTAGGGGGTCGCGCCGCCATATTGTGCATCCGCTTACGCGCCTTATCATTTCGCCGATCTCGGCAGGGGGCACCGCCCCGCTACGTCTATAGAGCACCGCCGGCAAATGATAAGGCGCCCTATCAATTTGGGCCTGGCAGGGCGGGGCGGGGCGGGGCATGCTGCCCCCCTGTAACGATTGCTGCCCCGCCCCTGTAACGATTGCCCCCGGTGCCCCTGCCGCCCCCATTGCTGCCCCCTACCCTGTAGGCAAATGCTAACCCTGCCTCGCATTTGCCAGATTCAAAGTTTGCAATGGTTAGCTTTGCCGTAGTACAAATAGGGCACCGCAGGGGGCACCGCCCCCAAATTTCGCGGCAGGGATTCGGAACCATGTACGGATACACGACGATTGAATGTTGGACTATGGGAAGCTGGAAGCTAACGGTGAACGGTGAAGCGGCAGCTGATTGCCCTGATAGCAATTGGAAGCTGGAAGCGCGGCAGCTAGATTCATTCCAGCAAGTTGTGCGCTTTGTTGGTGAGGGCGGCTCACCACTTGCCGCCCTTACCGCAGCAAAGGGGGCAGCGGTGCGGTGCGGAATCAAAGACATGACCTACTTGGAATTGCAGGATTACCTGCCGTCTTGGGCGCTAGAGATTGCCCCAAGTGAAGCTACCCGGTGGGTGTTCACCTTTGACGTTTGGTACGGAAAAGATGAGCGTTTGGTGATTCGTTCCTACTAGCACCGTCACCGCCCCGCAGTTTCACTACTGCCGCCCCCCTAGCGCCGAACGTGCTAGGGGTGGGCAGTTCGGAAGCGAACTAGCACACACATTTGGAGACTCTAGACATGGCAAAGACTCGCACCGCCCTTACCCTCACCGTTGCCCCCAAGCGTGCCCCAAGCGCGAAACCGGGGGCGGTAGCTTCATGGTTGCGGAAGCACTACGCAGAAGAATGGGCGGCAGTGGGTGGGCTATCTGCCCCTTCCAAGATGCCAAGCCTTGGGTATTCGACCCCTGCTGCAGCGTGCGGGGTGGGCAGCAAACTCCGTCCGGTGAAGGGCAGCATCTGCAACGGGTGCTATGCGCTGAAGGGGCGGTATTTGTTCGCCAACGTCCAAGCGGCACTTGCTAAGCGTCTTGCCGCCCTTGGGGACTTGGAAGGGTGGGAGTCGGCAATGGTTACCCTACTGACTGCCGCCCATTCGCGGAACATGCGCTACTTCCGATGGCACGATAGCGGGGACGTCCAAAGCCTTGCCCACCTTCACGCAATCAATCGGATTGCGTACGCAGTCCCCGGTATCACGTTCTGGTTGCCTACCCGCGAATCTGCCACCCTCGCACGGTTCCGCGAACCCGAAACCATCGTTCAACTGCCCTCGCGGCAGGTGATTCGCGCGAATCCGGTAAAAGCGCCGAATCTGACGATTCGTTACTCCCTGCCGTTGGTGGACGTGTGGACGGTGCCCCCCATCATCGCGGGGATGCCGGTGAGCGGGGTATTTGCCGCTGCCCCCGCACCGCAGGGAACGCACGTCTGCCCCGCCCCGCAGCAAGGGGGGCACTGCGGGGACTGCCGCGCATGTTGGGATGCGGATTGTGCAGTGACGGGGTATCACGTCCACTAGTCCCCGCCCCTGCCCCCCGGTGAATGCCCCGCCCCCAAGCGGGGCATTTCCGTGCCCCGCAGGGGGGCAGAATTGCCGCCCCCGGTACGTACCTACTACCCCTGCCCCTGCCATGCCCCTTGCCCCTGCAATGCCCCCCCGGTGAGCGGTGCCCCCCGGTGAGGGGCAGGGCGGTGCCCCTGCCGCCCTGCCGCCCTGCCCCTGCCGCCCTGCCCCCTGCCGCACTGCCCAGGCGCCAGGTCACTAATTGATAACCTTCCTTAGCAATTGCCGGCGGCCACTAGGGAAGGCGGCACATCGGGAACCCGACCCGCGTTTGGAGCGCCCCCCTGTAACGACCGGCTGTAACGACCAGTCGCGCGAAACATGGGGAACCCGACCCGCAGCAACGACCTGTCGCTGTTACTGTTCTGTAACCTTTCTCCACCAGATATATGCGAACTTAAGCTTGCACGAACCGAACGAAAGCGTAGTCTAGTTAGCACACCAGTAAGGAGTAGAGACATGGAAGGCAAGCGCGGCCCTTTGCGGCGTGTCGTTGAGACGGTGTTGGTAACAACCGGAGATGGGGTTGATGGCTTGCCTGTCCGCGTCTGGCGCGAGCGGTTGGAGTGCGGCCATCTTCAAGGAATCAAAACCGACCTCTTCGGCCAAACCACCGCCGCCCGCCGCCGTTGTCGGCAATGCACCTAGTGGCGTGGCCTTGGCCACCGCCGGTCGCCGGTTCGCCCGGTAACCGCTCCACTTCCGCCGCCCCGCTCCCGTCTCCGGACGGCAGCGGTGGGCGGGGCTGAAGCCCTAGCAACCATCAGGAGACGAAGCAATGCAGACCGAGATCAACAACTACATCAGCGGCGGGAAGGGTTGGTCTGCCAACCCCCTCGTCGGAGCACAGGTCTACGCCAGCGCCGACGAAGCGGCGAGCAAGGTGAAGTTCATCCGCAAGAACTACCCCCAGTACACGGTTCGCTCCAAGAAGGTCGGAGTGAAGGCGCTGGGCACCTACTTTGTCCAGTACGTAGTGGTCGTCCGCTCCAAGTAACAGGTTCAGAACCCTACCTTCCGGCGAGGACTACGGTCACCGCCGGGATGCAGAGGACGAACCCTCTAGCACACAACGGAGAGACAGACATGAGCATCGACCTGAACGAGATCCTTGAAGCAGTCCGCAGCCACGGGTTCTGGAGCGAGGAACGCTCCAGGTTCCACGATAGCCACTACAAGGCGTACTGCGCTCGCCCTGAGCGCCACTCATCGGACGCTGCGGTCTGCGAATGCAACGCTGAGAGCAAGGTGCGCTACATCGGGGCAGTCAATGCCCAGCGCAACGCACTGGAGCGCATTGCCGCTGCCGTCCAGCGTGAGGTGGACGCGGAGGCCAACACGCTGCGCGACCTGTTGGCTGATGCCTACCAGCGCCTCGCTGCCTACGACCTAGACCTCAACCCGCCCCGCGTGGAGCGTGAGGTCGTAGTCCAGACGACGAGCCTGAACATGCCGAACCTCTACCTCTGGGGTGCCAGCACCGGTCATCCCCGCCCGGTGGACATCCTGCTCGACCTTGAGTCCGGTCAACTCTGGGCGCAGATCTCAGACCCGGAAGGAATCCCGAGGGGAGTGCGTCAGCAGACCGTGATTCAGTGGCAGATCAAGCCACTGATCCCTGCTGAGATGCGCGAACTGCTGCACCGCATCGCTCCCCTTGCGAAGACCATCCTGAACAACAGCAGCATCCGCTGGGATGGCAGCGATAACGTCGGCATCTTCGATTCGCTGGATGCTCACGATGCCAAGTACCAGATCGAAGCGATGGTCGCCGGAGCTGAGAACGACGACTGGTCTGTGGTCAACTGGGTAATGGCGGACGAGTTCATGTTCGATTCGCTCGAAGAGATTGACGCTCGCCTCGCCAACGGAGACGACATCGACTTCATCTACGGCGAGTATCAGGGCGACGGAAGCCCTGACTGCCCTTGGATTGTCGAACTGCACGACTGGCTGTACCAGCGCCAGAAGGCGGTTCGCGCAACCGCCACCAGCAAGTAGCTCCCCAGACAGACCGGCCCCGGCGGTATAACCGGGAGGAGGAACATGATGGAAGCGCCCACGATTCTCGCCATGCTTATCGAACGCCACGGGATCCAGAAGAAGTGGTTGGCTGCACGATGCGGGATCCACTACAACCACTTCGTCTCAGTCACGACCGGCGACCGGAAGTTGACCGACGACGTTGCCAGCAAAGCAGCGGATGCCATGCGGCTAGACCTTATCGAGCGCCAGGCGCTGCTGGCATCAGCCGGTCGCGACCTGAGGGAGAGGGAGCCGGTGCCCCGCCCCCGCCGCAAGCCTCGTCCACAGGTAGAGGAGGAACCCATCGTCATCTGACCGGCACCAGTACAGCGAACAGCCCCCGACAGCCGGGGGCTTTCGCTTGTCACCGCAGACCCCAGAAGGTCTTGCCGATCCTCGCTGCAACGGACGGCGCTGTGTTGTGGTCAACGCACTCCACAGTAAGCCAGTTCCGATCCGGTGATGGCTGCCCCTCGTGGCACTGGTTGCACCAGAGCGGGAGCATGGGCTTGGTGCTGGCTTGGTAGTCAAGGTCATGCTCAAGGATCTTGAGCTGGGCCAACAGGTAGCAGATCTTGGCGTACCTTCTCCAGTCCGCCGGGTCAGGTGCTGCGAAGTCTTCCGCCGCGAACACCCACCCCTTCTCCACAGCCCGTGCCAGACCGATGCCGACCGCCTCCAGTGTGCGGTGCCACTCCGCCACCATCTCCACGCGCTGGTCTTGGGCCAGCCCGAGGAGCGCCTCGTCCACCGCCTTGGTATTTGCCTTGTCCACAGCCCTCTTTTTCTCAACCATTTCTGTCTCCATTTCATGTCCGCACTTTCAGGGGGTGACACTCCGGACATTACCTACAAAGTAGGTTTAATGTCCGGACTTGATGTCCGGACTTTTGATGTCCGGACATCTATGACATTTGGCCTTTTCATGTCCGGACTTTACAATCCCAGCACCCTCCATCGGGCCTTGTTCGCCTCGCCCTCGCGGACGAGAAGACCCTCCTCTTCGAGGTCTGCGGCCCACCTCCGGACGGTTCGGTCGGAGTAGTCGCCGAAGTGCTTGAGCACGACGTGGGGAGGCATGCTCCCGCCCTGTTCAGCGATCCAGTCCAGCAGCTTATGACTCTGGGTCTTGGTCACCTCAGCGCCGTGCCGGTCAGCGTCGTAAGGCTCGCAGATGAGCCGCCCGTCCTGACCGCCGACGACGTAGACGTACTGCTTAGGAAGGACACCCGGCCGGTTCTTGTGCCGCCAGATCGTGACGTGTGCGGTCTTGGTCTGGTCGAAGTCTTGCTCCCTCTCTACCAGCCAGAGCACGTCGCTCTTCGCCTTCTTCGCCCGAGAAGCCACGCTGTACTTAATGTTGTTGGTGTCCTTGGTTACGTGGTCAATCAGCACCACGCTTGGGGCGTAGGGCCGACGTGCGAGGCTCTGGGCTACGTCCAGCATCCAGCTAGTCACTTGGATCCCGCTGTTCTCGTCCAGTCCTGCCGTAGAGAGCATGTCTGTGAGTGAATCGAAGAGGCAGTACTCAGGGCGCAGTGCGTCCGCGTACCGGAGGAGCAGCGCGTACTGACTGCTGTCCACTCCGGGGAATGGGAAGTAGTGGACGTGCCTATCCACGAGGTCTGGGTCAACGCCCATGTCCCCGAGGAGCCGGGAGATGCTCTGGATGCCGGACTCCTCGTCCACGAACAGGACATCCCTGCCGGACTCAATGACCTGACGCAGCCAAGATAGAGCGAGGATGGTCTTCCCTGACTCAGGCTCACCGTAGACGAGGTGGATGCGTCCGCGCACCAGCACAGGCTCCACCAGCCACTCCACGTCAGGCGCACCGGCTCGCATCGCCTTCCCGATGAGTTGCCTCCCCTCCTCGAAGTCGATCAACTCCCCGGTCTCAGGGTCTAGGTGGGTGACGCGGTCGAACTGCACCCCCTCGTGCTGGGCACCGGGCGAGTAGGTCTCCCGGCATGCGGCGATGGCCTTCCTGATGGTCATCTGCCCATACGTTTCCTCTCCCCGGCGCTCGTCCCACTTCTTGCGGTACAGGGCGCTGCCACGGAAGAGCCTGTCCATGCGGATGGCATCCCGGCCACAGAGAAATGCGAGGTAGTTGCACAGCCCGAGGTCGGCGGCGCTGTCGTCCCCTGCGTAAGCCTTGGTGTCGCCGTCCACGTAGAGGGAGCGCAGCTTGTGGCCCATCGTGGGCCAGCGGAAGGCTCGCTCCAGCAGTTCCCGGTCTTCCAGAGGCACCGGCTGCACCGGCAGGGGTGCTGGCTGCTGTATGTCCTCTGGGAAATGCTCCGCGATGAGTGCGTCCACCTCCTCCTGCCGCTCGTAGATGTTCTGGGGGCCGATGCGCTTGCCGGTCATCGTGAAATAGCGCCCAGAGCTATAGATCTCCAACTTGCTGTTCTTCCGTCCCTTGTCTACGGCTGCCTTGACGATGACGTGGATGCCGTCCCCGCTTGGCGAGTACTCCGAGTAAGACTTGAGCGCATCCACCACCCGCTGCGCCCCCTTGGTCACCTTCCCGTCCACGATGCAGTGGTCAAGGTCGATCCCGCAGTAGTCGTCGCCAGCGGTGAACACGAACCCGATACCGGAGAGCGTGATGTCCCGCTCCAGCGCCTCGCATGCGTCCTCGTAGGTGCCCCACGTGGCAGCGTTGGTGCTGCTGGCGAGGTTGCGTGTGGACTTTGGCTGGTAGGGCTTCTTGGTGGGCTTGCCGTCGTGGTTCGGTTCGAGCCGGTAGACCACCCATTGGCGCAACCGGCGCAGTTCCTCTGGTATCTCAGTCTGTGTCAGCAACACCGTACCCTCCCCATGCGGCAAAGTCTTCGAGCGTCATCACTGCGTACCGGCGGATGCGAGTACCCGACCGGTCAACCACGACGCAGACCGGGAGCTTGCCACTGCTACCGGCAGCCACCCGTGCCGAGTCTACCCCGGCGCGGACGGTGTCATTGATGACTCTCTGTCCGCCTTTGACCTGAATGGCGAGGGATTCATGGGCCACGTCCTCCGGCCCACCAGAGTCAGCGAGATGCCGCCGTCCCCCGAGGATGCGAGCGACATCCCTCTCGTCCACCTTGCCCCTTTCCTTGTTGCGCTTGGCCCCCGGCTTAGTGTTCGTCACAACCCCTTCTCCTTTCGGTACTCTTCAATCGTCTGTGAAAGCCTGACCATCAGGTCAGCCATGTCTAGGTAGTCAGCGCCGTCGATGCGGAAAGACTTTGCTGAAGCCTTCGTCATCGCCCGGTCGTCCCACGTATCAGCCGTTACCGTAACCATCAACCTTTTCACGCAGCGCCTCCATTCTTTTGCTGATCTCTTCGCTGAGGGCCATGGCGAACTCCAGTGCGTCCCCGAACTCCGGCTGGTCTACGCGCCAGTCTGCGACGCTGAACTCCAGCACATCCTCCTCGTCCTCCATCGTGATGGCGAGGAACACTACCATCTCTGCACCCTTCACTTGCCGCTCCCTTCGTAGGGACGGGCCTTCTGGGCGGCATGGGTCAGGGCGATGCCGATCTTGGTGGCGACATCAGGGGTCAGCCCGTAAATGTCCGCGCCCACCCTGAGATCTACCATCCCGTGGTTGACGCTGATACTGATTTCAAGGTTCACGGCTGTGCCTCTCTTCCATCAAAGGCGGCGATCACGCCGATCAAAGAATCACGTACTGCCTTGTCGGCTTCAGTTGTTGACCGAGGCTCCATCAGGTCAGCGCAGAGCGCGTATCCGGCGATGTCGATCAGGTTGTCCTGCTTGAAGCTGTGGTGCTGACGGCTGACCTTGAGCAGGATCATCATCATCGCCACATCATTGGCGCTGACAGGGAACCCTAGGTAGGCAGACCACATGCGCCCTACGCGAGCGAGGTCTTCGGCTGGATGTCCGTAGCTCTGGTGCCGGTCGCCGGTTACCAGCGCCTCTGCCTGTGTAAGGATGCTCATCGCGTTCTGTTCTCCCCCATCCGTCCGGATGCTGCGTAACTTTCGATCACCAGCGTGTTATCCCACCCGTTGGTGCCGTCCTTGTAATAGTCGCCGCCGTTGCTGAACTTCCGTGTCTCCTTGCAACGTTTGCACCGGCCCTTACTGGTCGGCCCGTTCGGGGTCTCGATCACCCAGTGGTGCTGGCAGTCGGCGTTCACTTCACGTCCCCGCTTTCTACGCCGGGGCCAGAGAGTCCTTCAATGAGGGCCATTCCATTGCTGAGGATGCTCTCCGTGAGAACTGTCCCTTCGTTTCTTGTGGTGAAGGGATCGCACTCCTTGACTACTACCGACCAGAAATCCTTCCACTGCTCCTTTGCGCGCTTGGCAGCGAGGATCTGCTCCAGCCTTGCGATCCGGCAGTCCCAGTGCTGGTTGTAGCAGTCGCCCCAATGAGGCCCGTACCCACCCCTCGTGTAGCCCTTGAAGCGGTTGCCGCTCACTCCTGCTTCTCCGCGACGGTGGCAAGGTGGCGAGACAGCATCTTCGCCGCATCAGGGGTCAGCGACCACTTGCTGCGTCCGATCTGCAACATCACCTTCCCGTCCTCTTGGTAGACCACGACATCCGACTTTTGCTTGAACCAGTTCATTCCTTCACCTCTTGCTTAAGTGCTTTGCGAATTTCTTGGAGGAGGCGCACCGGAACCATCACTGTCCCGGTATGCCCCTCGTCTGCCGCGTGGGCAGCGTACTCATCCAGAGCGGTCGCTGCCTTGCGAAGGTTAGTCATGCAAACTTCCTTGTGAGTGTTCGGAACGCAAGCTCAGCCACTTGCGGTACGACTCCATTACCTGTGATTCGGATTCGAGCGGCAGAAGGGATGTCCAGCCGAGCGGCCACCCCATCAGCCATTCGCAGAACGTCCTGTTTAATCGATGGCGCAAGCCATACGTCTGCTTCGAGTACTCGCTCCCATACTTCGAGGTCTGATGGGCCAGGAGGGAACGGGGGAAGTCCCACTCTGCTGCCTCGTCCAGAAGGCGCGTCCGCCGGTATCGCTTCAGTGGATCCGGTGCCCCCCTGAAGTCCCGCGCTGAGACGCTGGGCCACATCTGATCCCCTGACAGCGAGGACAAACATCCGCTCTCTCCGGTGAGGAGCGCCGACCTCCTCCGCTGAGAATATTCCTTCCTTAACTGAGTAACCTTCGCGCTCAAGCTCTGGTCGAACGCAATCGAAGTATCCCACCCGAAGGTGGTTTGGTACGTTCTCGAAGAAGCACCATTCTGGCTGACATTCACGGATGATCCGAGCAACGTTGGGCCAAAGGTGGCGGGGGTCTTCGGTTCCGCGCTGCTTCCCTGCCAAGCTGAATGGCTGGCATGGGTAACCGCCAACGATTCCCTCCACAAGGCCGCGCCAAGGTTGGCCATCGAAGGTGCATAGATCCGACCATATAGGCGCTGCATCCAGCCAGCCTTCTTCCATGCGCGTTGCCAAGACTTCGATGGCGGTTGCTTCGTGTTCAACGCACACGACGACGCGAGAAGATCCGAGCGCCATTCCAACGCCGAGGTCGAGTCCCCCGGCTCCGGTACAGATGGACAGTATCCGTTCGGGATGTATACCCACACTAGTTCAATGCCTCCATCATCTTGAGTCCCTTCGCTGCGTAGTCCTGACTGTGGCTGTCCGAACAAGTCTTGTCCCCAGACACCCACCGGCAGAACACTTCGCGAGGTTCCAGCCCCTTATAGAGGGAACCGGCCAGCGTTTTTACCACGGCATCAATGCCAACGTCAAAGCTGGCGAAGGTTCCGTAGTCCCCCTTGCAGGATCCCAGCCCCCATGCGTTACCGGCACAGGCTTGGCGACCGGCGCTGCTCTCCAGCACAGCCATCGCCGCAGGGATCCTCCAGTCCACGCCAGCAGCGTCGGCTGTGGTGATCAGTCTCTGGGCATACGGGAGGAGCGGCGCATCTTTTCCCCATAGACCCTGTAGACGCGCTGCTCGATCAGGTTGGAGACTCTCCACTGCTCCTGCTGAAGCAGCCGTCGCGCTGCCTCCATCTCCCGGCGCTGCTGGCGCTCCGCTCTGATCGCCAGTACCGCTCGCACGATCACTACTGACGAGATCCAGAGCAGTGCCCCCGCCATCAGTACCACGTTCATGTTCTGTCCTTTCGTTATAGGTCGCGACTGGTGCCGTTGTTGCGATGAGTATTGCAAACAACACACCGGCGAAGCGGGTCATGCGGCGAACCAGTGTTTGCAATCGACGCAGAAAAACCGGTATCCCTGATACTCCCGCGCTGCGTTGTGGCACCGGGGGCAGAGCATCGATCCGCGCTTCATCTCCTCCGGCTTGAGCGCCAGAGGCTGGATGCGCTTGGCTTCGCGCTTCTTCTCCTTCTCCACTTTCTGCTGGGCAGCGATCAACTTGTCTGCCTTCGCCCGGATCAGGGTTTCGATGCAGTCAGGGCAGATCCAGTTACCGCTGAAGTGCAGCCGCCAGCCGCGTTCCTTCAGTCTGTTCTTCACGTTGTCCCAACTAGTCGCCGGGATGGCTTCAGTGTCCTCGCACCGGAGACACGAGACGGCAGCGAACATCCCCAGCTTCCCAACCGGCACCGTGCATAGCATCTCTGTGGTTGCTTCTTCAGTCATAGCGCACCTCCCGCAGGGGAGAAAGCTAAGGGGAGAACGGCGCTGCCATCCTCCCCTTTAGCCTCTCCGTCTATGCGGCTTTAGTCGTCGTCTTCCTTCCAGTCGGTGCTGCGCTTCGCGCTACCGGCTGGCTTGGCCTTACGGGCTGGCTTAACCGCAGTGATGCGGGGCCGGGATTCGCCCATCTTGTTGGCGCGATTCTCGACCATCACTCGCGCTTCCATCCCCTGCCACGTGGGCGGGGCGACCTTGAACTTGCCCGTCATGTCGAAGCCCAGAGCCTCCATCAACTTGTAGAGGTTGGACTTCTCGTTGAGGAAGCCTTCCGCCATGAACTGTTCCGGCAGCGTGACATACTGCCTGAGCGTCGTCCCTGGCTTTACGTCGCCGGACGTGATCTCCCACGTCACGAAGAAATCCGTCTTTTCCTTCCCCTCATTGAAGGGATCTGGGCGAGTCTCAGGATCGCTCACGTCCTGAACCATCGCGTCGTAGAGGTCGTCGGGCACCTCCGGATAATCACCGCCGGCGGCGATCGTGACGGTCTTGTTGCTGTAGTTGTCCCAACTCATTTATTCGTTCTCGCTTTCTTCGTTCGTGAGTGCGTCGCCGAGGGAGGCAAGCCAGATGTCGTAGGCTTCCTGCTCCCCGTCTTCCTTGGTGAGCGCGTCCCCGAGGGACGCCAGCCAGATGTCCTTGGCTTCCTGCTCGTCGCGGGTCATGGTCTCTTCTTGCTGCATGAAATCCTTCTCGCCGTTTGGGGGTGCGATCCCTACTAGATGGAGGGCTTCCGTCCTGACATGCACATGTCATAGAAGCCGCAGAACTTCGGGGAGCAGTGCCACCCGTTCGGATTGGCGGGGAAAACCCCTGCGTTAACCGCCGCCGAGACATCCTCGACTGCGTCCTTGTACCAGTCAATCTGCTGAGCAGTCCGGCTGGTTTCCACGACCTCGCCTGACACGTTCTTGCCAGTGTCTATGGCGCGGTAGAAGACAAAGTTGGAAGGCTTCCCCATCAGCATCGAGTATGCCGTGGGCTGCATGTCTGAGTCGGCGCTGGTCTGTCCCATTCGAGACTTGCCGGTCTTCCAGTCGCAGATGTTCCCGTTCTCGTCGAGAAAATCCAAGTAGCCGACGAAGTCGCGACCATCGCTGAGAGTGGTGTGCAGTTCAACCTGAACTGCTGAAGGCTGGATGTGCGGCGCATGCTCAACCATGTGGAGCTTCGCAAGACTGATAGTCGAGTCCAGCCCCTTCGCCATGTTGGATCCGTCCCAGATGATCTCGTCCACGCCACCGCTCTGATCGACGCGAGTGCGGAACGAATCCTCTGCCATCTCCAGCACGTCCTCTACAGGGAGATCGATGCGGGTCTCGATCTTCTGGCTGAGGTTCTTCGAGAGTCCGTCGTCCACGGCGCTCCCCTTGATCAGGGCAACGCTTGGTGGTCGGCGAAGCTTCTCTACGTAGGCGAAAGCCCACTGGCGTGGGCAGCGGAGGAACGTGCTCACGCTGCTGTGGCTGAGATGGTCAATGTCCTGCGGCTGCATCTGCTAGCTCCTGTTCTGCTTGAAGGTTGTCCATGCACGACTCGCACATGTTTGGCGTTACCAGTTCCACGAACTCCCGGCAGCGTTCGCAGATCGCGCACTGCTTGCACCAGTTCCGGTCGTGGGTGAGGCAGAAGAAGTCTTCCTCGTCCTCCTCTCCGTTGTAGTGCCAAGGGATGTTGTCAGCCCAAGACACATCGCGTCCGTTCCTGTCCACGAAGGGATCATCGAACCATGCCATCTCATTTACCCCGCAGATCTTTGATTGCGTAGTAGGCAGCAGTGATCACCACTGCCCAGATGAATGCGTCGAAGATGAATGTGAGGATCAAAATGCCTTACGCCAGACCTTGTAGTCCTCGATGGCCTGAGCCTTGATCTTGGCTAGCATTCGCGGATGGAACTGCTGCCATTCTTCGAGAGTCTGAAGGTAGTATTGGTTGTCAGGGTGCTTGAGGGCTTCTGCCTCAAGCATGTTCGAGAAGTACCCCAGCCAGTAGTGGGGATCCTCGCGCCACTCGTAGGGTTTCTTGTCTTCCATTTCCGTCCTCTTGGCCGCAAGCGGCAGTTGATGTGAGAAGACTAGGCTAGTTTCTGGGCGGTGTCAACCACTTTGTCTTGCTAGTTTCCAAACTCGTGGCTAGCCTTGCTCTATGGCAAAGACGTTACTCGAAGTATTCAGCCGCCTCACGGGACACGGAGTCCCCAAGGGGAACATCTACTCCACGCTGGAAGTGTCGGAGATCCTTGGTCTAGATCGCAGCAGGGTTCTGCGTCTGGCAAAGAAGAGGCATGTCGGTCAGCCGCCAAACGCTGCTCGCCGGTTCTGGCTGTTCTCTGAGGATGACATCGAAGAGATGAGGGAGCGCAAGACAGGTCGTCCGCGTAAGTCCTAGAAACAAAGAAGCCCCTCGTTAGCAGGGGCTTCTTTGACAGAGGGGGTACAGGCGTCCGACCTGTTCCTAAATACTAGCCGTCTAGCTGCGCTCTCGCAACCAGCGGCTGGCAAGGAGCGCCAGAGAGTAGGCCCACGCCAGCAGGAACGCCGGGATCTGGT
>Ga0208644_1002600_pt1 | contig 14378 bp, 24 predicted proteins | sample VirMetDEL_Nov_18_FD_184517 | JGI IMG/M metagenome (GOLD analysis project Ga0208644, IMG submission 184517) | Aqueous microbial communities from the Delaware River and Bay under freshwater to marine salinity gradient to study organic matter... | ecosystem: Environmental > Aquatic > Marine >... | reverse complement strand
GCAAGATAAGCACGGTCGTATCCGGTTCGGTGCCAGCGAAGCACCCACCCTCATGGATGTGAACCCATACGCCACCATCGCAGACCTTGCCATTGACAAATGGTCACCGGCAGAAGTGTCCGAACCGAACGACGCTATGGTGCGTGGCAACGTGCTGGAACCTGCGCTTGTCACTCACGCCGCTACGCTGCTCGGCCAGCCCGTCATAACGCCAGACGTTATGTACTCGGTCGGTCGTCTGATCGCCACCCTTGACGGGATCACCGACGACGGTCGCATCATCGTGGAATGCAAGACCACCACCTCGTATTCATCCGATGATGAAATCCCTGCCGCCTACTATTGGCAGGCTATCGCCCAGTTGGCGTGTGTCCCGAAAGCAGAGAGCGTACTGGTCGTAGTGCTGGACAAGCGTATGCGGTTGGGCACATGGACTGTGCAACGCAACGACGACATCGACCGTCTGTTCGACCGTGCCGATTACGTTGGCGAATACTTGGATCGACGCGAGTTCCCCCCGGATGCGGTCATGCAGGAACGTCACGTTCTCGCAGCACACCCCCAGTCGGAAGGCTCTGTGGAACTGGGGTCTGCCGGGCTGCATCTTCTCAACGTGTGGCGTGCCGCCAAAGAGGCACGTTCGCTCGCAGAGAAAGAGGAACAGGACGCTCGGGACAAACTCGTAGCGATGCTTGGTGCTGCTGAGATTGGATGTTGGGAAGGTGCGCCCGTTGTGTCCTACAAGACACGCAAGGGAACCACCACCGTCGATTGGAAAGCGGTGGCCCGTGACCACGGCGATCTGCTGGACAAGTATCGCAAGACCGGCGCATCCACTCGGGTACTTCGACCGCTGCTTTGACAGCCAAACAGAAAGAGGCTATAATGGCTAACACCCCGTTGATCGCATTCCGTTTGGAGGAACGTGACAATCTGCGCTTGCGGCGACTAGCCGCTAGCCAACACAAGTCCTTGTCAGACTTTATCCGTGACGCTGTGAAGCGTGAGATGGATCGGCAAGAATCCAACAACCAGTAAAGGAAACCAATGAACATCTATCAAGCGTTGTCTGCTGTTATGGCAGACGTTGGTGCAGTCCGCAAGGACAGCAAGAACCAGTCACAAGGATTCAACTTCCGGGGTATCGACAGCGTGGTAAACGCAGTCTCCCCGGCGTTGCGTAAGCACGGTGTGATCGTGTTCCCTCAGGTGCATACCGCCGAATACAGCACGGTATCCATCGGGTCTAAGGGCACACAGATGGGTCATTGCCGTGTCAAGGTGACGTACACCTTTGTGGCCGAAGATGGTTCTAGCATCGAATCCACCGTCGTGGCAGAGAGCATGGACTCCGGCGACAAGGCAACTGCTAAGGCTATGAGCGTAGCGTTCCGTACCTGTCTGCTACAGACCTTGTGTCTGCCGACCGACGAACCCGATCCCGACCACGATGTGTACGAACGTGCCCCTAAGCAGCAGGCTGCTGCACGACCCATCAAATCCGACCTGCCCAGTTCAGGAATCAGCAAAGCCCAACGTATGTACATTGAGAAATGTACAGCCAACCATGTAGACGGCACGATGGGCGCAATCAGCGACATTCTGAACCGGCTGGTCAAATCATGGGATGACGTAACACTTGAAGATTTGCGAGTCATCCTCCCTGCAATCTCAACCAAGGAGAACAACTAACATGCCCATTCCCCTGCCACCCATTGACGACATCCGTCAGATGCGTTTCTCTAACGACTTCTGGCTCCACTTCTTTAGCCTCATGGAAGAACTCGGAGAGAACGACCTGTTCGATATTAACAATATCGACACCGATACCGCCGACCTGTTCTTCACCTTGCTGGCCGCTCGCATGATTGACGAAGTAGGAGAGGACGGGATGCCGTCGCTTGACGACACCATCACTCTCATCCGAATCATCTTGGCCGAAGAATTCAAGGAACGGATGATCGGAGAACTGGTACAGCGGCTGGAATCCAAAGTCAACAACAACGACAATTCAAACAACTAGCAGCGAGGCAACACAATTGAACGCACGAATCAGCGACCCAATCACCAGTCATATGGGCGACCAAGATGTACGCCCCCGATCCCTGTCCCAACGTGACCGTCTGCTCCAAGCATTCGTCCGGCATCCCGACGGGTTGACCGACGAAGAAGCAGCAACAGTTGCCGGTCTGTCTCCCCGTTCCTGCTGGTGGAAACGATGCAGCGAACTGCGAGAACTAGGACTTATCGAACACACCGGGCTTATGCGGCTCGGTTCAGCGGGCAGCAAGCAGATGGTGTCCCGCATCATTAATACCCCCACCAATAAGGAGAACACAGAATGAATCAAGTCACGTTGTGCGGCAACATCGGAGAGCCGAAGATGTCGTTTACCAAAACCGGCAAAGCGGTACTCACGTTTGGGCTTGCCACCTCACGCAAGGTGGGTGACGAGAAGTACACCACATGGCACAACATCAAGGCGTGGGATCAATTCGCAGAGAACCTGTCGGAAACCATCCAAAAGGGTGACCGCCTGTTTGTTGCCGGACGTTTGGAAACCGAAACGTGGGACGACAAGGACGGCAATAAGCGAACCACCGTTGTCATCGTGGCTGAGGAAGCCGGGGTGTCGATGCGGTGGACAAGGGATAATGGCTAGGAAACTAGCCCGACGGTTCCCGGCCTCTGTTCTCATAGAGTACGTTCTAGATGGGCGTACCTATGAGGACGGTCGCCCGTTGGGTTCCCGAACCATCGCAGCGGAACTTGGTGTGAAACCATCCACCGTCCGCTCATGGAAATGCAACGACACTTATCTCAGTATTGAGCAGGCCGACAAGTACGCTGTGCAGATAGGCGAACATCCGTCGTTTATATGGTCTGACTATTGGGATTGGAAAGCGGATTACTGTGACACAGAAGTGGCGTAGACATGCCGCCTGTGCGGACATGCCGTTAGAAATCTTCTTCCCCGAAACCGGGAACTATAATGAGGCGCGTCGAATCTGTGAACGCTGCCCGGTACGCACCGACTGTTTAGATATGGCGTTGTCATTCGCAGACGACGAGTACGGAATGTTCGGTGGATTAACACCTAAACAGCGAGGGCAGATTCGATGGGAGAAGATGTGGACGAGGTAGCCCGTAAAGCAGATTGTGCTTGTGGTTGCGGATTGTTCGGCACGGTACGCAAGAACCCTGCCGGTCACATCCGGGGCTGCACCTGTCCGAAATGTCGGGGCCAACGTAACCGACGTAAAGGATTGACTAAGCAGCGGCAAGCACGCAAAGCGTTAGGTGTTGCACCATCTCATAAGTTTGGTGACGCTAACGAAGAAAACTGGGGCGACGCTATCTTCGCTAACGAAGTGAAAGCAGGGGCACAAATCAAACCTGCTGTCACAGCGTGGAGCCGCATCGAAGCCCAAGTGTTATCGAATCAGACAGCGATTGGAAGTATCAAGAAACCATGCCGTGCCATTCTTATGCCCGACGATTGGGGGAAAGAAGGACTGGTTATGGTAAGATTGTCAACATGGTCAGAACTCATCCGGCCAGCACTAGAGGAATACTACAAGTCCTGAGGGGGACACAACTATGAGCAAGACCCTATGGGTCAAACTGTCCGTAGATTATATGGACGACCCCAAGATTGTCGGGGCTGGAGCAGATGCCGAACTACTGTTCGTCCGTTCGCTCGCCTACGCTAAGAAGAACAACAACCCTGTCATCCCTGCCGTCATGCTGCCCCGGCTCACGCTCGGCATGAACAGCAGCAGCGACCTAGCAGAACGCCTAGTCGCTAGCCAACTGTGGGTCGCCGCCGACGGCGGCTACCGCATCGCAGCATGGGACGCATGGCAGGTCAACGAAACCAACAAGGGCCAGTCTGCTGGCGGCACACTCGCCATGCACAACCGCTGGCACAAGAACAACCGCTCTAGCACCTGCCCCCATTGCCAAGACGCAGCGACCGACGAACAGGTCGCCACCCCGAAACAGAAGCAGCCACCGTCATATCCGCCTGAGGCGATCACGCTCTGCAACCTGCTGGCCGAACTCATGGTGCAGAACGGTGCGAAGAAACCGACCGTCACCGAACTGTGGCTGGGCGAGATGGAACGGTTGCATCGGATCGACGGCAGAGATTGGGACGACATTGAGGCTGTCATGCGCTGGTCGCAGGAGGACGGGTTCTGGCGTACCAACATCCTGTCCCCGGCGAAACTGCGGAAACAGTTTGACCAACTCCGGTTGAAGATGGCCGCTCCCGTCCGGGGTGTTGCGCCCGATGCGGAACGTGCATGGCAGGACGTACAGCAACAGGTACGCCAAATCGGCAGTTATGGTTCGCCGTCGTTCGCCACCCTCCGCACCCGAAACGCAGTCCGAGCAATCGGCTGGCGCAACATCTGCGCCTCAACCCAACCTGAGGTTATGCGAAATCAATTCTTGCGAGCCTATGCAGAAGCAACCGACACCGAGTAATCTACAACTATGCAAGACACAGCATCCGAGTACGCCACCTGCGACAACTGCAACGGCACCGGCAACCTTTCCGAATACGACGACTACTACCAAAAATGCCCCGACTGCGGCGGCAAAGGATGGGTTAAAGAATGATTATCGCCTGCGCCGTCTACGTCGCATTGTTCGCCACCATCATGGTCTTTGCATCTACCACCATCGACAGCGACACCCGAACCCGAGCAACTCTCCTATCGGGAATCAACCTGCTCGCCATCGCCTACCTCATGGTGTTCGCACGATGACCCCCGAATTCATCATCTGGCTAGACCATCAAGAACCACACAGCGAGAACGTGTGGTGGTCACCCGACGACCATGCCCTCATCACCGGCCCAGCCCGTGTATACACCGTCGGCTATGTCATCCGAGAAACCGACGACTGGCTTGCCGTCGCCGGACAAATCACCGAGGACGGCTGCACATCGCAACCCCTCGTCCTTGTCAAATCATGCATCATCAAACGCAGCAAACTAAAGCGAGGAACTTTCCACCGTGAACTTCCCTGAACTACTCAGACGCAAACTCCGATACACCGGATACACCCAAGAGTACGTCGCCAAACAAATCGGGGTGTCCGCTACCACCGTCTACTATTGGGCATCCAACCGTGCCCGGCCCACGATTGAGAACATTCGCAAACTGGAACAGTTACTTAACTGTCAGCAGGGCGAACTGTTTGTGGCTCTTGCTTACCCGACCGACGAAGGATTCATGTGACGTTTCCTGATAGGCGTTTAGCCAAACGACATCCCGATGTAGTAGCAGACCTAGAAAACTATGTTGGGTCTGCTAAAGCGGTTCGGATCATGCTGGATGCGGTCAATGAGATTAACCGTTTGCGTGACGAAGTAGAACGTCTGTACGCTGCCGGTGATGCGCTCATGGCATGGGTCGGTCACGACATCGCCTGTGAATCCGCACTCAAACAGGGCGGCTCTTGCACCTGCGGATTGCAACGTGTTGCGAGCGGATGGGATAACGCATACCGTGGCTGACCTGCCGCTTCAAGTGTTCCTCATACGCGACGAAGGCTTTGACCTTTCGCTCAGCGATCGCGCGCTGGTACGCGCTTGCTACCGATTCCACATGAACTGCCACGGAATGCGTGACGTCGCCAAGTGGGAAGCGGGCGCACTTGCGCGAACGATTCAAGAGATTCGTTTGGCAAACATGGACTTTCTGGAGTGGAGCGAGGCTCGTCATGACTGACGACATCGGCACATGGAAACGCATAGCCGCAGACCTAGCCAACCACCTCGCATCAGCCCACACACAAGGCATCTGCCCCGACTGCATCACAGCAGTCAACCGCTACCGTCGCCTACGCGACGGCACCTACACCCCCTACGACACCAGCACCACCCCCTACGCAGGCGACCCAAGGAACAGACAATGAACACCCCCCGAAGTGACCTACTCCAAGAAGCAGAAACCCTCGTCAACGGAGAACGCAACGACAACTACGGCGACCCCAACGACGACTTCAAAGCAACCGCCGACCTATGGAACGCCTACCTCAGCAGACTCATCGCCGGAAACGGTGGCTACCCCCCCGAACTTCAACCCCACGACATCGCCGCCATGATGATTATGTTGAAACTCTCACGCATCGCATGGTCACCCAACAAATACGACTCATGGGTAGACATCGCCGGATACGCAGCCTGTGGATGGGACTGCGCCACCAACAACCAGTAACATGGCAATCGGCAGCGCACCCGAATACGGAATAACATTCCGCCAATTCGGACAACTCACCCCCGAACAACACCAACAATGGTACGACCACATCAAACGGTACGGCCCCACCCTCCTAGACGGATACGGCACACTCCACTACCAGTACCCGATCCAAAACATACCGCCCCTCGCACTCACACAAGGACTCAGCGAATGCCTGCAATCAGCCTTGACCAATACGGCAAACACGGACGGTTCCTAGAATCTAAAGGATGGCGCATCAAACCCTACGACTTCGGTGTAGGCACCGCCATCGTGCAAGCAGAAACCAAAACCATTTTCGTCAAACCAGCCGCATACAACCAGCCGAACCGGCGTGTCCGCCAATACGTTATTCGCCACGAAATCTGGCACGCACTCCACGCCGAAACCTTCGACTACGAATGCGCCAGACTCCGAGCGTTCCGGCTCCTAGACCCCAAATCAGCAATCGAAGTAGTAGCCGAACGAGGATGCATCCACCAAGACCCGTCACGCCTCATGCGAACATGGGTACAGGCTAGCGTTCTCTGGCATGGCAGATCACGCCGAGGCCGCTACAAGATGAGCGACATCAACTCCGTCTACGCCCTAGAAACAATCCAACTCATCGAATCATTCGTCAACACATGGGCGAAAGACGCTGCTGCTACCAGCCCTCAGACTTCCGGTTCATCGGCAGGATGGGAGCCGTCCAACTCTTTCCATGTTCAGGTGTCATCAGAAACAACGCCTGAGCAGGTTCCTCAAAACCGAAATTAGAAATCGCAGCGTACTCGTCATAGCCTTTCAACGAACCGTTAACCACAAACGACGGCCCGAAGATAAGGTTATGCCAATGCCCCATACAAAGCAGATCATACGGTTGATTAACCGCCGCCTGCTTCTGCCGTTTACGGGCATCCAGCCGGGTGATCGGTGACCAAATCCCAGCAATACCTGCACCACCCCGAGCCTGATCGCCGTGCGTCAACATCACCCGATGACCATACGACTGCACCAAACAATCAGCAGCCTCCGACACATCAAACGTCACACGCTTATCGCCCTTAAACTGGCGAGCCAACAGATGACCAGTAAACCAGTCATAGTTAGTACGGGCACGGAACTTCATCCGAGGCTTCCGAGACTGGCGACCATGATTGCCGACCACTACCGGGACATGAACCTTCCCAAAGGTTTCAGCGAACAATGCGATCCCAGCAGCAAGATGATCTGTCCAATGCAGAATGCTACCCAAAATAGAATCATCATTCGTTTCAGCCAATTCCTCATGGATGTCTCCCGAATACAGGTCACCCATCAACGGTACAACAATGCCATCGTATTGGATACCTGACCAATACTCCTGCGTAATCTTCACCGTAGACAGAAACGTGGCAGCCATCCGCTTCTCAGCAATCTTACGATTGTAAGCGTTAACCCCCATCATCTCCGCCGGATTCACAACCTCATCCAAATGCAAATCAGACAACAACAACCACGGCGTACCATGATGCTTCTTGCCCGACCGAGGCTCCTTCACCAACCAATCCGGTGGCGACGACAACCCGTTCTGCAAACCAATCATCAGATTCAACTCACGCTCAACCCGATCCAACCGATCCTCAGCCTCACGGGCACGAGCAACAGCATCACGAGCCTCACGCTCCGCTTTATCCAACCGACGTTGCGGCCCCGGCTCCGGCGGCAACTCGTCCCTCAACTCGTTCGATGACATGCACAATCCTTCCTTCGATGAGTGTTCACCGTGGACACAGAAATCCCAGTCAACGACCAGCCCTGCTTTTCCCACAACGCCAACAAACGAGGCGACGACACCTCCCTATCGGCAAACAACTCGTCCAACTCTTTCCTGACAGCAGCATCCAAATGGGCAACAGACCGGCCAACAGCACACGGCCTTGCCGCCACAACAGGCAACTCGTCACGCAACCCCATCTAGTTCCTCCTAAACAGCATGGTACGGAGGATACCCCCCGATGGCAAGCATCTCGCCCGTACCGCCCGTGTTAGAACCCACAGCAGAGTTCTGCCCCCCAAACGAGGCAGTCCCCAGCGTACCAGCAGCAATAGCCGTCTGCTTGGAAATCAGGTCACTAGCCGTCATCAACTGCCGCCAAGACGCAGCCTGTATAGACGTAACCGCCAACGACCCGTTCGGCGGAACCGTAGCCGAAAACCCTGTAGGCACATCCACCGTCAACGCCAAAAACGTCAATGGCAAATTCCCTGCACCAACCGTCGGCACAAACGCCGCTTGAACCACCGCATAATAATCCGTGCCAGCAGTAATCACCGCAACCGACTGGTTCGGTTTAAACCCACGCAACTGGTCAACCTCCACCGTCGCAGCAGCCGCAGACACCGTAGGCGTAGCAGTCGGCGTAGCCGTACCGTCAATACAGTACACATACAGAAACCCTGTTTCTGCATCCTGAATAAGATCGCCAGACTGCGGATGAATCGGATACTCACGCCAATCCTGCAACACCGGAACCGTGAACCGGCGTGACCGTTCAATAGCAGACACACGCTTATTCAACGACTCAAACATCTGACGCAAATCGGGTTGCTTGTTAACAACACCCATCGTATCTCCTAATAAGTAGCCAACGAGAACTGGCCTGTAACCAACTCGCCTTCACCGCTATCGCCCACGTTAACAGTAAATTCTGTCAACCGCAGAACAAACTCGGCACCACCATAAAACCGGGAATCATTCAACCTAATACGGAACAAATCGCCTGTCTTAAATTCCCCAATAGCCGGGCCAACATTAGCCTCAATATTAGTTGATTGAATATATTGCCAGCCCGGCGACCAAGTAAACGACGGCGTAACCACCGGAGCAGACCGGGCATCCGCCTTAGCCTGCGTCAAAGAATCCACAGCGTTCGGAGCAGGAATCTGTGTAAACGATTCCACATCCTCCAACATCGGATAACCCGTCTGCACAAACCCAAGATGAGGCGACTTATATGTTGTGTAATTACCCTCGCCAGTACCGGGGCCAATACCATGCACATAAGTACACATACTCGTACCGTCCTCCGGCCATGCGTAATGCAGCACCGAACCCGGAAATTCCAACACCGGCAACGAAGCCGACGCAGTATCCGAGTTACCTTTAGACGGATAGTATTGAACAAACGTTCGACGCAACGCCCCGGCAGCGTCATAATAAACGTCGATGTCCCAATCAAACCCAAGTTTGTACGGTTCCTCAGTTGTGTAGTTAATTGCATCCGACTGAGTAAAGATGTCGTTCAGAACATCAGAAACCTTTTTGTGTTCATAGTCGTACACAACATACGCACCAGCCAGCGGCACACCGCATGTGGCCGTAGTGTCATAGTCAATACCGATGTCACCCGAAATGATCGTCCCGTTATCCAACGTTTGAGTAGCCGAATCCATGTTATCCAACACGCCGTTTGGGCCAACCATTACTTGGAACTGGTCAACATCATCCTCAAAAACCAGCACCCCGGTTTCTGTTTTCACATCGCTCACAACCCGACGAGCAAAATATGAATCAAACGTTTGTGCCTGAATTGTTAACAACTGACTGCCGGAATCCCATGTGCGAGTCCAAACAATGCCACCCCACACCAGTATCCCGTCACGTTCCACATACAAACCGACACGGCCCGGCTGCGTAATATATTCCAAACTAGACAGATAGCCGCCGCTTACCGTGCCCACATTCTGCAACGCACGAGGATCGTTAATATTGATAGACCCCGAAAATGAACCTGCCGCATTCAACGTGCGCGACCATGACACACCCGAAAATTGGAGTTCACCAATAACCGGATATGGGGAGACAAGATCAATAAGCAGGTAACGGTAATCCGGGTATGTCATACCGCCATCCGGTAACAAGTCAGATACGCCTGCACGTTAATGCTCGGGCTAGCCACAGACTGATAGGCCGACATACGAACAATGTCACCAGCAGCCAACGGCACCATCAACGACACACCCAAAGTGTCCTTACCGCCGAATGATGGGATACCGCCAGATAATGCTGGAGCCGATGCTGTAGCGATTTGGTTAGCGGAACCCGTTGTATAAATTGTGGTTGCTCCGCTGGTGCCCAAACTGTTCTGACCCTGCACCCAACCAGCAATCATGTACAAACCACCCAGCCCGGCAGGGATCGTGATACTGGTTGAAGGCACCGTAATGAACCCGTCCGTGTCAACGCTTTCCGTGTCAAACGAAATGTTTGTCAACGTCTGGAATGGCAATGTTTGGTTAGCGGCACGAGACACCGTACAACCCGTCCGACCCGTCGTAGCAGACTGGCTAATCCGCTGCCAAGTCGCATCGCTAGACCGATAAATCAACAACCGCTTATTCGTGGTATCAAACCACAACTGCCCATCAACAGGCGACGGCGGAGCCGCCGTGTTCTGATACAGCAACGTATAGCCCGAAGCCATATCCGAATTAGTGAACCCCAACCCTGTTGTAGTCGCCAACTGCGTCCACACGCCAGCATTGTTATAAACCTTCAATGCTCCTTGCGGACTAGTCGAAGTATCAAAGATCAAGTTGCCCGACTTAGCAGAAGCAACACTAGAAGTGCTAGTTGCCGACAAATCCCACAACTGTGCTTTCGGGCGCACATCTGTAATGTTCGCTGCAAGTACCGTAGAAGTACCCGTAAAACCGTTAGGGATAGCAACCGTAGCGATGCCAACCGCCTTGGCAGGAACTGTTACAGAACCCGTAGCAATAGCAGCAGCAATCGTCGGAGTGCCTGCGCCCGTGTCAGTCACGATCACATACACAAGATCAGTACGAGTAGTACCCGACGAGTTAGCCGCAAACGGGCCAACCGTCACAGCCCCGCTATTATACGAATAGTACGCACCCGTGCCCGTACCATCATCAACCCACACATCGCCTGCCGCCATCGACACCGACGCATTACCTGTACCAGTAGTAGTAACAGCAAGATCGCCTTGCATGTTGCCACCGGAAGCCGGGATAAGACGGCGCACACCGGGAGTCACCGCATTGGCCCTAGCCAACCCGCGATCGCTTGCCGCCGTGTACGAACCGCCTTGCCCGTAAGAAGGAGTAGAGAAAGCCATGACAGTCCTTTACAGCCCAATCCGGTAGATAGACAACGTTGCTGTAATGTTAATCGCAGCACCCGATTGTTGGCCGACAGTGAGCGTCACTTTGTCACCAGCCGCAAATACCCAAGTGCCTGAGCCGCCGGTGCTTGGCAGCGACCCGCCGTACGTGAAGACGGCTCCACTGCTGCTATCACCGTCGATTACTGCGTATGAAGTGGCACCTGACGGAATGATGCGGGCACGAGTGACTGCTGTCGTTCCGGGGTTGCTTGCCCATAGGACATTGAACTGCACAGCATAGATCCCCCCGAGACCGGCAGGGATCGTGATGTCGGTCGAACTTGCGGTGAAGAACCCGTCGCTGTCAAAGTCTTCGCCGTCGAAGGTGACCTCAGAACGCGCTGCACTGTTGGCGATCGACTGGTTAGCGGTGCGTTTCACGGCGCAGCCGGTACGGCCCGTAGCCGCATTCTGGCTAATGCGCTGCCAAGTTGTTCCATCATATTCCAACAAACGCTTGGTATCAGTCTGATACCACAACGTGCCCAATGTCGGCAACAACGGCGTAGCAGTAGACGGACTAATCGTTGTCGGCGCATAACGATACGTCCCATCATGCACACCGGCAGTTTCCGCTTTAACAAACTGTTCCCACGCCGGGCCATAAATCAACCAATCAGCATAAGTACCCGACCCCGAAGTCGCATCAACCGAAACAACCAAACTCGTACCCGTATAAGAAGTGATCGCACCTTCCATATAGTTACGGACGTTCGACACAAGCCAATCCGTGTAAGTGCCCGAACCACCCGTTGTATCCACCGTGACAACAAGCGCACCAGTACCCGACGTATAAGTAAACGTGCCTTCCACAAAGTTCGCCGGATTAGCCAACGACTGCACCCGAACCCTAGAAGCAACCAGCGTCAAACCAAGACCGATAGTAAACGTCTTAGAACCCGTACCGATAGCAACAGAAGTAGTAGACGTAGAAATCGGATTAGTGTTCACCCCAGCAAGCGAAACTAGACGAACACGCTGCCCGGCGACCAAAGACAAACCAGCCTGCACCGTAAACGTTTTAGAACCCGTACCAATCAAAGTGCTAGTCGCAGATGAACCCATCAAACACAAATTGCTATAAGCAAGCAAGTTGCCCACGGATGTATCGAAAATAAGATTGCCGGAAACCGGAGCATACGGGGTATCCACACGACCCGAGTCCAAGTTATTAGCCAAAGACGGGACAGACAAATCAGGCAACTGCGCCTTGGGTCGAACATCCTTAATGTTTGCTGCCAACACCGCTGTTGTACCCGAAACAAATCCGTTAGGAATTGTGACCTGCGCCAAAGCAATTGACTTAGCCGGGGTAGCAGGAGGCGTAGGAGTAGCCGCCGCAGTACCAGCAACAATTGACACAGCAATAGACGGAGCCGCCGCCCCCGTATCCGTTACCTGCACAACAACCAAATCAATACGACTATTAGTAGGGCATGAGGCAAACGCAGCCGAAAGAATTGCTGCATCGTTATAGGCATGATATACGCCTTGCCCGGAACCGCCATAAACAAACACATCACCAGCAGCAACGTTCACCTTAGAATCAGTTGCCCCGGTGGTAGTAACCGCAAGGTCGCCGGTCATCACGTTGCCCGAAGCAGCCCCCAAACGGCGAACGCCGGGGGTCACAGACACGGCTTGCAACATGAACCGATCCTGCAACGCAGTATACGATCCGGCCTGCCCGTAAGCGGGTTGAGCCAAAGTGAAGGCCATGTTCTACATCTCCCTAAATGAAAGCGTCACGATAGGTAATAGTACAAGACGCTGTACCCGTTGCCGCCGTCAACCCAATAGTTTGCGCTGTGCTAGGAGGCAGAGGGAACCAGCGAGAATCTACCGACAGCGTATTCCGGGCCGGGGTGCTGTTAACAAGAACGGTACGCAAATCTGAGTCAATCACTAGAGTATCGCTAGCACCCAACGTCAAATTAGGAAACGACAATACATCACCCGTAGTGAAGTTACTGATTACAATACCTGAACAAGAGGTAGAGGGAGACTGTACAGAGACAGAGAAAGAAGGCCAAGTTTCATAGTTGCCCTGATTAGTCAAAGTTACCGAACCCGACGAACCACTTACCGTAGTCGGATAAGTCAAGTTGTAGGTACGGTTATAAGAACGGGTTGTAGACGACAAACTGTTAATCGTGTTTGACGTAACCGCATCCGAATAAATCCGAGGATCAGGACAGAAAAACTCTAGCGTTGCAATAGCCCGACCATACACATACGACGGATCAACCACAATCTCACGACGGCGCACACGCCCATACAAACGACGCACCCCACGCCCACCCGGCAAATACACCTGCAACACATTGATACCTGACCGTTGCGGCATCAAATAACGTTGCAGTTCAGCCAGATATGTTTGCATCGACGCAGTATTGTCAGACATGATCTGCAACGTAAACGTAACAGTACGAGCATTCAGAAAGTCCCGACCCGTAAACGATCCGTCCATATAGCCACGACTAGAATCTTGAGTACGCAGATTAGGGATACCTTCCAACCCGTCAACCTGCAACACCTGTACACCAGCACCGGGGCCACCAAACACCCATTGGCTGCTGCCCGTGCCGTCGCCAAAAGCAAACTGATAGTTCTGTGTAAGCGGAGCAAACGAAGCCATCAGATACCCCCCGAAGTCACATAGCCACCGCCGACAGGAGGCGAAGAACCATCTACAGAACCCCTCAAACCGTTAGGCACAGTAGTGTTCGGCCCCTGCAAACCGTTCTCACCAACACCAGCAGTAGGCCACGAACTCAACCCACGCCTATCACCAACCGGCGCACCAAACAACGACTGCCCCGGATACGACCCTTGACCCGGTGCACCAAACACCGCATTCCCATACGGCCTATCCAACCCGGCACCTTGATAACCCGGCAACGGACGGCCACCACCGTAACCGCCCCCCATACTGCCGCCAGTCCGCAACGCCCAAGCAATAGCCTTCTCA
>Ga0208644_1002592_pt1 | contig 14392 bp, 18 predicted proteins | sample VirMetDEL_Nov_18_FD_184517 | JGI IMG/M metagenome (GOLD analysis project Ga0208644, IMG submission 184517) | Aqueous microbial communities from the Delaware River and Bay under freshwater to marine salinity gradient to study organic matter... | ecosystem: Environmental > Aquatic > Marine >... | reverse complement strand
CGCATGAAACTAAAATTTTAAATTTGTTTATTTCTTCTCCTGTCATGTCTTGCCACATAAGAGAGTACGCAGTCGCTTGCATCATGTAATTATCAACTTGTCGAATATCTTTACTTCGAGTTGATCCTTTAAAATCAATAATTGCAAGTTCATTTGCATGTTCTGCAATACAATCGACACGCCCTGCTAAACCTATCTTAGTACTCCACAGGGGAACTTCTAACGCTCTTATGTTATCAATTCTATCGAGTTCTGGTTTTAGTTGTATAAACAAATCACATTCGTTTGGGGGTAGATCCTGAAGAACAATCTTTTTGTTATTCAGATAGTCTTCGATGACGGAGTGCAGTTTGTTGCCTCTCGAACATACTCTAACAGATTCTCTTGGGTTCTTCTTTCGCCACTGAGCAAAAAACTTTCTTTTTTCCCATCCAGTTACAGTCGTCACGCTAGGCAGAGAAGTGCCTTCATGGAGATATCGACGACCCGAGTCAGTTGTTTCTGACTCGATCTCGGCGATAGGTAACTTTAGTGGTATGTGATTAAATACTTTTTGCACAAACATAATATAACATAACTAAAAGAAAAGTCAATAGCCTTCTGAACCTGTGTTCTTCGGGTTGAATGATGATTTGAATAATTTGGGCTTAATTTTACCAACAGGCTTTTCAGATGGCACTATTGATTTTGCCTTGTCGCCTGGATTTGCATGTGCATCGACTTGTTGACGGATGACGCTCTTATCTGGCTTCATGTTGGCAACTGTGTCTTTAACTTTGTCTAGGTAATTCATATTCTCTCCGTATGATTCTGGTATTGGTTGTTGTGATCCTGATCCCGAGAAGTTGGCTCTTCCCATAGTTTGCTGGTAAGCGTTAACTCCTGTTTGTGCCGCTCGTCCTACTTTTCTTGCACCTACACCGGCTTTTCTTATCCCCTTGCCAAGCGGTGATTGCATAATTCTGCCAACTCTCCCAGCAGCGCGACCTGCCGTCATGGCTGCCTTTGCAAGTTTGCCGGCTTTCATTGTTGCACCCACACCGGGAATAAGACCTCCAACTGCTGCTGCTGCTCTGAATGCTGCATCAGCCTTGTCTCCTTGGAGAGTATCAACCCCAGCACTCACCGCGTCGATTGCGGATCCGACAAGGTTTCCTCCGGGAATCAACGAAGCAACACCCGAAACGACATCACCGACTCCTTGGGCGAAGTCAACGGCTTTTTTTATTAAACCTTCTTCTATTTGTTTTTCTAGAATATTTTGTGTTCTCATGTTATTATATATAATAATATGGAATATAAAGATCACTCACATAATCAGTTGGATGAAGGACTCCTCGGTAAAGGTAGAAGTGCAGCGGCAGCAATAGGTTCAGCACTCGGTGGCTCCGTCGCCGCGTCGGCCCGCGAGATCGCGGCTAATAGAATATCTGAATTGGGTGGAAAAGAAAATGCTATAGCTAAAATTGTTGGTGATGGAAAAAGGACTGGTCAAAAAATAGAACAAGAAAGAAGAACTGGAAAAGGACCGAATCCAGATTTAGGCCTAGAGCCAACAAACCCCATGACAAGAACTCAACAGAGAAGAGTTCGTGCAGGCGAGAAACCAGGCGGTAAAACCCTCGCCGACCCGGAGCGTGCTGAACGAATCGCAAAGGCGCAAAGATTGGGACAGAAAAAACTCGACGCCAGATCTTTTACAAGAAGTGGTAAAAATCTAGGAAGTAGTCTTGTTAAAGGTGCAATGGGAAGAGTTGTTCAAGCACTTCCTAAATCACAAAAGGCCAGAGTTGAATTGGCCAAACAGGTCGGTGGAGGAATAAGGCGTGCTATTGGTGGTAAAAGTCCGGGAGATATGAAAGGTATCTTTGCGAATGATGCTTTCAGCGCGCAACCAATAGGAAGATCAAATGATGCATTCAGTGATCAAGCACAGATGAGAAAACAAGCAAGAGAACTTCTGCAATTGGATCCATCTCTCACATATGGACAAGCACTTACTGCGGTTATGCAGCAAGTTTCGCAGAAACAGGCATTGCAAAACCGCCCCGATTCTTAATCCCAGCGTCGTCCCTTGACCTGATCACCCTTGAATTGTCCACCGTCAAGTTTATGATGATATCGCTTCGGAAGGTTTTCTTTCATTCGGGTTGTAAGTTCCGACCATTTACCGCCAGTAACTTTGTCTGCGGTTAATGTGGAATCAGTAGCAGTAGAAGGGAAAGCAGCAATTGCTCTCTTCACTTTCTTTTTACCGCACATCGGACATGGTTCTTTGCATGGCTGATCTGAGTTCGCCATGCTCTTCATATCCTCAAAAGTTCCATCACAACTCTCACATATATAATCATACATAGGCATAGTAATTTCCTCCAGAGATATATATTAGTATGAAAAAATTCTTAAAATTTATAACCGAAGAGAAGAAGACAGTTCAGACAACAGGTCACCTCACACACGCTGGTGATCTATTATATTACGGTGATCCTAATCATGCAATAGATCATCACGAACAAATGTTCGAACGACTTCACTCCAACGCTGAAAATCCAGGCTATGAATCATCACTGAAAGTTGATGGGGGTATGAGTATAGTCATGGGTCGAGAAGAAGACGGGACGCCATTTGTTTCCTATAAGTCAGGAAAACAAAGGTTCAAAACACCTGCTGATATTAAGGCAACTGGCAAGAAACATTATGAAAAAACTCTCATACCAGCATTACTCGCAACGACAAAAATGAACATCAAGCCTGGAACAGCATTCCAATCAGATGCACTATGGGATAAACATCCAGGCAAAAAATCATACGCACCAAACACAATTAAGTATAGCACTGGTTCTGACTCCAGCTTTGGAATTGCACCGCACTCACAGTATGAGATAGAAGATGGAAATATGATTAAGGTGTCGAACGCACCAGATCACACTCAGTTGAAAAGCGATCATGTATATGCACCTAAACTGTCTATGGCAGGTACAAAGTTTAACCCAATGGCGGACGAGGTTGCAACCAAGATTCAACGGCATCTAGGGACTGCGAGAGCATTTCTCGATGACGATAGCGTAAGAGAGTTTTCATCTACACTCCCCGATAACAAAAAGTTTCATAATGCATTACAGACATACTCAAATCATGTCGCAAGAACAAGTGGTGTGAGAAGTTCTGATGACTTCAAAGAGTTTGTAGGTAAGCATGTTGCCAGAAGAAAGGTCAGTGCAGGACTCAGGGAAAGAGAACTCACTGATCACATGGAGACAATTGAAAATAACCTTGGAGCAATTGATTCTCTGTTTGGCGCACACAATGAAATGACTGCCGCAAAGCATCATATGATGGATCATCTCAGAGATCATCACGATCAATTCGACATTGTTCCTCACCGAGATGAGGAGCATGAAGGTATTGTTGCAACTGATGCGAATTCAGGAACTATGGCAAAGTTTGTTCGAGAAGGACCTGGTGGATTTGCAGAAAGAAATGCAGCGAGAACTGCTATACTCAGGCAGAAATCCTGATCCACCTATGCCAAGAGTCTTTGAGAGTATTCTCTAACGAATTATAGTGAAGTTCAAACCAAACTGGCTTTCTTGGTTTTGTTGAGAGTGGCATATTGCATTCGTTTGGTTTCCTGTTCGACTTTCGTGTATTACACTTCTCGCATGCAGTGACTAGATTCGTCCACGAAGAGTCTCCTCCTCTGGATCTAGGTGTCACATGATCAATTGTAAGTCTTGAAGGTTTCTTTGATCGAAACCCACAATATTGGCACACCCATTTATCACGAATGAATATGTTCTTTCGTGAAGGTAGTGTGTGATGATAAGGAATGCGAACATATGTCGTCAGCATAATCGCCTTGGGTAAATGAAACTTGCCCGTGGTCGTATTAATCTTATAGTTGTCTTCGTATGTTACAGGTTTAATCGCTTTTCCGGACAGCAATAATGATATTGCTTTTTTCCAATCAATGACATTTAGAATTTCTTCTGATGCGTTGAGCAGTAACACCTGTCGTTGCATACGATCTCCTATTGGAAAATTTTACTCACATGAGTCCGAAGACAGTACCACTTGCGAAAGTTACACCGCGAGGGGAGAATGGTAAAATATCTCCTGCTGTTGGGGTAAGTTGAACCGATCCCCCATCAAAGTGCAGAGTTAAACTTGTTGATGTTGTGTAAAGGCCTTTGACTTTTCCGCCCGCAGTGCAGTTTGTGGTTCCTGATGTGAGTGGTTTGATGTCTGAGTAATATTCTCTTCCGCCGATTGATCCTACAGCCATGTCTCTTCTCCTCTATGACTAGTGTGTAGTATGTATTATTTTCATACACTTACGATATTAATTTGTCCACCCATGCCACCGTGGAATTCACATCTATAATATAAGGTTGAAGGTGCATCATGAGGAACCGTGTATGATATTGTCCCACTGTTTGCACCATTTCTACTAATTCCGGCCGTTATAACATTATCGGAATCATACTCGTTGCCGTTATCAGTTGTTTGAATCCAAAATGGATGATCGGAAACTGTACCGTTGAGATTAAATTTGTAAGTTCTTCCTCGAATAAGAGTCAGAGTTGCTTGTTGAGCGCCGTCGATGAAGTATTTGTTACCGCCCGCATCTGCAACGGTTACTGCAAAACTCACAGTAGGTCCGCCAGTTGGATCTGTATGTAAAATTAAATCTACTTCTTTTCCCTGCTTCACTATGAAAGATTTGGAACCTGTACGGGTAATTTTATTATCATCCACAAAAGATAATTTTATCTTTGCCTTTTCTGTCATCGTGTCACCTGTCGGTTCACTTCGAATCTTCCTTCCAGAACTCTTGTCACTTCTGATCCTGTTATGAGTTCAAGATCATATAAGTGACGACCTGCTGGAACATTTGCCATAGTGGTTGCATCGACTACAATTCTAACACCACCAGTCAAAGTTGCTCCGGTTGCACTGGCGTTGAGGGTGATTCCGCCCAGTCCGGCATCTCCGCCTGTTATTGCAAACTCTCCGGTTGTTCCTCCACCTGTAACTCCGCTATTTGCAGTGTTTCCGGTGATATGCAATAGGAGTTCGGTGTCGTTCTTTGATCTTCTAACTTGCATATTTGCATCATACCCAGTTAGATCAATTGCGGTTGATCCTTGAGTTTGATATTCAAAGAATAATTTGAAAGTTGATCCCTGTTCTGCGAAAATATGGTGATTTGCTGCTGGCATACGGTTCTCTTTCGATTGATGTATAGTATGTATTGAATAGGAAATTTAATTCTTATAAATAACTCTGTAACCTAACGATAAAAGGATATAAAAATGGACTCATCAAACAAAAGATTCGCTGATCAACTTCATGCCGCTATGTCCATAATGGAAAGCAATGAGGATACAGCAGCAGACAGGGCAGCAGACAGGAGAGATCGTGAAGAGCGAGCAAAACGCGAACGAAACAGAAAAGGTGGAGCAGGATACGATCCCACCGATGCGTCGGTGGCCACCGACGAAGAGACGACAAGCAACCCTACCGACGAATTAGTCGTCGAGTATCTTTCTTCATTCTTTGGAAAAGATCTTACAGAGTCAACAGAAGAACTGACAGAGGAAGATCTCGCAGAAGCAGTTGATTCGCTCAACGCACTGTGTGCAATCGTGAATGAATATTTCGGCGTAGAATGAAATTGCCGGGGTAGGTGATCACAGTGTTTTTGATAAACACTCCAGAGCCTTCTCTGCGCCCTCTCTAGAGAACCTGAGAAATCAGGTTCTCTGTTCTTATAAATACAAAGAACAATTGGAGAATATAAATGTCGATACGAGATCAAATATTATCTGAACAGTCAGAAACTATAGTGGAAAAAACTGCTGCTGCCGAAAAACTCAAGGGCTTATTGCATAAGTTAGATAAAAAAGTTGCAGGCGGTATTGTTGGTATGCAGAATTTAATCGATCCTGAAGACGCAGATCGACGGGAAAAAGAGGGACCCGACACAATGGATACCCCACCCCCGAAGCCGAAACCATCAAAAAGACCAGGCGAAGATAGACGATCAACGAATGAAGACATTGCAAAACTAGCAGAAATGCTGGGCAAAGGTGTTGAAAGACATAGAGGAACAAATGTTCCAAGGAAATACTCCAAAACAAAAGGCGGAACAAAAGCAGATCGCCAGCGTCTTGGCAGAAAAGCCGGGGAAGGCGAGGAGATCGTTAACCTGAGTCCAGATCTTCGTGCTAAAATCAGCACCGATGAGGCAGTCGAGGACATGACACCCGCACAAGAACGAGATCGTGATCACAGAGACAACCCAACTCGCAAGACAGTTGCGAAGGTAAAACTCCCATCAACCAAGGATGAACGCGAGCGATACGCAAAGGACTTCAGAGTCAAGCGTGGCTACGGTAAAGGTGTTGGTAACAAGCAAAAGAAACTCAAGGATCTCACACTCAAAGATTCAACAGAGTTCGCTGATTCTGTCATGAAGAATCTCGGTGAGGCCTCGCCTCCTAACAGATCAACCCTCAAACCACAACCAATAAGAAGATTTACAACGAATGTCTCCCCCGATTTGAGAGGAAAGCCACAGCAGCACGGTGGCCCTGGTCCGGAATCAGTCGGTTCAGGTGGTGATGATCCTACGGGCATGCGAGATCGAATGCGTGGTAAGTATCCCATGCCAGACGGAACAACATTGAAGAGAAATCTAGGAGATAAGAAGAATGGCTGATTTTAAGAAAATGCTAGAGGAAATTAAGAGAAGAAATGAGTCTCTTCAAGAGAAAAAGGCTGCAAAGCATTTTTCACCAAAAGAAATGCCCGGACAAGCCGATGATGTGTATCACAACTGCATCAAGAGCGTAAAAGCAGAAGCCGAAAAGAATGGCAAGCCTATGAGTGAGCAAGAAGCCGCTGCAATCTGCGAGAAGTCCAGAAAAGAAGGTGGTGCGACACTTAAACAAGGCGCACAACGCAAGAAAGAAGAATCACGCAAGCGAAAAGAAGACGCTTGACAAATAAAACAACCGGCGCCGGTTGATAGTTCGACGCCGATTGCAGATCAAAGGATTCGCTAAATTAGGGTGTGTACCCCGTCTAGAGGCCCGTCGAACACTTCACTTCGGCGGGTTCTCTTGTTCATTGGTAGAGAATGGTATCGGTGTCCGAGTCGATCTCGATGAGACTATCCGCATCCTCGTTACTGGACGATCCGAGATCCTGCGGCAACGCACCCACGAACCGAACAGGGTATCCGTACTGCCAGTCATCGACGCCGACTGCCTCTAGAATGTCATCGAGGAGTTGGTTGGCGGTGTCGATCACCTGCTGCCGCTTCTCCTCCACACTCGCATCACCAGTCTCCAGAACGGCGATCACGACCTCCGTGGGGTTATGTCGTTCGCCGTTCGGTCCCACTTCGTTGAAGTGACTGATTGCACGAGCGATGACTCGGTACTCCGAATCCTGCTTCATGACTGCGCCATACACCTCCCGATCGGCATCCCAGCCGAAAGAAGTCGTCCTTCCGTAGTTGTCCATGAGAAACTGGGATGCAGCCTTCTCGGTCCAGTTGAGCCACTGTTCGTGTGAGCCGTTTCGCTTCACGACTTCGGCGACGATCCTATCCCGGAGAACCTTCTTCTTGCCCCGATAGAGGATACCCACCTTCTTCTTGATGGAGTCCTTGTCGTTGCGGAGATCTCCACGCTTGATCTGCTTGCTGAGGGTATCGACGACGGACGAGACATCTGCGTCGAGTTGCGGGGGGTGGTTGTTCGCAGCCTGCTGTGCGTCCTCCCGTGCAGTCTCGTGATCGAACACGACGAGATCGGCTTCGAACTCGGACATGCCGATGCGATCGAACGCTTGGAAGCGGTGGTTGCCATCGACGATGTAATACTTCTTGCCGTGGTTCTCCGGAAGGTTACGATCCGCATATGGGATCTCTTCGAGTACGGGCTTCGGAATCGTGCTGTCGATGCCATTCTCGTTGATGTATTCAACGAGACTCTGAATGTGGTAGTGGTCCATCCCCTTCGATCGCGTCGAGTTCCGACTCGGATCATCGTTCACCTCATCGATTCTGGCACGAATGGTGCCGGTGTTGTTCACGCCATTGATATTTGCAATTCTGCTGTTCATCAGTTGATTCTCCATTCTTCGAGGTCACCCTCTTCGAGTTCGTTGCATTCACTGTAGAGATTGGAGACTACCATCTCCTGATCCCAGAATGCGTTCATGTAGTTCTCGCGTGCCTTTTCAATCGCTTCTTCTTTGGTCATTTCGTTTTCCATGTTCATGAGTTCTTTCGTGTTACTGAATGTCTGTCGAAGTGTTCGATCAACAGACGAATTGTATCAGACATTGCCGCATCTCCAGTATTCATCGGCCAGTTCGTATTGCAGTTGTTCTGCTTCATGTTCGCCTTCACCCTTCCATGTTCCGCGTTCCCACTGCCACAAGTGTACGCATTCGTGGAAGATCGTAGCGAGCATGTCGCGGATCGACTGATCGACTGCAATGTCAATTACATAATCGACACCGCCCTGATCCCACTCGTAGCATTGTCCGTAACACTGAATGTCCTTGTATTGCCGTGCGTTCGTGGTGATCGTGATATCCTCATGTTCACAATCGAAGTCGTTGAGTTGCATGTTGTATCGATTCAGGAACCATCGAATGGCATTGATGATCATGATGCCCTCATCCTTCGTACAACCCGACTGAGGATACCTGATGATGTAGTTTTTCTTGGTGTTCATGATTCATTCCTGAGAACGATGACTGCGAGCCAGATACACGCTGCGATGGATAGGAGTGATGTGATGAGAGTGATCGTCTCGCTGATGTTCATACTGCCATTTCCTCCTCGGCAGTTACCACGGCCGGTTCGTTCTCGTCAACCTCACCCTCACCGGACATCTCATGATAATCCTTGAGTTCTGGCAGACTGTAAGAACCGTTGCCGTTCGCTCGACTCTGATCCTTTACAATCCATGCAGGCGCCCAAGTCATGTCGCAATACTTTCCAGACATCATCTTGAGATACTGACGAGGGTACGAGTCGAGAATCGTAACTTCGACACCCTCATTCTCTGAATCTTGGACGATACCACTGTAGAGGTTGCGAATGAATTCTTGCTGCTTGGTCTTGAGTGTGATGTAACTCATATTGGTGATGCTCCTTGTAGTTTCAGGCGTTGATTGCGATGTCGCTGACCGACTTTCGCTTAGTAGGCTGGAAGCTTTCGAATACTTCCGGGTTGTTCTTGTACTTTTGGCCGCTAACGGTCCACTTCTTCGAACCGGGATCCCAGATCCCACCGTGAGGCTTCACTTCGTCCTTCTTCTCGTAAGGCACATTCAGATCTAGGATATCATCGTCCCCAAGGGACGATGCGTCAAAAGGGCGGCCGCCCTCCTCTCCCTCGGCCGCGGCGGACATGGACTCATCCACCTTGTCGTAGAGGTTGCGGAACGCTTCCTGCGTCTCGTCGTCGAAGCAAGTCGCGTACTCCTGCTCCATCGTCCAGATCCCACCGTGAGGCTTCACTTCGTCCTTCTTCTCGTAAGGCACATTCAGATCTAGGATATCATCGTCCCCAAGGGACGATGCGTCAAAAGGGCGGCCGCCCTCCTCTCCCTCGGCCGCGGCGGACATGGACTCATCCACCTTGTCGTAGAGGTTGCGGAACGCTTCCTGCGTCTCGTCGTCGAAGCGAGCGAGTGCGAGGTCGATCGAAGTGGCACGATCCTTGAAGATCGAGAACGCCTTGCAGATGTTCTCCAGACGACGAGTGGTGATGATCTCGTCGATCGCACCTTCGGCGAACGCCTTGCGGGTGATCTCCGCCCACGAGGTGAGGTGTTCGGCGAAGTCTTCATCGACATGTCCGAACTTCTCCATCTTCTTGATGAGGATCCGCTTCTCGGTCTTGCGAGTCGCGTACTCCTGCTCCATCGTCCAGTCGAAACGATCGAGGAACGCTTCGTTCATGACATTGGTGCCGATGAACCGTCCGTCGTTGTCGCCCTTACCCTTGGTGTTGGCAGTCGCAACGATGGTGAATCCTGCGGCGGGAGAGATCCACTCACCAGTCTTCTTGATGAAGATACCCTTACCTTCCAGCACCGGCTGGAGGCACATGATCTTGGACGAACCGAGGTCGATCTCGTCGAGGAGGAGAACAGCGCCACGCTGCATCGCTTCGACGACGGGTCCGTAAACGAACTTCGTCTCACCGGCGACGAGGCGGAAACCACCAACCAGATCATCCTCGTCGGTTTCGGAGGTGATGTTGACTCGGAAGCACTCTCGCTTCGTCTTGGCACACGCCTGCTCGATCATCGTGGTCTTGCCGTTCCCGGACATACCAGTGATGAAGATGGGGGCGAACATGTTCGCACCGATGATCCGCTCGACATTCTTGGAGTTACCCCAAGACACATAATCCTTCATGCGATCAGGAACGAGGCTCACACGCTCACCAGCAGTCATACCCATGACTGCATTCATCACCGGCGTCGGAGCAGGAGCGGCGCCCTTCGGGGCAGCAGCATCAACCGCAGCGGCAGTGACGGGTGAATCGATGACGACGCCCGTGTCGTCGAGGCCAGGCACGATGAACCAACCACGACCGTGACGAAGATCGCTGTTCTGAACGATCCATGCGGGAGCGTACTTCTGTCCCATGCTGTTTGCGACATCGACGAGACTGGAACGCTTCGCAGGGCTGGAGAGTCCAGCGGCGCGACATGCATCGACGAATTCCTGCTTCTTGGGACTGAGTGTCATGGTGGTGTTTCCTTGGTTGGTGTTCGTTTCGTTCATGCGTGTATTCTACCACACCGCCACGCTGGCGCAAGCCCTTTGGACGATATTTCAGAAAAAAACCCAGTTATCGGTACTATCAACCGTAAGTCCCATAACCACAAGGACTTAGGAAAAATACCCCAAATATCCCTCAAACCACTTGCGCCACCCTCTGGGTATGGTATAATACACGCATGAACAACAACGAATCCATCTCCGCCTTTGCTCGACTCCTTGCCACCGAGAACATCGTGGTGCGTCACTCCCCTGATGCCCAGACTGCGAGTTTCGGTATGACCGATCGAGTCTTGACTCTCCCGGTGTGGCGCGACATGACTCCTGCCCTGTACGACATGCTCGTCGGACATGAAGTCGCTCATGCCATCTGGACTGATGCCACCGTGGACGAGAAGTCCGGACATCTTGCTGGGTGTGTTGCTGTTGCTCCCGACAACCCAGCGAGCGCCATGCCCATCGTCAATGTCGTCGAGGATGCACGCATCGAGCGATTGATCAAGGCGAAGTACCCCGGACTCAAGCGTGACTTCGTGAACGGGTACAAGCGCCTGCTCGACATGGATCTGTTTCAGATTGATGATCAGGGTGGTGTCTCGGACATGGGATTCCTCGATCGTCTCAATCTGCACTTCAAGTTGGGCATCCTCGGACATCTCAATGTGCCTTTTCACAACGACACCGAGATCTGGTTCCGCGATCGCATCGCAGACGCCAAGACTTGGGACGAGGTGATCGACATCTCGCGTGATCTGTACGAGTACGACATGCAGCAGCAGGAGGATGCCCAGCAGGAGGAGATCTCCGCGCCGCTCGCTGGTGACTCCGACAATGCAGACGGATCGCCCATCCAGTCCAACGCCAACCAGCAGTCCGACGCAACCGGAGACGACTCCGACTCGGATGGTAACCAGCAGGGTGATGGTGACGAGAGTGACGACGCATCCACCGATGGTGGTGAGGGTGATGACAGCAACGATCAGAATGTGGACTCTTCCTCCAGCAGCGGAGCAGAAGCAGGGTACACTCCGGATGTGTCCACCCAGCGTGCGATGGACGCGGGACTCGTCGAACAGAACAAGTGGAAGAAGCCCAAGTCAGCCAGAGAGATCATGTCCATGCCGACGCCTGATCTCGACAAGATGATCATTTCTGCCACCGAGATCGCCGAACGACACATCAATGCCAAGACCACTGCATACGGTACTCTCACTGCATCCGAGCAGGTGACTCGTCAGACCACTCTCTCGATGCACTACGATATGTGCGACGAGTTCATGAGCAACGAGAAGTCCACTGTCAACTATCTCTCGAAGCAGTTCGAGATGCGTAAGGCAGCAGACGAACACAAGCGTACCATGACATCCAAGACTGGACGCCTCGACCCCATCAAGATGATCAACTATCGCTGGAGCGAAGACATCTTTGCCAAGAACACCACCGTTCGTGATGGTAAGAACCACGGGTTCGTCGCTGTTCTCGACTGGAGCGGCAGCATGTGCAACAACCTGCTCGCCACTGTCAAGCAGGCGATCACTCTTGCCATGTTCTGCCGCAAGGTGAACATCCCATTCGATCTTCATGCGTTCACCGATCGGGGAGTGTTCTGCAACTATCGCGGCTACGGATCCAACGAGGTGAGGAAGCCGATTCGTACATGGAACGACGAAAACTACATCACGCACAGTGAAGACGATGGTACTGGTTGGACTTCCAAGACTCTTCATGACATGCATCTCCTGAACTTCCTGTCCTCGGACATGAACACGCGCCAGTTCAAGGTAGCATGCCGAGTTCTCTACAGTCTCGCACTCATCGAGGGTTACTCCGACGAGTCGCGCCGCCTGCCTCATGCGATCACCGATCAGAACCTCGGACTCGGTGGCACGCCTCTGGACGAGAGCATCGTCACCATGCACTCGGTTCTTCCTGCCTTCCGCGCCAAGCATGGTGTTCAGGTTCTCAACTGCGTGTTCCTCTCCGATGGTGATGGACACGGGACCTTTCACAATCAGATCATTCAGAACCCGATCACGAAGCGATCCTACGGTTCACGCCCCGACGAAGCCAACTACAATGCGACTTGTCTTCTGCTTCAGAGTCTCAAGGACACCACCGGCGCGAACCTCATCGGCATGTATCTTCACGCCGGACGCAACTGCTTCTCAGTCTCCTCGAACTGGTTCAACCAGTGGGACACCGACGAAGCAGAGCAGAAGGATGCCAAGATGTCATGGAAGAAGAACAACTACTATGTTGCCAGTGGTAACTACTCCAAGTTCTTCGACGAGGCGTACATCATCAACGCAGATATCAACCCCGAAACCGAACTCAACCTTCCCGACTCCGGAACCCGGACGAACCTGCGAAACGCATTCGTCAAGGGTATGAAGTCCCGTGGCATGTCACGCAACCTCTCGAATCGTTTCATCGAAGTTGTCGCACGGTAGAATCTCCGTAGAGTAACAAGGGAAGTTAAGACCCCATCGGCGCAATGCCGATGGGGTTGTTTCATATACATAAACAAGACTCAAGGAGAATCGTAATGTTGAATGAATGCTGGTCCACTCATACGCAAAGAGGCTATAAGATGAAAGGTGGAAAGCAAGTTCCCAACTGCGTACCCAAAGGAATGAAAGAGGAAATTCACATGAGCAATATAACAAATAAATTTACAAATAAAGTAATGGAAGCCATAGTAATGAGGAATCGAGGCGGATCAATGCCTGGATCAACTAATGTAACATCCATGACCGTTAGTGGTAAAGGTAAGAGCGTAGCAGGACAACGCCCAGAACCAACCGCCAGTATAATGCACAAGCAAGCAGGTAATATGCCAGTGACTATTGGAGATGAGGGGAGAAGGGGATCAACATCATCCGCCAGAAGTGAACTGGCACGGAGAGTAAGATCTACCAGACCAGGTAACCGAGCAGCAGGTGAAGAGGGATTGAGATCTAATATAACGAGAGAATGATAGGGTGCTAGCTTACAAATAGGGGTGCTAGCTTACAAATAGACGCCACTTTACATGGCGTCCACGGCATTTAGGTAGTGTTAATTAAATGATGAGAAAAACATAGAGGAATGTGGCACTAAACCTGCTATGTATCTCACTCAGTACGGGACATCACCAGTGCTGCCTCGAAGGAATTCAACGCTCTGAATGAAGCCGACCGGAATCTTGTCCAGTCGGCTGCACTCTTCTCCCCCTAGTGTGTTGAGTACTGCGATGTGCTTATCACTATAATACACGCAATACCCCACCGTTCTCATGGTGGGGCATGGTTTACGCGATTCTTTACACACTTCTGTGAGATCGTTCCAGCCAATCTCTCCTATCTCTATGGCGTCTTGCCATAACACTTCGACGATAGGTACTTTACTTTCTGTTACTACTTTCTTTCGCGGCATAAGTGTTATTCCCCCGCATGTATGTATTATATCACACTTTACGCGCGCGTCAAGGGGTGTTACTTTACTTTACGCCGTACCTTACGCGCCCTCCGTACTTTACAGCGTGCCTGTTAGTTTACACGGGGTCGTACTTTATAACACGGCGCGGTTGAT
>Ga0208644_1002591_pt1 | contig 14395 bp, 11 predicted proteins | sample VirMetDEL_Nov_18_FD_184517 | JGI IMG/M metagenome (GOLD analysis project Ga0208644, IMG submission 184517) | Aqueous microbial communities from the Delaware River and Bay under freshwater to marine salinity gradient to study organic matter... | ecosystem: Environmental > Aquatic > Marine >... | reverse complement strand
TATTTTTTTTTATAAATCTTACTATATAGAAAATAAAAACAGGAAATAAACGCACATAGGGGGGTATAAATATACTATATAGAAAATAAAAACAGGAAATAAACGCACATAGGGGGGTATAAATATAGTATATAGAAAATAAAAACAGGAAATAAACGCGGGGGGGGTATGTTTAATATTAAAATAATTTTTATATATAGTAATTATATATATATTAATGAATCAAGGAAACGGAAACGACTACGAAATTTTAAGGGATGGCGACCAATTACGCTTTATTTATTGTGAATTATTTGACAACAGAGCGGAAGGAATAAGAAGAACATTAACAGAGAGAGAGACCACCGACCGGGCGAAAGTTTTTAAAAGTTTTATTATATTAAATAAATTAATAAAATATAATAAGTGCAATTTATGGCGGAATAATGACGATATTATATATTTTTATAATAATATTGACACTAAACAATATAAAACCAAATATAACTATGTCATATATTATAAAGACTATAATATATACGCTTTATTCTTTAATAATTATTTAATATCTTTTTTTAATACTACCGATTTTAATATTTTTATTTTTAATCCAGAAAGACAGGCGAACAACTGGCGACATAAAATATTATTAAATAATATTAAATGTTTTAAAGATATATTAAAAAATAATATATTATTTTTAAATTTAACTTATACCGATATTAATAATAACTTTAAATTATATTAATTTAATTTTATATTTATTAATAATTAATAAATATAATTATATCATTTAATATTCATTATTCATTCATTTATATATATCATTCATTATTCATTCACATTATTCATTCATTATTCATTCATTTATATATATATATCATTCATTATTCATTCATTATTCATTCATTTATATATATCATTCATTATTCATTCATTATTCATTCATTATTCATTCATTATTCATTTATTTATTAAAAAAACACAAAAAAAACACAAAAAAATATATTAAAATATGATAAAACCGGCAATTATTAAAAATTATTATTATTAATAATATTATTAATAATATTAATAAATACACATTAATATATTAAAATATATTTTTTTGATATAGTATATTATAATACTTTAAAATGTCTCTCACCCTTTCAATCACTCAAGCAACGAAACACGCGAAAAAAATTAATAAACGGTATATTATAGAAGAAGAACCAGCGGCAGAAGGTTTATTAAATCGTTTTTTAATTGTTCCAGATATGAACCAATACGCCCAGCACTTAGAATTATTCAACAACTTAAAAGACTACACAGAAGGAGAAAGAAACAGAATAAAAGGGCGTAGGGGTTCAAATATTGATTTTTTTAAATCTTTGTATAGTTTAGTCTTTTATAGTCCATTATTCTCTAAATTATACACGGGAAACCAACAGCAAGAAGAAGAAACAAAAAAAACTATTAAAAAACAGTATATATTATCGAATTATAATAAATCGTTAAAATGTCATTTAATAAATGAATATTTTTTAATATGTTCTTATGATTTACCTATATTTATATGCGATACAACAGGGGGGACCAATAAAGACAGATTTATAATATATACCAACACAAGCACCACCACATCACGCCATATATACAGATTATACGAAGCATTTAAGCGGGCACCATGCGAATTTATAGTTAATAATTAATTAAATTATATTAAATACTAATAAATATATTAATATTTAATATCGGGGTTTTATGTCTTACCACCTAAAAAACTCGCAAGAGTTAAGACATACATATATATATACATATATATATACATACAAATATATATATAAAATTTATTTAATATCATTCATTTAATTAATATAAATATATCATTTATTTAATTAATATAAATATATCATTTATTTAATTAATATAAATATATCATTTATTTAATATCATTCATTTAATTAATATAAATATATCATTTATTTAATATCATTCATTTAATTAATATAAATATATCATTTATTTAATATCATTCATTTAATTAATATAAATATATCATTTATTTAATTAATATAAATATATCATTTATTTAATTAATATAAATATATCATTTATTTAATTAATATAAATATATCATTTATTTAATATCATTCAATTATATAAAATACTTTTTAACCGTCCCTTTTTGACCATGGAAAATGTGCCCTTTTGACCGTCGGCGTATTACTAGCATATATTAAAAACGTATTACTGGCGAATATAAAAATTGTATTACTGGCATATATAAAAATTGTATTACTAGCAAAATAAACGCATTTAATTTAATATAAAAAATTATTATGATATAGTATATTATAATAATTAAATTATGCTTTCAAGTGAAATCAAATCTTATGTCTCTAATGGTTATGTCCCTATTTCAGTAAATATCAAATATGACAAAGTTAATAAAAGATATGATAAGAAACCGGTTATTAGTAATTGGACTAAATTATCTTTACAAACATTTAGAAGTCATTTACAATCTGGAAATAACAATTATGGTATTTTAACAGGGTCAAAACATAAATTATTAGTTATTGATATTGATGTAAAAGACAAAGGTTTAGATACTTGGAATGAATGGTTAGAACAATATGAAATTGATGAAACAGTAGTTGTTAAAACTCCTACTGGTGGATATCATTACTATTTTACTTGTGATGATGATACAGCAAAACTTTACAAAACATCTCGTAAGTCATTTCAATATAATGATGAGCGTGTTGGTATTGATATACGTTGTGATGGTGGTTTTGTTGTTGTCCCTCCTAGTTGTCAGGGTGATAAAAAATATGAATGGATTAATAACATTGATTCAACTTTGTTATCAGATGTCCCTTTATGGTTAAAACAATTTTTAGTTAATTCAAATGAAATTAAAATAGATTATAATAATATTATGTCTAATGAAAATAATATTAATTTAAAAATACTAAATTACAGTGAATGTGAATTAGCACAACATTATTTAGATAACAATAAAAATATTTATAGGGTATCATACGACAATGATTGTAATTTAACTAAATTATATGAGTGGTGTGATAAACTTAAAATATTTAAATCTATTAATAAACATTGTTTAGCATTATCAATATCAAAGTTTTATAGTAAAATTAAAAATAATTATAATATTGAAGAATTATGTGATGATAAAGAAAAGATGAAAGAATTTCAAAGAGTAGTTAAATTTATTAAAAATCTTGGAGGACGAAATAAAATGTTAAACATAGCATCACTTACAATAGATAAGTTAATCAATCAAACAAAAAATTATAATGAGGACGATGAAAAGAATACTCATTTATTAAATTTCAGGAATGGTTGTTATGATATGAAACATAATATATTTAGAGAAAGAAAAAAAAGTGATTGTGTAAGTGTGTATTTAGATTATGATTATAAACATTCAGAAGATAGATACACAAATAAAGTAAAAGAAATAATTAAAAGTATTTCTAATGATGACGATGAAACATTACAATTTATATTAAGTTATTTAGGTTATTGTTTAACAGGTGAAACAAAAGCAAAGAAATTTTTAATATTATATGGTGCTAGTGCTTCTAATGGTAAGACAACTTTACAAGAGATATTTAGTAAATGTTTAAAATGTTATTCTTTTAAAATTGATAGAGAAACTTTTAACTATAAATATGATAAGTTTCATAAACAGTTAATTCAGTCTTGTAGACCGAAGAGAATGGTGTTTTTAGAGGAGATGAATAAGAATAAATTGGATATTTCTAAGTTAAAGGAGTTTGTTGATGGAAATGACACAAATTGTAATATTATGTATGGCACAAGTGAATTAGTAAAGATAGATGCTAAGTTAATTATTGCTACGAATAATAATCCAGTATTTGATACTGATAATGGTATTGCTAGGCGTGGTATATTAGTTGAATGTAAAAATAAATTTGTAGATAAAAATATATATGAAAAACTAAAAGATAAATCTAATATATATTTAAAAGATGAGAGAATAATGGATTTATTTAATGATGATAATTATAGATGTGCTTTTATTAATTTACTTCTACCATATTCAAATCAATATTATAATGATGGTTTAATAGTGCCACATAAAATCAATGATGCTTTTAAAGAGTTATGTGAAGATAATGATATTATGAAATCATTTATTAATAATAACTTTGAAATTACACATAATGACAAAGATAGAATTACAAAAGATGAATTTGTATTAATGTATAATGAATCTAATAAAACAAAATTAAATTTTAGACAATTATTAAGTGATATCAAAAGATTAGATATTGAATACAATAGATATAAAAGACATAACAATGTAAGAGGTTGTTTAATCGGTATTAAATATTTAAATAGTTATAATGACAATGATAAAGATGATTTAGAATTTTAATATTAATATATAATTAAAATATTAATTATATATCATTTTTTATATGGAGCATTTAAAGTGCCACTAATAATTATTAAGGTATTATACTTTTTTGAATATTTATGACACGATGACACAAAAATACCCCCTATTTTTTGAAACTATTTTTTTTAAAAATACTATTTTTCAAAAATACTTTTTCGTTAATTTTACCGTGCCAAAGTGCCAAACTATTTACCTTACTTACTTTTTTAATATTTTTATTCTGTGTCATTCAGTGTCATTAAGTGCCAAACTATTTACCTTACTTACTTTTTCTTTTGTGCCATTTTTTTATTCTTTCTTTTTTTATTCCTTCTTACTTCCTTTTCTAAAAAAAAAGAATAGAAATAATAATATAGTTAATATAATAGTTAATATATATAATATAAAATAAAACGCATATATAAAAAAAAATAATATAGTATTATTATATAATATAATAAAATATGTCTATTAATACAGAAAACATCGAAAGTGATATTAAACCTTCTGAAGGAGATAATATGTCTAGTAATACAGAAAACGCCGAAGGCGATATTAAACCCTCCGAAGGAGATAATTTATACAAAGTATTATATGACAGTAAGAAAATAGAATGTAGATTATGTAAAGTATATGTTAGAAGAGATAGTATGGATAAACATAAAGATAGTAAGAAACATAAAGACAAAGCAAAGAATAAATATGTTGTAAAAAATAATGGTAAAGAATATTATTATGATAAGAAAGAAGAACATTCAATGAAAGAAAGAATGAAAAATCCTGAATTTAAAGAGAAACATTATGCTATATTAAAGAAAAAGGTTCCTTGTAAAAAATGTGGTTCTGTTGTAGTATATTCAGCAATGTGGAGACATAAGCAATCTAAAAAATGTCAAAATTTTAAAGTAGAAAAATAATATTATAATTTAATAAAATAATAATATTAAGGTTGATAACCGTATAATTGTGATGATTCAAATCCTATATTCATTTGATGGACATTAGTAAAATTCTTGTAAGGACTAATTGCTTCAATAGCAGTTCTATCACCATTCCAGTCAAATGGTTCAACTTGGTTATCCCCTACTTCATATTCACTCATTGGTTTAAATTCCATTCTTGGTAATGGTTCTCCTAAAAATAAATCTCTTAGTTGTTCTTGTGTGTATGGTAGTTCAGCACCGAAAACAGAATCAACTTGAATTCCACCACCTTCCATTAGTATTCTTTCTTGTGTCATTGCTTCACGTTTTAGTGGATTGTTTTGGACATTACCTTCTGTTCCTTCACTAGTTGGCACAACATAATCAAAAGCACTAAATTCTAATAAATCAGTATTAACTTCATTTCCAGTTAATTCAAATATCTTATCTGTTGGTATTATAAATTTTGGTCTTAGTGTTCCTTTACCTTGTTCATCTTGTTGTATAACTTGTGTTGGTATTTGTATTTGTTCTTCTTGAATTTTTAGTCCTTTAACGTAATCACTAGTTGGTCTATAATAATTAACTAAGTCTTTAATTTTTTCTGTTGGTATTAATCCAGTAATTTCTAATAATCCTAAAATATTAACTAAGAATGATATAACTTGATTTGTTCTAACCATAAAATTATATATTCTTAAAAAATTAACATATCCACTACTTCCGACAGTTCCTCTAACAGCATTTAATACTGTTCTATCTTGTTCAGGCATTCTTCTACCCATAACTCTTCTATATGTATTACTGACTGTAGATTCGGCAGTAGCAACACTAGAAGTATCATCAATTGATTCAACATCCGCTTCTGTTGCTAATCCTTCTTCAACATCTTGAATTGTATCTTGATTATTATCATCAACTAATTTTGTATAAGCAAGAATAGCAGCACCACCAGTAAGAAGACCAGTTCCAACACTTTTTGCTACTTCACCAATATCAGGTAATTTAAATGAAGATGTAATAGGTTTATTTGCTTGTGGAACTTCAGGGGCACCTACATTAACTTCTTCAATAATATCTTCTTGAACATCACCAGTTAAATTTGGTCCTTCTTGTGATGGTTTAGGTTTATCAATATCAGGTGGTAGTATTTTATCTACTTCTTCTTTCTTTGTTGATTTATCTAATGCTTTTTGTATTTTTTGTTTTTGTTCTTTTGTTAATATTTCTTGAATTAATTTCATTGTTCCTTCCATAGCAGTAATTTTATCACTAACAGGTTGTAATGCTTTTAAATTTTTTTCTGCTTTTTCTAATGATTTAATTAAATTTTCATCTCTTTTTTTAACATTCAAAGCATTTTGTATTTCTTGTTTTGATGGTGGTGTAGATATTGGTTCTGTTGTTGGATTAACTACTGGTTGTTTTGTTTCAACTAATTGTTTTTTACTTAGTTCTTGTTTTCTTTTTGCTTCTCTTTCTTTAAGTAATTTTAATTTTGCTTCTGTTCTTTGTCTTGATGCTTCTTGTTTTCTTTTTGCTTCTTTACCTTTATCAACAAATTCTTTTCTTTTTCTTTCTGCTACTGCTTTTTTACCCATTTCACGTCTAGTAGCAATATCAACTAAATCAATAGCAAGTTGTTCTGCTTCTTGTTCTGGTGTTTTTGGTGGAGCATAACTTCTTGGTATTTTAACTTTACTAATATCAATTGGTTCTTCAAATGTTGCTTCTTCTACTGGTTCAAATTCATATTCTGCTCCTTCTTCAATTTCAACACCTGATGGTATATCTTCTTCTTTACTAATTTCTAATGCTGGAAAAGCAGGAAATTTAAATTGATTAACAATATTTTCAATTTCATTTGCTGTTAATTCATCAGTTGTTTGAATATCATTTAAATATAATGGACTAATTTGTTTAATAACTTTTTCATATCTATTAACAGCATTATTTAATTGTTCATCATCTTCAATAAAATCTTTTAACAAAGTATTTGTATTACCATTTATTAACGATTGAAGAATTGATTGTTTTTGGACTTTTTTTTTTACTTCACTAGTTTTAATATTACCTGACATACCTATAAACTTTTTTTTTATAGCATTAACATCTTTTTCTATTATTTTATTTAATATTTTCATAATAGTTGAAAACGCCCATAAATACTTTCTTTTACCTTTAAGTTGACTAATATTAATATCACCTTTTCTATCTAATTGTATTGGTATTCTACCACTTCTATCAACTGGTGTTTCTGGTGATGGTGTTGGTATACTACTAAATCTATTAATATTTAAATCGTCCATTCCTATGTTCATTTAATTTTCTATATATATAATATATACTATGAAAAAAAATAATATAGAAATAAAAAAAAAAGAAGATGATGATATCGTCTTCACTGCTGATGAATTAGAACAAATAAATAAGATGGAAGAGGTCATTGAAGAAATCAAATCTGAATCAAAAACAAATTTATTAGATATGGTAAAATTTAAAAATAAAAGTGATTTAATAATATTTGATAAACTACCATTAACTGAGTTTCAAAAAGAAGATATAATGATAGAAATACTAATGGAACAAAATCCTAACAATCAAATAGTAAAAGAATATTATAATAAAATAAAAAATATATCATCTTAATATATATATATGTCAGTTTATCCGAGTGATAAATATACTTTTGTTAAATTTGTAAGGTCAAAGAATAAAGAAAAAAAATATGATGCTATATTGAAGAACAATAAAACAGGAAAAAAAAAAGTTATACCATTTGGAGCAAAAGGTTATGCTCAATATAAAGATACGACAGGATTAAAGTTATATTCTAATCTAGACCATTTAGACGAAAAAAGAAGAAAGCGTTATCAAGAAAGACATAAAGATGAAGGATTAAATACAAGAAAATATTCTGCTGGTTGGTTTTCTTGGCATTATTTATGGTAGGTTAGTAGTAATTTAATTATATAATAATATAAGTAAATTAATCACGAATTTCACAGTTAGAAGTATAAACTTTGACAGCACGAAGATGGCATAGATAAACATCTAATCGTCTTTGAACATCAGCATTACCGACAGGGAAATTACCAGCACGGACACCTGCTTTTAAGTCAATAAGGATTGCTCTACTAGTATTAACAACATAACCTTGTAAATCACTTACGTGAGATTTGTTTAAGTTAAAAGCAACTAATGAATTTTCTCTTGAAGGAGGAGCACCAGTATCAGCGTCAATTGGAGCATTAAGACTAGCATATTGAGCAACACTAACAGAAGGAGGATTCCAGCACTGATTAGTTTTATTGTGAGCAAACATAGCATTATAATAACTTTCAGCATTTTCAGTAGAATCAAAGGGAGCATTTACTACTATTGGTTGCTGAGGAAAATAATCGGCACCGATATGTGCTTGTTGTCTAGAATAATCATATGCGAGAGAACCCATACTATCATATGTTGTGTTATTAATTTGTTCATTTGCTCTTGTAATAACACATACTTTAAGTGCTTTACTTGCTGCTTTTTTAATATCAAAGTTAAAGTCAGATTGACCAGAAGAACCAGCAGCAACAATAGTGTGAAACCATTCTTTATGAACTAGTGATAATCCAGAAGAAGAAGCCATCTGAGCAATTTTACGTTTATAAGCATCAGCAATATCAAATGAATCCCAATGAATTTCAGGATTGTCAATTTGATATGAAGCAGGAACACCCTGAGGAACACCAGAAATAATTGCTTCACGAAAAACAGTAGCAGTATCTTCAAGAAATAATTCAATACGAATACCTTCCATAAGTTGAGGTGGTAAAAGTTTATCAGTATCAAAACAAGGGATAATACTTAAAGGTATAACATAAACTTGTCCATCAGTAGGAGTTAAATTTTGTGTAGCATCAGCATAACCTTGAATACTAGCAACAGTTCTTAACCAATCTTCTTCACAGTTATATAATTGATTAAATTTAGTAATAAGGTTAGCATTTTCTACTCTACAAAGTTCTTTACCAGTTCTTGTATTAACAAGGATGCGGTTTATGACGTTAACAGCACTGCCACTTGCTAAGTCAGCAGGAATATTAACACCACCAGCATCTTTAGCAGTAAGTTTAAATCTAATATATGAATTACGAGGGTCGCAGAAATCACTTCCTAACTGACAGTCTAAGACCATAGTTCCACTAGTGTAAGAAGAGCGTTGAAAGTAATCAGTTCTATGGTTGCGTCTCTGACATATACCAAGGGCAGGAGGCATTTTGTAAAGCATTTTATTAACAGAAAGTAAGGCATTACTCATACTATCACCTACCGAAACATTTTCTTGTTCGTTATTCATTTCTATATATATATTATATTAAGAAAAAATAATTTTCTATATATAATTTATATAATATGATAAAAATTCCAACAATAGCGAATGATGAGCAAGTTAACTATAATGATTTAGGCAGTGAGTTTGTTAAAATGATTAGTATTGACAGAGATAGAAATCTAATTACTCCAATTAGAACTAATCCACCAGTTAATATTAATCAACAAAACACAGATTACTATTATGATGGTATTGCTAACCAAGGTTTAATTTTTCAAAATAATTATGATATAAAAGAAAATGAATTATTATCAACAGAACAACAGCAAAAAATATTAGACGAATTAAGTCTTCAAAGACCATACACAGCTGATGAAATGGAGTTAAGTGTATTACAAAATCACGATTTAGACCCTCAGATACGAAACTTATTAGTTCAGGAAAGCACAAGAAACAAAGACAATATTTACGCACAAGAAAGTCAAGATTTTGTAAGACAGGTCCAAAAAGATTTAGCTGCTTATCAGAAAGAAAAAGACTTATTCAAACTCGCAATAGACCCAATCACAAGATTAACTAATAAATTACAACAAGAAAAACTAAAAGAAATTAGAGAAGAAAAAGGTGAAGAAAGAGATTCAGTATTAAAGAACTTAGCAGTATATTTAACTAAAACAAAAAGAATGGCAATGAGAGATGCGTTATTAAAAGCAGATGAAATATTAAAATCACCAGAAGTTGAAGCAGAAGAACGACTTGCTAAGAAACGTGCGTATGAAGAAACAATAACAAAACAACGAGCAGGAGTTAAAGATTTTAAACCAACACAAGAAGAAAAAATTATTCCACCACCAAAAGCAAAAGACGAATTATAAATATTATTTTATAAATATAATATATATAATATAATGAACTTTGAAGATTTATTTGATGGTAAAAAAAATAACATAGATGACGAAAATAATGAAGATATAAAAGTAGGTATTGAATTTGAACCATTAGTAGATGTAAAAGAAGAAGAAAAAAAAATAAGAAATATGAAAACAAAAATACCAGATGCCGATAAAAGTAATATATTAAAAGTAATACCATATCCAACATCAAAAAGTAAAATTAAACAACGACCATTAATGGAAGAATTAATAATACCAAAACATCCATCACGTGTAATATTTAATGGTAAATCAGGTTCAGGTAAATCTAATTTATTAACTTTTTTATGTTCTCAACCTCATATGTATGGTAAGACAAATCCTAAAAAAGATAATTCAATGTATTTTGATATTGTGTTTTTATTTTCACCAACAGCAGATGGACAAGATGACTTACCAAAATATTTAAACTTAAAAGAAAAAAGAATATTTACTGATTTCAATGTTCAAGCATTAGATAATATACTAGCAATTCAAGATGAAATAATTAAAGAACACGGTATAGAAAAATCACCGAAAATGCTTATAATATTTGATGATATACAAAGTGATGTTAAGTTTATGAATTCTAAAAGTTTTACTCGTTGTTTTATACAAGGTCGCCATTTAAACGCAACTATATTTGTATGTGGTCAAAGTTGGACTAAATTACCACGTGTATGTCGCTTACAAGCAACTAATATATTTTTCTTTCCTTCATCACAAAGTGAAGTAGATATACTATCAAATGAATATACACCACCAAATACAAGTAAAAAAGAATTTCAAGAATTAATAAAATTAGCAACTTCAAAGCAATATAATTTTTTACATATTAACTGTGATGCTCCAATAGAAAATAGATTCAGAAGAAACTTAGACACAATATTAAAAATTAAAAAATAATTTTATCTAATATAATTATATATATAAAATAATGTCATTAGAAAAGTTAATTGTTATTTCAAGTAATGATAAAGATAGCACAAGTAATAGTAATAGTGATTTTGTAGTATCTTTAAAAGAATCATATTACACACAAAATATTGAACGTATTATGATTAAAGATATATCATTACCAAATGTATTTCCAAATGTAAGAGGACCATTAAATTATGGCGATGGTTCAAATAATTTATTATCAATTGATAAACAAGGTGTAGGTATTCTTCCTGTTGTAGTTCCTGAAGGTCAATATGTTATATCTACATTAGGTGTTCCACCTGCTAATGATTTAATTACTGTTTTAACTAGTTTAATTGATGCTGTTATTGCTCCTGATACTGTTATAATTACTCTTGATGCTATAACAAATAAGTTAAACTTTACTTTCAGTAGTGCTAATTATAAATTTGTTAAAAATACAACAACAACACCAAGTTCTTTAAATGATGTATTAGGTATTGTAAATGCTACACCAGCATATACTAATATTATAAATGCCGATGGATTACCAGATTTAAGTGGTTATCCAGTTGTATATGTTCATTCAAAAAAACTTGCTGAATCAAATGGTATAGATGGTGATTTCGGTTTAATATCATTAGCAGAAGCAGTTTCATTAAATGATACACCATTCGGTTCATATGCTTATCGTCAAAACAATGATGATGAATTAAGTTCAATAATATATGATAATCCAAGAAACTTAAATAGAATACAAATTACTTTGAGAGATAGTAAAGGTAATATATTAAATATAGGGACTTTTACAATGACAGTTATATTTAAAGCAATACTTTCTAGTGGATAAATTTTATCTAATATAATAATATATATATAATGAATTATTTAGGATATAATAAAGATAACTTTAAAGAAGGAGATACTGGTATAGATAATGGAACACTTAGAATTAATAATTATATTCTACCATCAGAAGCAGGGGCAAGTGGTGATGTATTAACAATGAATGCTGATAACAGCACTACATCATTTGAACCTATTAATTTACCGACAGCAGCATCACGAATAGTTCAAAATTTATTTCAAATGGAAGTCCCTAGATATTATTATACAAATCTTGGATTACCACCTGGAACCTTTCTTTCAATGTATGAAACTTCAACTGGTAGCGACATTATAAATCGTGATGATATTGCTGTTGGTGGTGTTGTAAGATTGAGAACTAAGGGGTATGTATATAATGATATTGCTAATGCTGGTGCTAATCCTGTTGGATTTGGTCAATTTCGTTTATTTATTGGTATTGATAATACACTCTCTTCTTTTTTCTGTGATTCTTCTACATCATTACCTGTTATAAATTCTGCTGGAATGGGAACAGACCCCTCATATGGTCGTGGATGGTGGAGTATTGAAGTAAATATTATTAAGTTAGATGATTTAAATAATTGTTATGTTTCTATAGCTGGTTTATATAATGGCGTAAATACTGGCGGAACAGTATCAGACACATTTGATTTACAATTTTATAATTACGGAACAATACAAACCAAGTGGCCAAATGTATCTGGTTCAAAATCTTCACCTAGTAATTTTTATTCACCTTTACCACCAACATTCAAATTATCATTATCGTGGTTAGCAACACAGGGAAATGCTTTTGCCATAGCAACAGAATACACAATAGATTATTTAAATATTGAGCAAGATGTATTAGCAACTACAATATCACCAGCAACAGACCATAACACACTAGCAAATTTAAATGTAGGCGACCCTCATCAACTATATGCTTATTTAGGGGGTAGAAGCGGGGGACAAGTTCTGGCAGGTGGTTTAACTCCTTTACACTTCTTAACATTAAAATCACATACACTTGGAGGAAACAATATTGTTATTAAAGATTTAAATACAACATTTGAAAAAAATATTGATATGGATGGTAATGAGATAAAAAATGTAGTATCGGCAACCAATAGCGGACCACTGGCACTGGGTGATTTAGTTAAGGGTAATACTATCATACTAGATAGAGATGTATCAAATGGTGTCTATTTAGAAGCAAACCCCGCACAGGATATTACACTCAATGCTGGTGGTGGGACTAACTTTTTTAAAGTAAGAGCATCGGATGTTCTAATGGGTTCAAACCTCGATATGAATAGCAATGATATTAACAATGCCAATGTTATTTCATCAAGTGGGGTATTAAACATTAAGCAAAATACACCAGCAAATGATATTAAATTAAGTGTTGATACTGAGGAATTAGTAATCAAACAGAGTGTTTATGGCGGTGTTAAACTAATAGAGGCAGACCCATTAAAACAAATACAAATAGGGACTGATGATGGTATTGGTAATGATAGCAATCTGAGAACATTATCTACATCAACGCAGTTTGATAAGAATATTGAGATGAATGCTAATATAAACGATAATAGCGGTGGAACAAATATAATTGGTAATGGTGTTCTGTTTTGGGGTGATGTTCGTTCAACTAAATTAACTGGTGATGGTATATATGAAAAATCTGGTGGCTCTCAGTCATTAGAACTTAATGCTGGTGATATTAAATCTCTTAAGACCCTTGATATGAATACTAACGATATTACAAATGCTAATGTGATTGTCAGAGCATCAAACGGCAACGTAATTGATATGGATAACGATATTCTACCGCCATTTATAACTGGGGCCTTAACTATTGATTCAGGAGCAGGAAAACAAGCAAGACTAACCGCAGGTGCTGTATTGGAAATACAAGGTAATATTATAGACCATAATAGTGGAACAGGTAATCATCAGTTTTCAAATACGGCAGGTGGTAATCTTATTAACTTCACTGGGACTGAAATAGATGTAAGAAAACCACTTAATATGAATAATGGAGATATAAACGTTGTTAATAACCTTAATGTGGTAAGTATAAACAATT
>Ga0208644_1002589_pt1 | contig 14397 bp, 12 predicted proteins | sample VirMetDEL_Nov_18_FD_184517 | JGI IMG/M metagenome (GOLD analysis project Ga0208644, IMG submission 184517) | Aqueous microbial communities from the Delaware River and Bay under freshwater to marine salinity gradient to study organic matter... | ecosystem: Environmental > Aquatic > Marine >... | reverse complement strand
GATTATCGCCCCCCTCGTGCCGCTGCTTCAGCAGGTGGGGAAGATGGTGGACCCGACTCCCGTGCTTGAGCGGCTGTATACGGACGGCTTCGGGTTCAGAGGGTTCGACCAGTTCATCAAGGATGTACCGCAGATGCCGCAGATGCCGGGAATGCCGGGTGGACAGCCGGGAATGCCAGGGGTGCCGGGTGCTCAGGAGGCGATGATTGGAACCGGGGGCGACAGAGTGCGGTCGGCGGTTGAGCAGGCGGCTGGAGGTTCGGGGTCGATGGCTCCCGGCGAGGGCGGGGAGTTCATGGGTGTCCGAGAAGATGCAGATGAGTTGGCAGCGATGATGGGAGCAATGGGTGGAGCACCGATTGACGATAGCGAGGGATAAGAATGGGCGATACGCTAGATGAGACCGAGAGGTATTGTATCTCGATGCAGGAGAAGGCTGCCCTGCTGGTGAACAACGAGGGCTGGCTGGCTTTGAAGGAGCAGTTCACGTCGGAGATGGAATCGTTGATGCAGCGCGCACTTGGTGCGACATCAGCACACGAGATGGCGAAATATCTCGGTGCGTCATCCGCGCTTCGAGGCGTGGTGGAATGGCCCGAAAACACTATCCGTACATCGAGGGAAAGGATTGAGCAGATAGAACGAACGAGGCAGAGCTTTGTAGAGGCGCAAACGAGGCGACCACGAGGCGTGTGACACGTCTGGTGGTTCATTGACTAAACACACACAGTACGGCAATCATTGAGTCCATGAGGTAAGGCGTCGCCAGCCTTAATGGGCGTTTGGAGCGAAACATGAGTGATGATGTGAACGGCCAGCTCGACCCCTCCGCTCAGGGTCAGCTGTCGGATGCAGGTGACCAGGGACAGCAGCAACTAGATGGACAATCACAGCAGGCGAACGGCATTCAGCAGCGCATCAACGAGCTGACTGGGCGCTTTCACGCGGCAGACCAGGAGAGGACAGAGCTTCAGAAGCAGAACGCTGAACTGATTCGGCAGATGGTGGAGTTGCAGCAGGCGCAGGTCCAACAGATGCAGCAGTTTCGGCAGCCGCAGGAGCCACCGGTCGAGATTGACCCAGACCTCCAGCGGGCTATGTCCCACATGCTGACGCCTTACCAGCGTCAGATGCAGGAGCAGATGACTGCAATGCAGCAAACCCTTCAGGAGCTGAGAGGTCAGACGGCTGCGCAGCAGGTGCAGTCGTTGGCAGCTCAGCGAGGTGCACCTCCTGAAGTGGTTCAGCAGGCGTCCCAGCTTCTGGCCGGATGGCAGGCGAATCCGGCTCTCGCCTCTGTGGCAACACCCGAGGATGCACTCGCGTTTGCGATGGGCAGGCATGCCATGCAGCAGCGCGGAGTTGCTCAGCAGTCCCAGGCTCAACTGAACACCTACAACCAGATGGGTCAGTTCGGAGCGGTCGGGCAGCAGCCCGCGCCGGTTCGTTCTGCCCCTAGTCAAATCCCTGCCAACTTCGACCAGTGGGATGAGGATAAGAAGTTGGCGTATCTCGAAAGCAAGGTCGGGGACTTGCCGCTGTAGTTTGGTGGTCAGTGCCCGATTTACATCATGGAGTAGGAACTCATGGCACTGACTACCAGTACGACCCAGGCGAATGACCAGGATACGGTCATTCAGATGAAGCTGTTGAAGCGGGCAAACCTTCGCCTTGTCGCGGCAAGCATCTGCGAGAAGGTTCAGCAGGGGCAGGGCGAAGGCTTGACCGCAACGTTCGTGCGCTATCAGCGCATGGATGTCCCCCTCACCACCCTCACCGAAGGCACCAACCCCACCACCTATTCCGACCTTTCGTTGGAGCAGCAGACCGTCACGCTGGACCAGTGGGGCGATGTGATTGCCATCACTGACCTGGCGAAGCTGACCACGAAGCACCCCCTCGTCGAGGAGGCAATCAAGCTCCTGGCCGACAACGCTCAGCGCGTCATCGACCGTGAGGTCCAGATTGTCTGGATGGCTGGAACCAACGTGCAGTACCACGATGGTACTGCCGCTAGCCGCTCCGCGATTGCAGCGGGCGAAATCATGACGGACGCTGCCATCCATCAGGCAGTTGTGACTCTCAGTGACGCAGGGGCGAACCCGCGAGGTGCGCCTTACACGGAGCCGAAGGGACAGGCGGCGACAGGGAACCTTCGGGGCGGGCAGCACTACGTCGCCGTGTGTGGCCCTCACGTCATCCACGACATCATGACCACCAGCACCTCGCTGGGTACGTGGGCATCGGCTGCGATGTACGCGAACCAGAAGGCGCTCTACAACTCTGAGGTTGGAACCTGGCTTGGAGTTCGATGGGTCGAGACGAACTTCATTCCGAAGTTCGCCATCCTCGGCAACACCACTGCTGCGGTTTCCGATACTAATGCTTTCGGTACTGACACCCCGACTGTCACCCTGGGCACTGCTGGCGGTCTGGCCAACAGCACTGCGCACTACTTCAAGGTCACCCGTAAGAAGCTGACTCGTGGGTTTGAGGAGGACATCTCCATCGAGCACTCCTTGTCTACAGGTGCTTCGGATGACCAGTACACGTTCGACTTCAGCGGCCTCACGGCGGGATACGTCTACAACCTGTACTTCGGCAATGCGACGGGCGACGCCAATCTTCTTCTCCACACGGAGAACATTGAAGTTGGCGATTCCGTCTCGGTCATTGCCCTTCCCTCGGGAACGGCAGCTGCTCCTCCGAACGTGAACACCACGGGTACGCCGACGATTCACCCGGTGTACATCCACGCTGAAGAGTCGTGCCGCTGGGTCGGCCTCCAGAACCTCCAGATTCTGCGGAGCGCACCTGGACCGACCACGCACAACCCCTTGGACCTGTACCAGACGATTGGCTACAAGTTCATGGCCAAGGCGATGATTGCAGACCAGAACCGTCTGCTCCGCGTTGAAGTCGCTTCTACCTACTAGTTGAAAGTTGAAGGGCTCCCCGAGTTTTCTCGGGGAGTTTCTTGAGCTTTCAATTCAGGAAGCCTGAAGCGAGGAATCATGAGCAAGGACAATAAGATTGAATCAAAGTCAGAGGACAAGTCGCTGAGTTTCACCAAGGATGAGCTGTCCAAGCTCATCACCGAGGTCGCGACCAACGCGGCGATGGCTGCCCAGGTGGCGAACGTCAATCCAATTGCGCAGGTAGCGCGTGCGAGCGTTCCGAACCATGGCCCCAAATGCCAAGAGTGCGGTCAGTACGCCAAGGCATGTGGTGGCAAGCATGCGCAGATGATTGTGTTCCCGAAGGGGAAGGCTGCGCAGAAGTACTTCCAAGGCGTGTTCATCAACGGGGTGCGGTATGACTCTGGCAATGCCAGCCGGAAGATTACGGTTCCGGCGCAGAACGACATCATCAAGATTCTGGAGTTGATGGAGGACCAGGAGGAGCAGTTCAGGATTGGCCGGTCTGGCAATCACAACTCAGGGTCCATCGGTGGCAAGAGCGCAACTGGTTACCGACCTGCGGATGGTCGCGGGTGGCGATAGGAGACGTGATGTTCGAGAAGAAGCCTGAAGTGAAGAAGGTCGACGAGAAGAAGGAAGCAGAGCTGGACAAGAAGCTGGAGGAGCTGAAGGCGGCTACCGTGCTTCCTCCCATGACTGTCGAGAAGCAACCTGCTGCTAAGGCGGTGAAGGCTGCACCTGCCGAGGCTCAGCCAGTGAAGGTATCCAAGAAGGTCGAGGAGCTGGCTACACGGGAACTGAAAGACTGGGAGTCTCGCGTAGAGTTGAAGTGGGAGATTCGCATCAACGGCAAGCCCTATGGACCGGGGGTGGCCGTTGTTCCCACAGAGTCCTTCGACGTGTGGAGACATGCGCTGGTGAAGAAGCTGTAGGTTGTTTCTCTAGCTGTCGGAGGCGAGCGTGGGATACCGAACACATGACCAGTTGATTACGAATGCTCTGGTCGAGGCAGGGGACACGTCGTTATCTACGCTCGCCTCCGATTGGCTTAATGATTGGCTAGATGCCCGTTATTGTGACTGGCCCTGGCCGTTTTGTACAACTCGTTTGTCTTACTCATGGACCTCGGGCACCACGTCCCTGACCCTCGGGAACGGCTCAGGCGGGGTGACGGAGCGCATCCGGCGAATCCTCGACCCCATCAAGTTCCGAAGCTCGACGTTCGCTGACCGGGGGTCTGCCCGAATTGTGGACATCTCGGGGCTGCCGGACTCCCAAGACCCGGACATGAATGACTCGTCCACCCATGTCGGGCTGCCCTCGACGTTCACGGTCGAGGCCAGTTCGGCGGCAGCCCATCAGTGGGTGCTCAAACCGCAGCCGGTGCCCGACCGTGCCCTCACGGTACTTATCCGCTACCTGCATATTCCTGAGCGCATCACGGGCAGCACCGTTCCGCTGTACCCGTCAGACCGAACCATGGAGATGGCAATCATCCAGAAGGCTCTGGCGCACAAGTTCGGCACGCACTCGAACGAAGCGCTGACTGCTGCCAAGCTACTGGTGTCCATGGTCATGGACGACCGGGTGAAGTTCGGTGAAGTCGAAGGGGATAAGCACCACGTAAGGCTCGACCCGAAAAGATTTAGATAGACCAACAGGAGGTTGGCGTGACGGCTTACATCCCCCTCGGACTTACGGGCGGCGTCAACCTGCTGGATGACGTGCGCACCATCCGAGATGACCAGGTGCGCAAGGCTCAGAACCTCGTACCCACGACGCCTGGCATCCTGGCTAAGCGCAAGGGGCTCGGGTTCCACCAGCACCTGTTCAACATGCTCGGGCACCCCATTGCGTTCACGCTGCCCAATTTCCCGTCCACGCTTGCAGCCATCATTGGGGTTCGGCGGATGGAAGACTCGGGGTCGCTGGCCCCCTCGAAGAACACCACCATTTACGCGGCAACCGGTATCGACACTGACCCGTACGAGGAGTACGACGCAGGACTCATCACAACAGGGCGTCCCTGTTTTGTGCACTTCAACGAGAAGACCTACTGCTTCTTCGGTCCCCCGGTAGTGAACAACGGGATTGTGATTGAGGAGTACATCCCGAACAGCACAGGCGTTCGCATTCGAGAGCTGGACTTTGGGTCGGGCAACAGCAACATCACGCCCGCCGGGGCCTGTGTGTATCGCAATCGTCTCGCGTACTGGTGGGACAACATGATTGCCTTGTCAGACACGAATGACCCGGAGACTGTAGGGGCGGACCTGACCGCTGCAAACGGTCGGGCGTTCAGTCCGGGGCAGCGAGACGGCAGCAAGATTGTCGCCTGCCAGGAAGTCATGCTTACCGCAGTCGGCACGCCTGCTGAGACTGCGTTGCTCGTGCTGACGGAGCGTGGCGGCTACCTCATCACAGGTGAGCCCAATGAGACGGCAGACGCTACGCCCCCGATTGGCGACCTGACGGTCAACCGTATCTCGATTGATGTCGGGTGCAGCTCCCGGGAGACTCTCGTTACGACCCCGTACGGCACCATTTGGGCAGGACCGGATGATGTGTGGCTGTTCGCTCAGGGGCAGGTGCCAGTCCGCATCGGCAGCAACATCCGCCCTGCGCTCCAAGCAACCCCTGCCGACAAGCGTTACCTGTGGCATGCGGCGTATCACGACGGGTTCTATCGGCTCGCCGTCTTCAGCCAGGGCAGGGGACCGGATGATGACGACCCGCCTGACGACCAGTGGTGGCTGGACCTCCGGCACGGTGCGCCGAGGAACAGCGATGAAGCCATGTGGTGGGGACCGCAGCGGTACAGGCAGGCGATTGATTCAGATACAGACACCCCGTACGGGGTCTACCCTATGTGTGTCGAATCTCGACCGGGTAAGGAAAGCCTGCTGTACGGGGTCATGCAGCACTTGGTCGTAGCTGCTGGGCCGACGCTTGAGTGGCCGCTTCGGCTCGTCAGCTTCGATTCGCCCAACCACCGGGACATCTGCTTGGACCTCTCGACCGAGGTTACGGATGATAAGCACGGGACGTACAACTCTGAGATTTACATCGACTTGCTGACTAAGGCGTACACCAGTGTTGCCCACCAGCAATCCGACCCGCTTGTGGATAAGATGCTTCAGGGCGTCGAGGTGAACGTCATGAACGAGCGGCACATGCGGCTCAAGTGCCAGCTGATTGGCGACGAGGGGCTCACTGTTGAGGAGTGCTATTCCGACCTCGCACCTCGTACGTTCTTGCCTGGTGTTTCCCTGCTGGATTCGGCCAGGGTGTCCCGGTACTCCCAGAACGCATGGCTTCGACCGGACAGCTCAACCCGAGTGAACGCTAAGGCGTGGCAGCTTCGGCTGTATGACGATGGTGTGTGGGTCGTGGACGACAACAATGACGCAGTGGTCATCAGCCACTCAACTGCTGGCACCGTGACTGTCAGTCTCACGCAAGGTGCGTACGACAAGTCCTGGGCGGCTAGTGGCAGCCGATTGCTCACGCACATCGCAACCCAACTTACGACTGAATCAGGAATCACGTTCACCGCATCTGCCACGGCTGCCGGGCTGCTTCAGCTAAGCGCAGCTTCCGGCACGTGGGAGCTGTTGATTGATGAGTCTGACGCGGACCAGCTCAAGTGTAAGAGGGTGATGAGTTCCCTCGGATTCAATACAGACCCCCCGCTCTCGGGGGCAAACCCGGTAGTCGCAACTGAATCTTCATTCATCACCAACTCAGGTGGGCTCGAAATCGGAGCGATGATTGCAATGCTCAGAGCATTCAGAAGGAGGCCAGCGTGAATAAGTGGACCAAGGTGTGGCTGCCAGCTGCATTGGCAGTACTGGCGACTGCGGTCATCGCAGGGGCGGGTTCAATCAAGACATGGACGGGTGGCGACACGCTGACCATCAGTGACTTGAATGACAACTTCGACCATCTCCACGACAACATGGTTGGCGGGCACGGTGCGCGGCTTGTCGATTCAGATATCAGTACATCAGCTGCCATCACGCATTCGAAGATGGCGACCCCGATGGCGATTCCGAAAGCCATGTCGGTTGTGCCGCCGGGATGTACTTCGGGCACCTGCTCGCAGAATATCTCATGGAACGTTAGCGCGGTCGCTTGGAACACTACAGGGCTCTATGACGTGACGCTCAGCCCGGCGCGAGACGACGCTGTATACGGGGTCATGATTACTGGGTGGCTGAACACGGGAGCCAACTGCTCAGTCGGCAGTGCATCGCTCACCACCACAGGCTTCTCGGTTCAGTGTACCAACACTGCCGGTACCGCAGCGGATTCCGGATTTACGTTTGTGATTTACGATAATACTTAGGAGGCATGCCATGGGACTTCAGGATTACATGCAGTATTACGGCAAGTCTAAGTACGGCTCGCTTCTGAATGATGACGGCGGCATCAATCAAGAGCGTGCCGATTACGACCTCAAGACGCAACAGCTGTTCAATCCGTCTGGCGCGGAAAAGGCTTACGCCCCGCTCGGTCAGGACGTGGAGAACAGCCCGTATCGGGATTCATCTCTACAGGTCATGTCGCCTGCGGAGAGGCGTGAGAGGGATGCGCGGAACCTCCGCAAGCTCAACGCCCCGTATGCCGGCACGATGAGTCGACAGCGTGAGGCGTACGACTTGGAGCAGCGGCAAAAAGAGTACGAGGACATGCTCGATGCGTACTACGAGGAGATGAACAAAGAAATCGACATGGATGACCCGTACACGCAGCGGCTCCTTCAGCTGTCAGGCGGCGCAGCCATGAAGCAGGCGAAGCGCCAGGGCGTGCAGGGTGGATTGTCGGTTGCTAACTCGCAGCACTACATGAACCAGGCGCTGACGGGTCACGCCATGGACCGCAAGCGCATGGGCCTTCAAGCGTTAGGCATGAAGGGCGGCCACCTTGCTGGTCTGGCCCAGTTGGCGCAGCAGGAAGAAGAAATGCGGCAACGGCGCATGATGCACGAGCAGGAGATGCGGGCGCAGCCGGGTACAGCAGAGCGGCTCTTTAGCGCAAGTGCCCAGGTGCTCGGCACAGGGTTGGGTGTTGCGTTCCCGTATCTGCTGCCCGCAACCGCCGCCGCAACTGCTGCAACTGCCGCAGCTAAGGCTGGTAAGGCTGGTACTACGTCCACTGCCCAACAGCCGTTGAACTCCAGCTACGGGAACTCCAGCTACATGGGTCCACCACGTCCGCCCGCTGACCCTAATCTCATGGGTCCGCCACGCGGGGGAGGCTACTGAGATGGCAGGTAAAAGGAATGCAGGTGATGCGATTGCCGCTGGGCTTGGCGGATTCGCTCAGGGATTTGGTACAGGTGTCGGGCTCAGCAACCAGACGCTGAATGCGCGACAGAATCGGGCGTATCAGCAGTCGCTGATGGACAATCAGGCTGCGAAGCAACAGTTCGAAGCCCAGAGGTACCAAGAGGAGCAGCGGCGGCTGGATAGCCCACTGAACGACCGGCAGCTTGGGCTGGTGGACACCATTCTCAACCAGCAGTACCCGTTCCTGTCGGTGATGCCTCAATACATCGAAACCATACGTGAGCTGGGCATCAGCGATGAAGTGCCAATTAATGAACAATGGGAAGCATTCACCAAGCTGCCGCCAAACCTTCAAGAAGGCGTGCTTCAGGCGCATAACAAGATACAGATGCACAACGCTCAGCTTCGTTCGCGCCCTAAAATCAGGCGAGAGCTGAAGCCGTGGATGGATGCCATGGAGCCGTTGATAAAGGCGAACACCCAAGCGGAAGCACTCAGTGCCAGGATTGGAATCGAAAAAGACAAAGGTGACATCGCACTCGAGATCGCACGCATACAAGATGCAGGCAGGCGTTATAAGGCACGTGTAGAGGCGGAGAGAGTCGAACGCCTGACTGGTCCAGCCGTTAAGGCGTATGAGCTTGCTGTGAAGGAGCAAGGCGATCTTGTTAAGCGTCGCAAAGACATCCTGGTAGAAATCACAAAGCGTCAGGGTCACACGAAAGACGATATGTTTAAGACTCCAGAGGCGCTGGCGGAAGCTGCGGCTTCGCTTAAGGCGTTGCAGGAGGAGTCGGCTTCGCTCTACTACAAGATACAAGAGATGCAGCGTAAACAGCCGGGGCTTAAGCGGATGGCTGTGGAAGAGATGGAAGCCACGCGCAAGAGGCAGATAGAGGCTAGGCGCAAAGGGCAGGCCAAGGGCTCTTCGGGTTCTAGTTACCCGGTTCCCCCCAGTGCCAGCTCGGATTTGGATGACTATCTCACACGTGAAGCCCTAAAAGCGCTTGGCGGAATGTCCTCTGAGTCTGGCGTGCAGACTCCAACGCAATCTCAATCCTCGTCTGGTGCCCACCCGTTGCCCACCGACACGCCTGTTGTGGAGTAGTAGATACTCTGGGAGCACAAACCATGGCCGACATAAGCCTTGAAACGCTTCATCGTCTCAAAAAGGTGCCCCCGGAGAAGCGTGAAGCAATCATCGCTGGCCTCCCTACTGCGGACAAACAGTTCTTGGTGCAGCTGCTGCGCGACCCGGCAGTTCAGGCGGACTTGGCTGCACGCGAGAAGGGTCTGTTCGGGATGAGCGACGCATCAGCCGCACCCCCGGTGCCAGACTTTGTGGCGCAGCAGCAGAGCATCGGCAAGCCCCACCAGTATCCAGAATCCACGACTTGGGAGAAGACCAAGGACGCACTCAATACTGGAGTAAACGCCATTCAAGATGTCACGCGACCGGTCGCTAATGCGTACCTGGGCACCATGAAGCAGGCACGGCAAACGCTATCTGAGTACACGCCACTGCCGCCCATGTCGGAGGACGAGGAGTACTGGCGGCGGCAGGCGCTGACAATGGCGACCGGACCAGACGATGTGTATCACAAGATGCCGCAGGCTCTTGAGATGGAGAAGGACTATCGCGAATCCATGCCCTCAGTGAACGTAGGGGGGATGGAGCTGCACTCGTTCGACTTCGTTAAGGGAGTCGTGCAGGAAGCGCCCCTAATGTTCGCGCCAGCTGGACCGCTGGTGAAGGCTGCTAGGACAGTAGGTTCTAAGCGAGTGCGCACCGCTGCCGAGATTATTGCCCATGGAGTTGAAGAGGGCATCTTGGGTGCCGCCTTCAGTGGGTTCTTCGGTTATTCACCGGAGGAGGCTGCCCTGTACGGGGGCGGCGGCTCCATGGTGTTGCACGGTGCTGGTAAGGCAGTTGGCGCAGGCGCGAAAGCGGTGAAGCGCGGTGCCAAAGGCATGATGAAGAGCCCCGTCTCTCAGCGTCCTGTTGGCGACCCAGCGTTCATGCGTTCCGAAGTTGAGCCTCTGCAAGTTGTAGGTGTGCATGAGGACACCGGGGAGATTGTCACTGCCCCCTTGCAGCAGGCACTTCCAGCTGGGTCCACTCAGAAGGCGTTGCCAGCTGGTGAGCATCAGCAGCGGCGACAGTACTGGCCTACGATGGACGCAGACGAGGCTGGGCCGTACAGCCCCATCATCACGCCTGAGCCTGCGCCAACCCCGGCAGAGGCTGGAAGGTTGTTGTCGGCACAGAACACCCTAATCACTCCGCAGCCTGCGGCACCCGCACCGACCCTGGCAGAAGCTGGAAGGTTGCTTCCCCCACAGACACCCATAGTGCCGCCCGCACCCCCAGTTCAGCGGGGCATTCCCGGCAGAGAGCTACCGGCAGGTTCAGTTGTTAGTGAGCCTGTGCCGGGGACGTGGGTAATTCCTGGCAACCGTCCTTCGTCGCCTCTACCCCCCAGGAAGCCTGCCCCCCTCCAGGTGAAAGCTGCACCCATGAAGGTGCACAAGAAAAAGGTCGGAAAGAAGAAGGACGTTGAGGTGAAGGTAATCGGGGCCAAGGGGAAGAAGGCCAAGGCTCTCGTAATTGAAGAGACGGAAGGATTGTCGCCTGCTGAGCGGCTAGCGGCTGCTGCCGAAGCCATCCGTGAAGCTGCGCGTTCGCGAGTGGAGCGGGTGGGTGCACCGTTACAGGGCAGTCCTGTCCGTATCGTAGATATTCTTCCAAATGAAACAGTGGAGGATGCAGTCATTCGCGACCTTGTGCAGCAGGGTCGCGCTCGACACGCCCCCGATGGGACGCTCGTGGTGCACACGCTGGAGGACTACGAGAAGGTCGCGAAGCTGAGGCAGGGTGCTGTGCCCGACCCCATGAAGTACGACAAGCTGAAGTCAGTGGGAGCGGGAAACGGGGGCGACAAGAAGAACAAGGTCCGGCTTGAGGTGAGGAACCCGCAGAAGTCTTCTGTGGACCCCGTGCCGCCGCAGATACCCGAAGGCGTCGAGTGGGCACTCCTACCTGAGGAGAAGATTCGGGCAGCAGAAGCTGCTGAGAGAATCCTCTCACAAGGCAGATTCAGTAACAGCAAGGCTGCCGCGAAGATTAAAGCACGTGCTGCGCGGCTAGTCTTTGATTACCATCATCTTGTACCCGAACGGCATGAGGGTGCTGCGATTCGTATCGCGGGCACTCGAACTGTTGCTCAGCAGCGGGAGACGTACCTGAAGCAGATTCACCGGGTGTTGAAGGGGTCCGACAACCCGACTGCTTTTGAGAGCGAGTTACACCGGGACTTGAATTCGATTCTGCGCAGCAACCATTCGATGCTGGACTTCGAGGACCACTTGTATGGTCGCCCGATGGCCCCCCTGACGCTGCCTGACACGGACGGCCCCATCTCGTGGCGTGACTTCGAGGCTAAGTACAAAGACAACCCCGAGGTGATGGAGGCAGTGCCCGCACTGAAGTCGATGTGGCTGCGGGTGCAGCGCAATCAGGCAGAGCTTGCGCGAAGAGGACTGCTTGCGAGTGACGCAGTAGAAGCCCAGCTGGATGGTGTGAGTGAAAGCGGCATGTGGTTGCCGCGAATGTACAAGCGCTACCTGATGGGTAGGCGGAACTGGATTCGTCGGATAGACGGCTCAGACATGCGTCGGTGGGTGGAAGCCGCCATGCAGACTCTGAAGAGGCAGGGCAAGGAAACCAGCATGTATGAGGTCGAGGCGATACTGAACTCGATTCTCGATGGCTCGCCCCAGGATGCAGCTGTCGCGCTCCGCAATGAGTTTGGATACGGGACTCCCAGCAAGCACCTCCGAAAGCGGAAAGACCTAGAGCCCTGGATGCGCGAAATGTTGGGCGAGATTGTGGATGGTACTTACACACTCGCGCATGGACTTGCCATGCAGGATGCCCTACTTGCCCGGCACCGGGCGATTGACGATATTGTTGAGCGGGGAATGGGCATCGATGTATTCGCGCCAGGAGATCCGAACACTCCACAGGGCTTCATTCGAGTGGGGGCGGGGGAGGAAAAGGGGGCTGCCGCCAAGAAGTACGGGGCGCTTAACGGCAAGATGGTGAGTCCTGCGGTTGCGGGCACCATCAAGGCTGTTCATGAAGCATCCCTGACTGACTCGAAGCATCTGGCTAAACAGCTTCTTCGCGGCATGGAGAAGGCGTGGAAATTCTCTGTCATCACTGTGGGCAGTGGCGGCCCCCAGTATGCGCAGTTGGTTCAGTCATTCCTTTCATCTGTTGTATCTGGGGCGACTACGCCTTTCTCTCGGGGTAGCGCGAAGTACAGAGACTTGTTCAAGCGTGCCATGTCCAACGACCTGACGAAGCAAGAGCGTCAGTTGGTGGACTTGGCGCGAGAGTACGGCATCGACACTGTGAGCTTCGGGCAGCTCACGATGCAGGACGAGAGTGGTCGGTTCGCACGCAACTTGCTGAATACGATGGAGGTGAAGAACGGCGAGTCCTTTGTTGACTCGATGTACGATGCACTTGCTAAGACAGGACATAAAGCATCCGATATCGCAGACAAACTTTCCGATGTTCAGGATATCTATCTGGACCGTATGTGGAAGTTTGTCGCCTTTATGGACCTTCACGCGAAGGGCGTGAAGAAGGGTCTGGATACAGACGCGGCAGCAGAGAAGGCTGCTGTCGCAATCAAGCGGTACTACACAGACCTAAGCAACCCAGGCGCTCTCGCCCGAGTAGTATCGGATATCCCCTTCATCGGGAACATATTCATCCGTCCAGCTATGGACGCACAGCGCATGCTGTACTTCGCAGCCAAGGACGCTGTAACGCAGGCTATGCAGGGCGACTATGAGATGGTGAAGCGCATCTCCAAGCTCGTCTCTTCGCTAGTGATTTTTCATTACGGGTCAGAGGGCATGGTGCGGCTTATGGGGGGAGACCCAGAAGCTATCAAGGCATCTCAATCGGAATACCAGCAGAGAGCAGGCTGGCGAGTTGTTATGCCGCTTAAAACGGCTGAAGATCAATTTATAGTGCTCAACCTATCGACTTACTTCGACGCTATGCGGGCGTTCTCGGGGCCGCCCGGCTCTAACGCGGTTGAACGGGTACTCGCTAGCTACGCGATGCTGCCGTTTGAGAACAGCCTGACTAGCTCTTTCACCGGAGAGTTCTTGGAGAACACCACGGGGCTGCCGACCATCCAGCCGGATTTTGTCAATCAACGTAGGCTCGGAGAGCTGGGGGCCAAGCAGTTCATGAGCCAGACAGGGATTGGCGCGATGAAGCCGTTCCATGCTTCTCGCGACTTCTTCCGCACCAGAGCAGGTCAGCAGCTCATGGACACTCAGGTAGGGGAGATGATTCGAGAGCACGGAGGTGAAGAGATACTGGGTATGCGCAAGCCGCATCCGATGCAGGAGCCGCTTAGCCCAGCCACTTTTGCTGCGCGATTGATTCAACCTAAACTGGAGCCGGTCGGTGCCCGGTCCAAGACCGCAGCGTTGCAGCGGGTGCAACGGAACATAAATCGACTGATGAGTGAGTACAGACAGGCGCTGAAGAAGGCCCCGACCAGGGTCCAGAAGCAGCGAATCAAGGAAGAGTTCGAGCAACGGCTCAGGATAGAAACCACGCAGCTCGATGTACTACAAGGGAGATCCAAATGAAGTGGTCGAATCTGATTATTCTGTTGCTTGCTCTGTGCGCCCCTCTCACGGCAGATGCTCAAAGTACCCGGTCGGCATCCAGCACTCAGACTGCTGCGGACGCCACCCCCACCCTCCCGACCTCCAGTGACGCAGCTATCAGCAGCACCACCTCGCTGAACTTGTGGAACGTGATGGGCTACCGGGTAGTTGTGTGCGCTGAGTCAGGTCAGACTCTGAGCGGGTCGGGCACCCTCGACGCCTACGTCTGGGACCACAGCCTCGGCTTGTGGATTCCGAACAACGACCTCAACCTGACAGTCGATGAAGCGGTTGCGCGATGCCAGGCGTTCCCTGATGGGGAGACGCGGGCTCGTGTTGGCCGGGTCATGTACATCGCGAACAACGTAACTGTCTCGGGCGGGACGAATGTGGTTGTCAGCATCATCGGCTACGTCAACCCGAACTAGGTGAACACTATGCGCCGATTGATTCCAATCATTCTAGCGGGAGCGCTTGTCGCT
>Ga0208644_1002587_pt1 | contig 14401 bp, 20 predicted proteins | sample VirMetDEL_Nov_18_FD_184517 | JGI IMG/M metagenome (GOLD analysis project Ga0208644, IMG submission 184517) | Aqueous microbial communities from the Delaware River and Bay under freshwater to marine salinity gradient to study organic matter... | ecosystem: Environmental > Aquatic > Marine >... | reverse complement strand
CTCAGTTCCATATCCCCACAAGATGCACAGCATGTGGACAGATCTGTGGATAACCAGCCAGACGCGGACGGATTCGGCAGGATCGAGCCAAGACTGGCCACGCCACGATTGGGGGACGAGACATTTGGGCCTGACGTAGCCGCGTGGGCCGCGCGGAACATGCCAGGCGAACTGATGCCGTGGCAGCAGCTCGTTCTTGAGGGCCAGTTAGAACACGACGGCACCGGCCAGCTGCACCGCAGCGAATCGCTGGTCAGCGTCGGCCGGCAGAACGGCAAAAGCTACGCGCTGGGCGCGCTGGTTGGCTGGTGGGCTACCGAGATGCCACGCATAGCCGGCAGGCCGCAGCGGATCATCAGCACGGCACACAAACTTGACCGGGCGTTCAGCTTGTTCAAAGAACTGGCGCCGATCCTTGAGGCACGCTTCGACGCGAAAGTCAACTGGTCGTACGGCCGCAACTTTGTCGAGTTCAAAGACGGCACCATGTGGCACGTCAACGCGGCAACACCACAGAACGCGCACGGCGCCACATGCGACCTCGTCGTCATTGACGAAGTGTGGAACATCGGCCCCGACGTGATCTTTGACGCGTACCGGCCGACCATGACCGCGCGACCAAATCCGCTGATGTCAATGTGGTCAACGGCCGGCGACGAGGGATCCAAAGTCATGATGCAGCTGCGCGAGCAAGCCATCCAAGCGATCGACAACGAACGCACGTCGGCGCTGTACTTCGCCGAATGGTCGCCACCGCCCGGCAGCAACCTTGAGGATCCCAACACATGGGCGTGGGCCAACCCAGCGCTCGGCACCACAATCAACGCCGACCGGCTACGGCGCATGGCCGAAACACCGAACCGGCAGGCGTTCTACCGCGCCCATTGCAACGTGTGGATCAGCGCCAGCGCATCATGGCTACCGGCCGGCCATTGGGACAGCTGCCTAACAACTGACGCTATACCGGCTGGTGGCTGGCTCGCAGTTGACAGCGACGTGACAGATCTGCGCTACACCGGCGTCCGCGTGGCGCCTGACGATCAAGGCCGGCTGCATGTTCACACCGAGTTCGTGGTGGACAACGCAAACGCGATGTGGGACGAGATCCACCGCGTACTTGAGGACGAATCGGTGCAGCTCGCGTTGACACCTGGCTTCTACGCGTTGTGCCCACCGGAGCTGCTGCGACGCTGCAAAGACTTCGGCCAACGCGAAATGACCACGTTCACCGCCATCGTCCGAAACATGATCCTTGAGCGACGCATCGTTCACCACGGCCAGCTCGCGCTAGCCGAACAAGTCAACCGCGCGGTCGCTGGCCGATCATCAGGCACCATCACGCTGTCATCACAGAAGTCGCCCGGCCCTATCGAGCAGACACGCTGCATGGTCGCAGCTGCCGGCTTCGCTGCACAGCCACAAGCAAAGATTCGCAAGCCAATGCTAGGTGTAGCCAAATAAATCACACGGGTGTGACTAGGCTGGGCCCGTGGGTCTGTTTCGTACGCGTTCCGAGCCGGCGTTCGGCACCGCCTCCGTGCAGGCCGCCGCGGGCGCGTCGCCCAGGCCCGGCGCGCTGCAGTATTACGTCGTAGGCGCAAATACGCAGCGCGCCTTGTCTATTCCCACAGTCAGCCGCGCGGTCGGTCTCATAACCAGCATGATCGGCGGCCTTGAGTTCCGCACCTACACCATGTCGTGGGATCCCGAAGTTGAACGCTATGAACGCATGTACATTCCTGGCGAATCGTGGATGACGCGACCGGATCCTAAAGTGACGCGCAACTTTATGATGGCGTCCACGGTGCAAGATCTGATGTTGCATGGCCGCGCGTTTTGGTATGTCACCAGCCGATACAACACCGGCTTTCCGGCATCGTTCACATGGCTTCCAGCCGACAACGTTGCCACGCTAGATCAGGCCGGCCCCGAATGGTTCGGGCCATCGGACGACATCCAGTTCAACGGTGTCGATATTGACAGCGAGAACGTGGTGCAGTTCCTTAGCCCGGTCAACGGCATGTTGTGGACTGGCAACCGCGCCATCCAGATCGCGTACGAACTGGACGAAGCCGCGCGCCGGTACGCCAGCAACGGCGGCGGCATCGCCTCCGGCTACCTCCAACAGATCGACGGCGAACCAATGGGCGGCGACGACCTCGCCGAACTAGCCAGCGCATGGTCAGAAGCACGCGGCAACCTCGCCGTCGGCGCATTAAACCAGCACGTCAAATATGTCGAGTTCAGCCAAGACCCAAGCAAACTGCAGCTCATGGAAGGCCGGCAACACTCGGCGCTGGAGCTGGCGCGCGTATTCCAGGTGCCGGCGTGGCTCGTCGGTGTCGCTATCGGCGGCATGACGTATCAGAACAGCCAGCAGGCTCGGCAGGATCTGTACCTGTTCGGCGCCAAGCCGTACGTCGACTGCATCGAACAGACTCTCAGCCTTGACAGCGTCGTCGCGCGCGGCAAACACATCGAGCTGGACATCGGCGCCTATCTCCAAGAAGCCGAATACCCGGCAAGTATTATCCGCGAGAACGAGGACACACCAGCATGATCCGATTCACCGCACAATCCGTAACCCTTGACGCAGCTGCCGGCGAAGCCGACACGCCGCGCACCATCAGCGGTATCGCTGTCCCTTACGGCGAAACCGCGACCGTGTCCACCGGCCAGCAGGTACGCATTGAACAAGGCGCGCTGCCAGTTGACGGCCCGGCGCCACGCCTCCTGGAGTCGCACGACCCGAGCCGCATCGTCGGCCTCGTTACTGCCCGCGAGGACACCGACGCCGGCATGTTGTTCACCGCCGAGATCGCACGCACGGCGGCCGGCAACGACCTAGTCGAACTGGTCAAAATGGGCGCCCTTGACTCGGTGAGCATCGGCATCGAAGCCCTTGACTACGAAATGGACGGCCCCACCATGGTCGTCAAAGCCGCCGACTGGCAGGAACTGTCGGTCGTCTACCAGCCAGCGTTCGCTGGCGCCACCATCAGCGAAATCGCCGCACAAGCGGAGACCGCACCCGACCCAACCCCAGAGGAGACACAAGTGTCCGAAGAAATCCAGCCCGAAGTGGTCGAGGCCGCCAAGCCCGAAGCCACCATCCCAACCCAGCCGATCTACGCGCAGCCCGCCAAGCAGTTCAAGCTTCCGTCGGCCGCCGAGTGGATCAGCGCCGCGCTCATCGGTGGCCATGACTGGCATCAGATGAACGAAAACATCCGCGCTGCCGCGCCCGATGTGACCACCACCAACAACGACGGCATCCTGCCCGAGCCAATCGTCGGCCCGGTGTACAACGACTACCTCGGTATCCGCCCCGTGGTCGACGCGTTCGGTGTGAAGGCCATGCCGGCCAGCGGCAAAGTGTTCATCCGCCCGTCGGTGTCAACGCACACCTCGATGGCTGCCCAGTCGTCTGAACTCGCCGCGCTCCAGACCGGCGAATTCCAAGTGCAAGAGAACCAAGTCACCAAGTCCAGCTACGGCGGGTACGTCACCGTGTCCGAGCAGGTCATTGACTGGTCGTCACCCGAGATCATCAACCTGATCCTCGAGGACATGGGCCGCGTGTACGGCCAAACCACCGACAACGTCGCAGCTGACGCCCTCGTCGCCGGGGCCACCACCACCGGCAACTTCACCGCTGCCAACAAGGGCGACCCCACCGATTGGCTCACTTGGCTGTACGCCAACGCCGCGTACATCTTGGAGAACGCCGGCAACGGCGGCCACCTTCCGACTCACCTGTTCGTGTCGGCCGGCAACTGGGAAGCCCTCGGCAAGCTTGAGGACAGCTCAGGTCGCCCGTTGTTCCCGCAGGTTGGCCCCATGAACGCGTTTGGCACAACCAGCCCCGGCACCAGCAACTTCGTGGCGTTCGGCCTGCAGGTCGTCGTTGACACGAACTTCGACAACGCCGGCAACGGCACAATGATCCTCGGCGACACCGTCGGTTTCGAGATCTTCGAACAGACCAAGGGATTTTTGAGTGTCGACAACGCATCAACGCGTTCGCGCGATATCAGCTGGCTGGGCTACTTCGCCACGCTGATGCTCGACGTGAACCGTTACGTCAAGGCGAACTTCGTCTGATCCGCCTGTAAGAGACCAGTCCGATGGCAACCGTCACCACAGCAAGCCGCACAGACAATGTGGCCACGCTTGTCCTTGACGACGCCACCGGACTGGTCTCAGGCGAACATTGCCACGTCTACAATGTCGGCAACCAGCTCGATGGCCACCACATCCTGCTCACCGTCAACCTTGGCACGAACACCGTCACCTACAGCGACAACGGCGACGACGTAGCCGCCTACAGCCCAGCCAACGGCATCCTTGTCGAAGAAATCACATGGATCGACGCCGACGATGTCAAAGTGTGGCTCGGCATCGACAGCGCCACCGCAAACGACACCGCGTTCCTCGAGGACTACTGCGTCAACGCCGCCAACGACTTTTGTTACCGGCGACGCCGCGAAGCCGGCTACTACGACAACCCGACGGTGGCACCGCACGCCGACGTAAAACTCGGCACCGTCATGTACGCCGCGATCCAATACCGGACACGCGGCAGCGTTGACGGCTACGCATCGTTCAACGACATGGGCACCGTCACACCTATCGGATCACTTGGCCAAGTGCTGCAGCTCCTCGGCTGCGGCCGCCCACAGATCGGCTGACACGGTGGCCAGCGGTGTACTCAACGAAGCCATCCAGCATGTCGTCGCCACAATCAACGGCTTGGGCTACAAAACAGTCACGGATCCGCGCAACGCACGCCCGCTGTCAGTCTTTGTTGAGCTGCCAACATTCACGACGTTCGCACACGACGTGGTCGACATCACCATTGTTGTACGCGTGCTGGCACCGCCACCCGGCAACCAAGACGCCAGCGATTACATCATCACCATCGTCGACGCGATCCAAAACGCGTTCGGCGGCGCCGCAGTCGACGGCCGGCCAACCGTCGCCCTTATCGGCGAGCAACAGTTACCGGCCTATGATCTGACCATCAGACTCGGAACCCACAGGAGCACCTGACATGACCACCACCAACCTGACCGCCACCTACCTGTCGGTCGACGCCAACGACCTCAGCGACCAGCTGCAGGACTGCACGCTGACCATCACCAAAGAGGCGCTCGAAAACACGGCGCTCGATGACACCGCACGCACCTACACCGCCGGCCTCGAGGTCTGCGAAGTGACCGCCACGCTGTTCCTCAGCTACGGCGCCGCGGAAGTCGAAAGCATCCTCGAAGGCATCCTCGGCACCAGCGTCGACGTGGTTGTCGGCAAGAACAGCGCCACACCGGCCGCTGACAACCCGGTGTACACCATCACCGGCATGTACTTCGCCGAGTTCACACCGTTCAACGGCGGCGTCGGCGAACTGTCCACCGTGGACATCACCCTCACCGGCGGCTCGTACACCCGCGCCGTGGCACCCTGACCAAACCCAACTGCACAACTAGGAGGCAACCGTGCAACTCACGCTACGCGTCGACACCGGCGATGGCCCGCAAGATGTCACCACCAACCTGTGGGCCATCGTCGCGTGGGAACGAAAATACAAAACGAAGGCCAGCAAAATGGCCGAAGGTCTCGGCATGGAAGACCTCGCCTACCTTGCCTACGAGGCATGCAAAGCGCAGAAAATCACCGTGCCGGCCGTGTTCGACGACTACCTACGTCGGATCGTGACGCTTGAGGTTGTTGGGAGTGACGACCGCCCTACGCGCGAGGAACCCGGCGACGCCAGCTAGCCGAGATCCTCGTACATTTGGGCTGGTGGCCGCCGAACATCGACTTTGATGTACTCGACCTGACTACTGTGGTTGATGTAATCAACGAGCGGAATAGGAAGGCTAAACGTGGCCGTTAGCAGCAGCATTGAAGTGAATGGCGTCGCTGATGCCATCAAGGTGCTGAACTCGGTCAACCCTGAGCTTAAGAAGCAAGTCGTCAAAACCATGAAGGCTGCCGCGCAGCCGGTCGAAGAATCAGCCAGGCGCCTAGTTCCCGCTGTACGGCCGCTGTCGGGCTGGGTGGGCTGGAAGGGCGGTTTCGACCCGACAGCAGTCAGACGCGGCATCAAGGTCGCCTTCAGGGCTGGCAAGGTGCGCGGTGCGCGCGACCCGAACAACATCCCGCTGCTGACGCTGCGCCAAAAGAACGCGGCCGGTGCGATCTACGACATGGCCGGCCGACGCTCTAATGGCACGACGGACGCTGGCCGCCAGTTCATCAACGTGTTGAATCAGCGCGGTGGCCCGGCGTCGCGCACCATGTGGCCCGGCGCGGAGGACGCCATGCCAGTCGTCGTACGGCAAGTCAAAGCAGCCATAGATGACATGATGGTGATACTCAACAAGGAGCTGCGCTAATGGCCATCAACGTCCCCATCGTTTCCGAGTTCGCGCCCGACGGCGTAAAAAAGGCGATGAAGGAGTTTGAGCGCCTAGAAAAAACCAGCGAAAAAGTCAGTTTCGCTATGGAAAAGGCGTTTCTGCCGGCCACCGCCGCTGTTGCTGGATTAGCCACCGCCGCTGGTCTTGCCACAAAAGCCGCAGCCGAGGACGCATCGCAACAGGCAGAACTTGAACGCCAAATTCGTGTGTCTACGGACGCCACTAACGAGCAGATTGACGCGCTGCACGCGTTCATTGACGCACAAGAACTTGCCAGCGCCGTGTCGGATAACGAGCTGCGGCCAGCATTGCAAATTTTGGCGCGGCACACCGGCGACCTTGCCGAAGCTCAAGAGCTTTTGACTTTGGCGTTAGACATCAGCGCCGGCACAGGCCGCGACGTGTTTGACGTAGCCGAACGCCTAGCAGAAGGCTACACAGGCGTCCTTACGCCCCTTGAGGAACTTGACTACGGTCTAGTAGCAGCAATTGAAAGCGGTGCCACGTTTGACGAAGTCGCCGCCAGTCTTGCCCAAACATTTGAGGGCGCTGTTGCGGCTAACGCTGAGACAGTTGCGGGTCGATTCCAACGGATGCAGGTCAGTATCGACCAAGCACAGGAATCCATCGGCATGGCGTTGCTGCCCATCCTTGAGAAACTGCTGCCCATCCTCGAGGACGTGGCCACCTTCGTCGCGGAGAACACCGAACTGTTTATTGCCATCGGCGCAGCCATCGCCACCGTCGCCGGCATCGTCATCGCCTACAACACGGCGCTCAAGCTGTACGCAGTCGCTCAAGGCATCGCCACCGCCGCCACAGCCGTGTTCAACGCGGTGCTGGCCGCCAACCCCATCGTGCTGATCGTGCTAGCCATCGCCGGCCTTGTCGCCACGCTCATCGTTCTTGAGAAAAAGTTCGGCGTTGTCACCAAAGTCATTGAGGCCGTCAAGATCGCGTTCGACGCGGTCAGCGACGCTGTGTCATGGCTGGCCGGCAAGTTTGTTGATTTCATCAACACGCTGATTGACGTGGCGAACAAGATCCCGTTCGTGTCGATCGACAAGCTGACCAACGTGTTTGAGGAACAGGCACAGATCGTTGAGGACAAAGTGACGCCGGCTATTGAGGGTTACGCCGACGCGGAACTGGAGGTGGCCGAAGCCATTGCGGAGGCGGCCTATCAGCAGCAGCTCGCTAACTTGGACTATGAAGAAGCCGAACGGCTGATGGACGAGCTGCACCCGACGTTGGACGACGTCGAAGCTGCCATCGGCCGCACGAACGACGCGATGGCACGCCACCACGAAGCGCAGCAGTTTATCAGCGACATGAATACCGACTTGATTGACGAGTTCAACTACCTGTTTGGCATTTTTGATAACGACGAGGCCGTTGACAACTTCAGCGACGCGATTCTTGACGCGGCCGAAGCCGTCAAAGAATACGGCGAAGGCAGCCGCGAAGCCGAAGAGGCCAGCCGCGACGTTTACCGCGAACTGGGCAAAGTCATCGACCAGCTTGACAACATCCCAGCCACCAAACAGCTAGAACTGATCGCGTTATTAGACCAAGGCGAATACGACGCGGTGCTGGCACAACTTGAGGTGTTGAACGCCATCGCTAACACCGCGCTCACGACGCTGACGGCAGCCGAAATCGCAGCTGCGGCCGGCATGGTCGGCGGCGGCGACTTTGCACCAGCACCACCGTTGCCGACACCAGTTAGCAGCGTCCAGATCGGCCCCAGCAACCGCTCAGGCGTGCGCAGCGGCGACATGAACGTCACCGTCAACATGCCAGCCGGCACCGACCCAAACGAACTGGTGCGCGTCCTTGAGCGCGCCGGCCGTCAATCTGGCAGCTTGCCGATCCCAACTACTGGGCAGATCCGGTCGTGACACTCACGCTCGCGCACACCGTCAAAATCGGCGAGATCGACAATCAGACGGATTTCACTAGTCGTGCGCTTGGCTTCACGGTGCAACAGGCAGCACGCCCGCAACGTGTCAACCCAAACCGGGCGATTATCACGCTGGACAACAACGACGGCGCGTTGACACCGAACGCTGGTGGCACATATGACAGCGTTGACTGGTTCAGCCAAGGTGTCTACATCACCACAACGGTGAACGGTGGCAGCGACCAGATCCTGTTTCACGGCATCGTTGACGATTTCCAGTTAGCGGACAACGGCACCCAATCCACCGTGCAAATCACCGCGCTTGACTGGGTCGCTGTCGTCGGCCGGCTCAGCCCGAAGGATTACAGCTCGTCACCAAGAACAGGCCCCGGCGACGCCATCGAAGGCACGTTCAGCTTGAAACTGTCAGGCACCGACGACATGGTGAAACTCGGCACAACTGGTGCCAGCAAAGGTGTCGGCCTTGTCGCGAACGACAACACAGCGGTGCCGATGCAGATCACATCAACCAATGTGCAGTTCATCACCGACTCGCTGCAAAACGATGTCATGTCGGCCGATCTGTGCGTTGTGTACGGCAAAAAAATCACACACGATCCGGCGCCCATCGACGCAGCTGTTTATTGGCCAGTCACCATCGGCAACACGCTTACAAGATCCGCGACCACGTTCTATTCCGACACGCTCAACGTGTTCGAGTTCACAGGTGCCACACCGACAGCCGGCGAACTACCAGCCGCCGACGTAATCACCGGGTACAACATCGAAGAACTAGTCAACACCGTCATTAGCACACGCGACGGCGGCAGCACCCAAACAGTCCAGGACACGACCAGCGCCGACCTGTACGGCGCACGCGCATACACCGCAACAGGTCATGCAGCAAGCACCGACACCGCGACACTCAACGGCGCCACCAACATGGTCAACCGGCTATCAACCAGCCGATTCATCGCGCAACGCTTAGAGTTCACCAGCGCCAACCTTGCCAACACCCCGGCCGGCTCCGCCACACAGCTCGAACTGCTTCTGGACACCGAGACCGCGTTGTGGCAGCCATGCACGATCACTTACACACCGGCCGGCGCAGCTGGCACCGTCACCGACAAATGTTTGATTTACAGCCGGCAGATCCGTGCTACCGCGTCCGGTACCAGCATTGTGTTGGATCTGCTTTCTGCTGATGATTATCAGTCGTTGGTTTTGGACTCGGCGGTGCTAGGGGTACTTGATGAGAACCGGCTGGGCTAGGCTGACACCATGACCGCACTAGGCGACTTCACCGCCGGCGACGTACTGACGGCAGCCGACCTGAACGATATCGGCACATGGACCACATACACGCCGGTGTGGACTGGGGTCACGGTCGGCAATGGCACGGTAACTGCCCGTTATTGTCAAATCAACAAACTCGTTTTTTGGCAAGTTGAGTTAGTAGTTGGCTCGACAACTTCAGTAGGGACGACCAATGTTCGAATCACCTACCCTGTGTCAGCCGCCCAGTACTTTCTTGCGGGCAACGGAGGACAAGTTACTCACGAAGATGCCACCGGTACTGATTACATTGGCACTCTAATCCGTTTCGACGTAAATGGGGCATACGTTTATGTAGTCGGTGCCTCATCGACATATGCAAGTGTTGGGCCGATTAGCTCAACCGTGCCGTTTACATGGGCAGCCGGTGATCGCATCATTATCCAAGACTTTTACGAGGCGGCGTAATCATGGTGGCTGTGACCTGTACCGACAATGACTGCCCGAATGGGAATATCTCGTTTAACGTGAAAGGTGATCCGCCGTTTGTGGAGTGTGGCGGCTGCCATGTGCACCTCGACCCTTACGATCAACGCGACGACCCACCAGCACCAGAACCGCCGGCATGATTGTCATGGTTATTATCCTCGCCGCGATCGCGGTGGGGGCAATCGTTTCAATAGTGGAGAACTAGAACATGAACCTCACCAACCCACCGAAGGCCTTGATCGCAATGGTCGCCATGATCGTCATCGCCGTGCTAATGGTCGCTGATTCAATCGCTAACGAGGCCGGCACCGGGATGCTCGGCACCATCGTCGGTTACGCGGTCGGCAACGGCATCGCCGCGAAGGGCGGCAAGCCTGTTGAGCCGATCATTGGGAAGAAGTCGTGAAGTACACCAACTGGCATGACGGCCGCACACCAGCGGCACCGTTCAACACCTGCTCACCGAACCTGTTGCAGATCCGCGATTACATGGCCGACCAGTACGGCATGTGGTATTTGGGCTGTTACACCCGGCGCAAGATTCGCGGCGGTACTCGCTGGTCATCCCACGCGTTCGGCGCCGCCCTGGACCTGTCATACCGACAGGACGACGAGCACCCAAATGCACCAACGCGCGAACAGATCGAAACTGTGATTATCCCGTGGCTGGAAGCCAACGCGGACACGCTCGGCATCCAACGGATCCATGACTACTGGGCGCGCCGCTACTGGCAAGCCGGCCGTGGCTGGATCAACCGCCCGCCCGGTGGTCGTAACGACCACATTCACCTCGAGGTCACCGAAACGACGTGGGGATGGGACACACCAGTCGCCGAACGCCTGGCTGATGGCTCACCGAAACTCAAGCCCGTCACCGACACGCCGGCCTACCCGGGCGCGAGCACAAAGCGCGGCAGCTCCGCGAAAGCGCGTGTGCGGCTCATCCAGCAGGCGCTCGCTGATAAGGGCTACAACGTCGGCCCAGTCGACGGCGACTTTGGCCCCATGACCGACGCAGCTGTGCGCGACTTCCAAGGCGACGCCGGCGAATACGTTGATGGCATTGTTGGCCCCAAAACATGGGCGGCTTTGTTCGGATAGTTGCATCATGTAACACCCCGGTGTAATGATGGGAACCCCACAACACATACGGAGGTTCCCCATGATCCGACTAGCCCTGCTAGCCACCGCCACCGCCGGCCTGCTCATCCCGGCGTATCTGGACGACCCGAGCAACTATCAACACGACGCGCTACTACCCACCACATCAGCCGCAGCTGTAACCAGCACGACCGGCGCTGTTGTTGTGGGAACCTCAGAAGCGCCGCAGGCGACCCCGACCACTACCACCACAGTCACCACGACCGCACGGCTGCTGTCGACTGTGCCGGCCACCAGCATCGTCATCCTTTCCGATGCGAAGTGTCCGGAGTGGTCGGGGTATGCCGCCACATTCTGGCCAGCGCACATGCTCGACGTTGTCGACCAAATCATGTGGCAAGAATCCCGATGCCAGGCGGACGCGATCAGCCCAACGCGCGACTACGGGCTAATGCAAATCAACTGGGCGACATGGGGGCCAATGGTCACCGACCTTGGCCTGACACGCGACGACCTACTGGTGCCGGCCGTCAACATCATGGTTGGTCGTATGGTTGCTGTGGAAGCGGAACGGCTCGGCTGGTGCAGCTTCCAGCCGTGGTACATGAGCGGGGATTGGTGCTGACATGGATCTGTTTGGCACACCGTACGAACGCGGCATTGCAGAATCCGACAAAGCCGCCAACAAGTGGACGCCGGCCGAACTTGAGGCCGTCGACGGTGCGATCCGTCGCTGCTGCTACTTCTACCCCGAGTGGACAGCAGACGATGTGTGGCAAGCCCTCGGCCGTGACTTCAAAGTCACCAAGGGGCTGGCTGCACGACTGAACAAGGCCGCGAACGACGGCTGGATCCGAGCCACAGACCGGACACGCAAGTCCAGGCGCAAAGATCAGCACGGACACGGCCAACGACACACCATATGGGAATCCCTCAGGAGGCAATGATGGGCTTCAACCTTGACGACTACGAACCTGTAGCAACCCGACTAGCACGCTGGCTCGCCGACGTGCGCGCCCGAGGCGCAATACCACAAGTCATTACCGAAATGACACACCACGGCGACGGCTGGTGCGTGTTCAAAGCAACTCTGTACGAAGATCACGGCATGATCGCTACCGGCTGGGCAGAAGAACACGCCAGCCAACGCGGCGTGAACGCCACCAGCCACGTCGAGAACTGCGAAACGTCAGCTGTTGGCCGTGCGCTAGCCAATGCCGGCTGGGCAGGTTCCGACCCGGCGAAACGCGCCAGTCGTGAAGAGATGAGGAAGGCGTCAGGCGCCCCTAGAAGCCCGCAGGAGCGCCCCGACGCCCAGATCCGCACCACAGCACCGAACAGCAGCGGACGACGTGACACGCCAACTGAGAAAATGTTGGCGTTCTATCATCAGCTGTGCAAACGCCACAAGATTGAACCGAACCCGGAGGCATCAGGGAGCTTTGACCTATGCCGATCCGAGATCGACCGCCTGCAGGACTTGTCGCGCGCATGACATTCCACACGCAGCTCAACACCAAAATGTCGGAAAAAGAGTGGCAAAAAATGGTCACCGAGACCGCCGACTGGTTCGGATGGATCTACTACCACAGCCGGCCGGCCCTGACACAAGCCGGCAAGTGGGCGACACCGCTGCAAGGACTTGCCGGCTTCCCCGACCTCGTCCTGGTGCACAAGACACGCGGCCTTGTGTTCGCCGAACTCAAAAGCCAGACCGGCCGGCTTACCGACAAACAGGAACGCTGGATTGACCTGCTGACCTACTCAGGTGCCGAGGCCCACGTCTGGCGACCCACAGACTGGCCGGCGGTACTACGCCGGCTACGAAACAACCCAGGAGGCAACAAATGAAACAACCACGACCCGAAGTCTGGCGGCATGTGTCGGCCAGCACGAACTACGCCGGCCTAGTCGGCGCGCTTGAAGTGCTGGAACACCACGCACGCCGGCTCTGCCACAACGAACCCGACAACTACCTGCTCGACGGCCTGCGAAACATCCTGTGCAGCATCGACGAACTAGAAGCCGCCGGCCGATTCGGTACCGTCGTTACCGAAAAACGTGAAACCGCTATGGCCCAGCATCCAAGCGCAAAAAACAGGGACTTGACAAACCCACTAGAATCCCAAACCACTCACCCCCCAGCAGCGACGCAGCCCCCGGAGGCCACGGAGGGGCAAGGAGCGAGCCGCTGACATGCAGATCAACGAAGCACACAGCCTCCTCGAAGCATGGCAAATCCGCATGGCACCCTCGCCGGCCCCATTCAAAGGCCAAGACCGCGTCAAAGACGAATGGGTCAAACGCCTAGAACTAGCCAGCCAAGAACAAGCCCGCGCAGCATGGCGCAGCTGGCAAAACGCCGGCCACACGAAGTGGCCAAACCTGTACCAACTTGAGGCGCTACTACAACGCCACGGCGGCATCAGCGAACTCAACGGCTGCACCAACTGCAATGACAGCGGCTGGATCGAAGCACCCGAATACCAGCACCACGGCCACACCTACACCGCCTGCCAACCATGCAGCTGCGACCACGGCAAAATGGTCGAACGCTCAACAATCTGGCGAGACCGCCCCATGCTATGCACCGGATGCAACGGCAACGGCTGGCTCGCCGGCCACGACCCAAACGACGATGTCGAACTGTGCGCCATGTGCAACGGCGACGGCGTCAGGCGGTGACCCAATGGCAAGACGACGCAGCCTGCCGAGGCCAAACACACCTGTTCTTTCCGACCACAGGCCAACACGGCCTCATCAAGAAAGCGCGCCAACTGTGCGCCACATGCCCAGTAGCCAAACAATGCGCGCTCGAAGCAGCTGCACTACACAGCATCGGCGAACTCCACGGCGTATGGGCCGGCCAGACAATGAAGCAACGCGACCGGGAACACGGCCGGCACAGACGTGCATGGTGGACACATGAGTGACATCAGCCGCAAGATCTACAGCACCAAGAAATGGAAAGAACTACGCAAACGCGTATTGGCCGAAGAACCCACATGCCATTGGTGCCACGCACGACCCAGCACACAAGCCGACCACGTCATCGAGATCGACCGCGCACCAGACCTCGCATACGACCGCGACAACCTCGTCGGATCATGCCGGCCCTGCAACAGCAAACGCGGCAGCACCTACCAAGCCAAGAAAGCCGCTAGCAAAAAACAGAAAACAGTTTTTGGATCGCCAGCCGGCCCTACAAATC
>Ga0208644_1002586_pt1 | contig 14405 bp, 23 predicted proteins | sample VirMetDEL_Nov_18_FD_184517 | JGI IMG/M metagenome (GOLD analysis project Ga0208644, IMG submission 184517) | Aqueous microbial communities from the Delaware River and Bay under freshwater to marine salinity gradient to study organic matter... | ecosystem: Environmental > Aquatic > Marine >... | reverse complement strand
ACTTTTCCCTTAAACGATATCGTTTTCTTTACCCCCTACCCCCTTGCAAATCCTTGCGTTCCGTGCGTGACTTACGTGCATGGCAGCTATCGCACATGGCTTGAAAGGGACCGTGCCAGAAGTCACCGCCCTGCGTTACGGGCGTGATGTGATCCACTACGTTCGCCAGTTCGTTGCACTCGATGCATAATGGATTCTCCCGCAGGAATGTCAGCCGCAAGGCTCGCCACCTAGTCGAGCTGTATCGCGGCTCACGGTTCACGCGTTCGCCTGGCTTGCGCTGGGTGTTGTGCCACGGGCTGGGTCGATGGCCTTTAGGTATCGTTGGCATCTTGCAACGTATATGCTTCTCGTTTGGTTAGCTCATGCAATACAGCGTTCAGCCTCCTAAGCGAATGCAAGTATGCAGGTTTCTTGTTGCTGTCTGCGTTGCATCTCAAGATGGCTCGCCTTGCTGTGCGTAACAAATCGATGGCGCGCGCATCAGTCATCCAGATCATTTTGTTCTCTGTATTCTGCGTATAGACGGCGGTATTTATCTCTGAGTTTTCTAAGGTCAGTTCTGCTAAGTTGGCCGCCTGTTCGAGCTTCTCGCATAAGCTGCTCACTCCGTCCTCGTTCCACTCTTTCCAACGCTCTCCCAAATAGATACTGTTCGCCTCTCCCGTACTTTCCGAAGCGGTTGCAGTATCGGCATTGTGGAGCGACGTTGCGTTCATCATAGCGTAAACTTTCAATTCGTCTGCCGATAAAGTGCCCGCAATCGCATTCTGCAATCGGGAGAGATCTCTCACACGTAATGCAGATGAGTTGTCCGTTACTGTCTGCGCGCGAATGAAGGACGTATTTGCTAAATACCTCATCTGTTTGTCGCTTTAGTGTTTTCTTCGTCGGTTCCTTTGGCATGGCCTAAAATTACATCGCGCATCTTTTGCTTTATGGCGTCGCGTTCGTTGGCTCCGTCTTTGTACAGCGGCCAGCTTTTCGCTTTGCGTCCGTTATCGGCTATGCGTTTGAGGTATGCAGCTTTGTAATCGGCGAAACGGTCTTCGCAGAAGTCAAAGAAACGTTGGTTGTAGTCAGCTACTTCCGCGTCGAATTCTACGCGGCCATTGTTTTCTAAAAACCGTTCCTTCTCGCGTGGGTGCGGCCTGTATCGTAGCATGGCTTCATTGCCATACACTTCGTTAATGATGTAGCGTCGTCCTGACATGAGGTCGAGCCAAAAGCGTTCAAGGTTAGTCATTGAACATTTGTATTTGGTTGTTTGGGTAACCAAGCTGTTCAATTACGTCATCCTGGTGGTTATGCCGTTCGTGCCATTTGGTACCGCGTAGTTCTGGGTTTTCTTCCTGCATTTTCCTGCGCGCCCTGGTGATGGCTTCAGCTGTCGTTAATTCGCCGCTCGCAATGATTCGCAGCGCGTCGGTTCCTGTCATTTGGTCGGGCGTGTATCCGTTTTCCTTCATTTCAAAATACCATACGGTCGTCACCAAACGGTTGTCATCATCTTGCAGGAATTTGTATCGACGCAAATAGTCTTTCACTCGGTCTTTTGTTTTGTCAATTCTCATTTGTTTCGGTTTTTGTCACGCTGGCGCATTTCCTCGCGCTCGGTATATGTTAAACGGTCCTCACCTTTCATCCAGTCGGCTTTTTGTACGCGCGCCGCAATCGGGTTAAACTCGGTGCCGAATTCGGGCGTGATGTATCTGAGCGCCTCGGCTGTTTCGCGTTCGTACTGCTGGCGTTCGTTTTCGCGGATCGTGTTTACCACGGGCGCTTTTAGTTGCTCGTATTTGGCGAAACATTCCACGAACTGTGCAAGCTTCAACCGCTCGTAATATGGCCCAAACGCTTCTTTTGCCATCATGTAGCAAGCTAACCGCCAATCGGACAACGTAAAGCAAGGGTACGTGTGCAGAAGTTCGTTTACCGTCATTTCGATTTCCTCAGGCGTCGAAAGCGTCTTATTTGCGTCGATGAACTTGACGGTTCGTGTAATCATGGCCGTCAGCGCAGCGCGCGTAGGCACTTCGTTGTATTTCAGCGCGGTCTTGACGTTGGTGCATTTAAAACACGTCTCGACGGTCAGTTGTGATGCGTCCAGTTCTTGCAAACTCCGCAAGCTTCTGTTGGTTGACGCTATTTTCAAGGTTTCGCGCTCCTGGGCGGTTAGCTCTGCCGTTCGTGGACTGCTTAAATACCAATCCTTTCCAACCGTTTGCAATAGCTCGGTGGATAGCGTCGATGGCTTCGTTTTGGTCGGTGTATTCATTCTGTAGTTTCATAAGTGCCCGCTGTTCGCTTTGGGCGGTTTTGTATTTGAATCGGTGATCCGTTCGTTTGTACTCTTTCCATTCATTCCATGCGTTTTCAAATTCCGTGGTTTCAAACGGCAAAACCACCTTTTCTCTCTTAATTGATTTCTTCTTGATATATTCTTTTTCTATTTGGGTCGCGTCCACGCTACCCCCTTGTTGCGTCCACGCTACCCCCCCCGTCGCGTCTACGCTACTACTTGTTGCGCGCACGCTACCCGTCGCGTCTACGCTACCCGTCGCGTCCACGCTACCCCCTGCGTCAATTGTTAACGCCTTTAAATACCGTTCGCTTTCTGAGTGTCCGTTACGTTCCAGCAAGCCCCGCGACTCAAGCCGCTGAATGGCTCGAATCACGGTGCTGCGGTGCGCATTGAACTGCTCGCCTATGACGGCGTTGCTTTTCCAATACTCTCGATTTTGCTGGTTCATCGTGTATACGTCGCAATAAATCAGCAGCTCCAAGCTACTCAGTTTTGCGCCAAATACGTGATGCGGTATTTGTAGGTAGTTCATTCGCGTTTGACAATTACCGCGATCGGTTTTCATTCAGCTCTTCCATCGTTTCACCTACTGCGTCAAAAAGGTCAAGTGGGTTTATGTCCTTTACCTGCACAATTTTGGCGCTGTGTCGCAGTATGCCAGTCGGGTTGACGTACATATAATTTTCCACCGTTCGGCGGCTTACGTCCAGCACCTCGGCGCAATGGTCCACGCTTTCAAAGTGTTCTTTGATGAATTGTTTCAGGTTCTTCATAGTAAAATGTGCATTTGTATCGTATTCGCTTGGCTCTTAAATCGCGGCAGTAACGTTGACAGCTTTTGAGGTTGTAGAACTGCACGCGCGTATTTTGGTCGGGTAACTTGACTACGAAGCGAACGTTAGAAAAGGAAGTCATCGGCTTCAGCTGGGTTATCGTTTGCCTGCTCTATTACCTGCTCCTTTATGCTTTTTGGCTCAGGTAATTCGTACTTCCAAGGCACCAGCGACATAAACGCGCGGTATTCGCCTGTGGTTTCGTTCTTCCACTCACGGCCTCGGACGTTGCAGCGCGCTTTGATTTCAGCTCCAACGGTAAGGCCCAAAGCTTCGTCCACGTCGTCTTTGAGAAACTCAAGCGCCACGGTCTGCGGATATTGTCCGTCCTGTACAGTTACGTGCACTTCGCACTTTCTAAATCCGCTTGCAAATTCTTGAGGTTTGCAGATGCGTGCTATCACGCCTTCAATTATCAATTCCATGATTTTTATATGATTGGTTAAACTCTGTTTTTGTCCATCCAGTAAAGTCGATACAGCGTAATTGGTTGCTCTGCAACCGCTGGAATATCTCACGCCATCGTTCGGCCGTCGGTTGGGTTTGTATTATTTCATCTTCCAGCCCGTCATCGTCGTCGCGCATGGTGGACGTTTCCAGCAATCGCAGCGCGTAATCTTTAAGCTGCTCCTGCCGTGCTTGCTGGTCGGCTTCTAAACCGTCGAAGAATTCGTCAAGGCTCATTCTACTTCGTCCTCGCCGTAAACTTCCAACTGGTAAAACCCTGCCAGCTTTAAAATGGCACGCGATAACGCCCGTTTTTCAGCCATCGCAATGGGGTACGCATTACGGTTGTTTGATTTGCTCACCTCGCCAAATGTTTCCACTTGCCCTATTTCGCATTTTGCGTATGCTTTAACGCAATATCGACCGTCGCTGGGGTCAGACCATTCAGGCACGGTAGAAAATGTAACTACGGCCTTTATTTTGGCTTGTACGTGTTCCACGCCTCGACGCGTCATGATAACAAAGCCGCGCGGGTCTTTGTGGAAGTGGTCGGCGCGCATCTCGTATCGCTCCGACAATGCTTTGAGTTCCTGTACTGCGCTCATTTCGTTCGTGCTGCTATAAGTTGTGCGCGGAAGTTGTCAATGAGTCGCAGGAATTCGCGTTCCTCTCTCAGCTCCTGCTGCCAGTGGTTAAAATCTGTGGTTTGTTTTACGTGTACGCTGGACTGTACACAAATAGGCTTTTTCATTATTTGTCGTTTTGTTGTTCGTGTGCTTCGTCTGCGCGGTCGAGCAAATCGCGATCGTCTTGCTCATCGTCGTCGCTGGGGTAGTCGTAACCTTCTCGCCACATTGTTTGGATGTTTAAAAGGAGAGGCCGAAGCCCCTCCCGTCGGTTTTTCAATTAATTTAAAAAGTGGTTTTCGATGTATGGCATTGCCTCCATGATGGCCAATAAATTAATTGAGGTGTTCATTCCTTCAACTGCATTTTTCACCATTCTGTGTTCAACCTCGCAAATTGCGTCGTAAGGTGTCATACCGTTTTGAATTTCTTTGTTTACTTCAATGAGCATGATTGATCCTGCGGTGGATTGATTGAAAAATTGTGCGTTTGTCATAGCGTTTTTTGTTTTTATCTGAGGCAATACTACGAAAGGTTTTTCGTATACGCAACTTCTTTCGAAACTTTTTTTTCTTGGGCATAAAAAAAGCGGTACCGCCTGCACAGTACCGCCTTTCGAATGTAAAACCAAAAACTAGCCCACACGTTTCAATGAACTCAGGCCAAAGATAAGCGTTATTCTTTATCGCGTCGCTTTGTGCGGCCTAAAACTACCGCGTTTATGATTCGCTTTAGGACGTCTACTACCTTGTCGTCCTTCTCGGTTTCTGTGAGCGCGGTAATCGTTCCCGCTGCTGTCAAAATAGCCAGGGCAATTTCAGCCCAATACGTAAGCAAAAGTTCTTTCATGTTATTGTGCTTCTTCGATTTTCCAATAAGGCAAATCGTGATTAGAGTTGTGCAAGGTAACCCACCATCCGCCAAGCCGTGGCGTATTGAATCCTTTTTCAGTAGCCCAGCCTGCAAAACGGTCGCCCAGCATCTTGTAGCTGCCGAGCTGCAAATGGTGTACGCTGTCCTGGTACAGCTTACCAAAGCGGCTGATGCGGTCGGATGTAATTGGTACGTGCCACTTTTGATGCGTATGCCCGCGCACGATTAAGCTGGCATCCTTGAATTGCATTTGGTCGATGTCAACTCTGAGCACACCCTTGCTGCGAGGCGCATTGCCGCCCATTCCGTGATGATAATGTACAAAAGTCGAGCTGCGGCGCTTGCCGTTGGCGTAAATCTGCATCCATAGCCAGCCGCTGTAACCTGCCACCTGGATATTGCCTCCGTTCTTGTTTACGATGTACGCCACGCGGTCGAGCGGGCTGGTATGCATTCGCTTTTCAATGTTTGTTTCATGGTTGCCGCGTCCAAAGAATCGGATCACGTCCTTGTACTTGGTAAGGAATTCCGCGCTGTCTTCAATTACGTCGTCCAGGTATGTAATGCTTTTGTATTCGGGTCGTATGTCGCTATAACTAGACCTTGGGTCGAATTTTCCCCCCATCAAATCGAACCAGTCGCCAAAGATAAATACCTCAGTTTCAGTGCGTTGCGCCTCGTCAAGATGTTTGCGAAGCATAACGCGGTCGCATTTGACGCTGTCGTAATGCACGTCGGAAATAAACAGCATACGCTGCGGCGCGCGCTCTACTTTCACCTCGTGAACGGTGCGGCTGATTTGGTTTATCTTCATTCTTTGTATAGCCAAACTACGTCAGCGCTTTTGCTGTCATCGTCGTCAACATGGATAAAATCGGGATGAATCCCAATGCGATTAAAAGACGCTTCGTAAAGAGCGCCAATAATGTAGCCACGGCTGCGCTCGTCGCTGCAAGCAATGTCAGCAGCCAGCCCCTTGGTGTGTGCGGAATTAGCCACCCCGCCGACGGCTCTGTTATGACTGGGGCAACGGTAGCCGCTGGTAATAACGAATGGGATGCCAGCTTTGTGGCGGGCGTCGTCCAGCATCTGCAAGAAATAATCTTCCATCATGTCGATCCCGCGTCCTTCGCCGTTATCCTTGCATTTCTTGCATTTGCAGTCAAATTCTTCGGGTCGAAAGTATCTCATAAGAAAAGGATTCCTAACGCTGCGACAAATATGATGAGGTCGGCAATATCGGCGCGGCCGTATTCACGGGCCTTGTATACCATATTAGCGAACACGGTGGCCAAGATAATCCAAATCATTCGCGGTTCATTTTGGCGATCATGATTTGAATGTCATGCACCATGGTTAACAGCTCTTTGATGTCGCGTTTGAAATCGTCCTGCGATAATTCAAGTTGAATCACGCGGCTTTTGAGGCGTGCCACCGTACTATTGAGGTTCACCCAAACGCCAATTAAACCAGCCAAAACTGGCACTACTGCTATCAAAATCTCCGTAATCATTTGTCCTTTTTCTGTATGATATACCAGTGGCCATCCGTGTGGCCTAAGATAGTGATTCCATCGTAAGCACGATTGAAATCATAAGTACTTGCGCCGTCAATGGTTACGCCAGTGTCGCCTGTGTTTATCGCTAACGTCACATATGTGTTGGCGCTTATGGTGCTGTCGCTATGAAATTGAATAATGCGCCCGTGGCTTTCTGCAATCAATGGCAACTCTATGCGCCCAAATCCGTTGGGACCTGTCCACGTGTTCATAATGTGCAAATCGGAATCTCCAACGCTATAGGTAACGCCATCGCGGTGCGCGATTTCACGGATTGCACGCTGGTCGCGGCTGCCATATCCTTCGTAACCGTCGCCGAGCATCTTGTTTGAAGCTTGAAACGCAGTCGCGGATTTGACAATATCCGCTTCCGTTATTGGCGTCGTGGTATTCTTTACGTCGTCTTGGTCTGCCGTTACGCCGCTAATGTCGCGGCTAATTAAAAACGCTTCCACTTCATTCGTAAGGCTGCGCGCCGTGTACGTCAGTTCGAATAACGCGTAATCGCCATCGGTGTCGTCGATCACCTGCCACATATATATGGGCAAGCCGTAAACTTCGCCGCGTTGTATGCGTGTCGGCTTTACTTGGCCGCCCAGGATTTCTTGCACCGCAAGTTTATTGATACTTAAACCCGTGCCCGTGTAATTGAGCGACTGCCATGACGTGCTGAACGTCTGTAAAAAGCCTTCAATAAAACTTATGGTGCCGTCAGCGTTTACGGTTTGGTAATCGCCAAATAATACCTCGCCTTGGTCGAGGTCCGCGCGTGCCGTGTCGCTGTTGGTAGCTGTAAAGCTCACGATATCGCCTAACGCCTCATCGCCAATCACGTCAGCACGCAAAACGACGATTTCATAATCAGCGTCGGTGGTGTTTGTCAAATCGGTATCGGCTGCGCCCGTGTCGTCGATGCCGTTAATATCTACCGTAATATCGAGGCCGCTCTCGTCTGATGCCAACGCAGGCAGCTCAATAAAAAACGGAATCGAAAGGCTTTCGCCGTCGCGCTTGTCAAAAATCGGGCTGACAATGGTGTATGTAGATGCCGAGCTGCTCAAGCTGGTATTGCCATACACGTGCGTCGTGTATTCATACGGAAATTCGTCAGGATCGCCAAAGCCGTTGAATACGAGTTGCGTGCCTGTATACGTCACATTTCGCTGCAAGTATTTAGTGCCGATCTTAATCGTGAATTCCAATTCAACGCGGCTTACGCGGTCGTTGCCTGTACTCGTACCGTCGCCGTCATACGTGTAGTTGAATGTGCCGCTAACGGCCAAAATTGTACCCGTAACGTAATCAATATCGGTGTCGCTTAACGTCGTGCCGAATTGCGCTTCGGTGTAAAGGTTGTCCAGGATAACTGGCCAGTTTCCGTTGAACCTGCGCGTGCGCGTCACCGTCTTAAGCGGTGCGAGGTAGCTGTATTCGTAACCTCGTAACCGTTCGAAATTGCTGTCAAACGCTTTGGCTGCTGCAATGCTTTGCTGCGTGATTGGCGTGCCGTTTTTCTGCGTGCCTTCTACCGTGAGCGTGGTGCTGTACTTCTGCGCACCTACGGGTAAAAACCACCATTTGCCCTGCGATTGAAAAACGCGGGCATTAAATAAGCGCGCCAAACTTTCCAGCACTTCGAGCGCACTATAATATTGATTGACGCCGTTTTCGTCAGGGTTGTAAAGGCCGTAATGACTTATCCGTGTATCGTCGAGCTGGTCGCTGCCTGTGTAGTCCGTGCTGTCGAAGTCGTTGACGTAATACAGAAAATCGTCCGTGCCCCAGAGATGCGTTGTCCGCGTCTTATTCAAACAATTTAACAAGTGTTCAACGCCTGACTCTATACCTGTATAGGCGCTGCCGTCATTGTTGTATTTAACGCTTTGCAAATTGCCAAGGTCGTCCGATGCTGTGAGCGTGTTTTGGATTGGGTAATAATCAAACGGCCTTACGACTTGCTCAGGCAACAAGATGCCGCCCCACCAAAAATCATCACCACCGTCAGGGTCTTTGCGAACGCTTACCGAAAACCGAACTTCTACGTTAGTCGCCAGCAAGTCCATAAACGTCGTATGGTCGCTGTTTTCTTCTGTCAGCGTGAACGTTACTTCGCTTCCTATCACGGGCTGGTATCGGTCCTCGTTGTTGCCGCTGTATCGCAGTACAAAACCGTCGGCACCCAGCTTGAACGGTACGATGCTTCCAACGTAGTCGCTGTCGTGAATATTTACCTGCCAATCGTTGCCCAGGTCGTCGGTAAATTCTGCCTGTAATCTTATTGCGTCTGCCATTAGAATCCTCTTACGCGGTTACGATCAATTGCGTTGCGTTCGCTGGTCAGCAATATATCTCGGCCTGAAATTTTGCCAGTTACCTGGACGGTATTGCCGCCGATCATGCTGCGCAATTTGTCAAGCGGTGCAATTACCTCGGGGTTTGTTTTTGCGCCTGGATACTCACCTACAAGGCCCATCGTAGGTCCGTAAACCAAACCGCCTTCGGCAAAGGCTGGCACGCCGCTTTGTTCTGCGCTTTTTGCTATTGCGCCCTTCAACCCTGCACCTAACGCAACGAGAGCAACGCCAGCAGCAATGGCAACGGGTCCAGCTAACGAAGCTAATGCCACCTTAATATTTTCAATGGCGATACCGTAACCAATTGCAAGTGTTCCAAGTTGTATTGCAAGGTCAGCGAATACGCCCAACAACATAGCGCCCACCCCTTTCATGCCTTGGCCCGTTGCAATACCTTCGCCCAGCATCATGCCAAAACCAATAACAGCGGTATTTACTGCACCTTCAATGGCTGAGCTTACGTCCTCACTAAATTTTTGCAATTCAGGCGTTATCTCGCTGACCATATCGGAAACGGCTGTACTTACGCCCGCCAGACTTTTCGCTACTGCTTCAGTCTTTATCGGCATTGCCTCAAGCGGTTGCAATGCATCAACAATAGCAGGTTTTAATGTCTTGAAATCGTTTTTCGTGCTTGCCGCTGCATCACCGATGTCTTTAATATTGTTTGCAACTGTATCTGCAGCTGGCACCGTAGCAACTAACTCAGCGTGTACGGCTTCAAATCCTGCCAGAACTTCCTCCATCGCCGCAAGTTCCTCAGAATGCCGCGCGATGCTTTGCATATGTATTCGCCGCTCTACTGCGTCACCAACCAGCACTTGTTTGCGCAAAGCTTCTACCGCCATACGCTGCTTTTCGACGGCTTCCTTTTGCACCTCGATGCGGGCGGCGGCGACGCGTACTGCCTCGTCCTTGTCCAAGCCGTTCAGCTCGTCCCGCAGTTTTGCCACTTCCTTTTCAGCATCCGTGGCGTTGCTGTACAATAAAGCGACCGCACCGACGACCGCTGTGATGGCCGTGGCCGCCAAGAAAAACGGGTTTGCAAGCATCGTTGTATTTAACGCTGTGAATGCAATGCGCGCCAATTTAATGCCTTCAATCAGGTTTGGCAGTATCATTAAAATTGGGCCAATGGCTGCGGCGATTCCAGCAACCGACATAATCAACATTTGCCCGCCGTCGCTCATTGAAGAAAAGCGACCAGCCAAATCAGAAACGATATCAGCCAGCTTAATCATAATCGGCGCCAATGCCGATCCGATTTCAATTTGTGCGCCTTCCAAAGCTGACTGCATCCGCTTCATAGCACCTTCAGCCGTATCGTCCATAATGTCGGCCATGCCCTGGGCCGCGCCTTTGGCATTCTGGAATTCCGTCGTAAGCTTTGCCGTTTGGTCGGTGCTGTTTGCCAAAACAAGCAAGGCGCTTTGCGCGCTCCGTCCAACCTCATCCTTGGCGTCGGCCAAATTCAAGCCTTCGCCTGCAAGCTTTTTAATCGAGCCAGCTACGTCGCCACCCGTAGCGCCCAGCTCGGAAATAATACGCCGCAATGACGTGCCTGCCTGTGAGCCTTTGATACCTGCGTTGGACAAACTCGCAAGCATGGCCGTCGTTTCTTCTACGCTTAATCCTGCCGCCTTTGCTACTGGCGCCACGTACTTCATGGAATCAGCAAACGTACCCATATCAAGCGCAGACGTACTAAAACTTTTGGCCATCACGTCGGTGACGCGGCTGGTTTCGTCAGCACTTAAACCGAACGCCCGCAATGTCGATCCAGCTACTTCGGCACTCGTCGCCAAGTCGCTGCCAGTTGCTTGCGCCAGTGCAAGCGTCGCGCCCGTTACTTGCGTAATTTCCTCAGCCGTAAAACCAAGCTTGGCAAAATTTAATTGCAGTTCACTTACCTCCGACGCTGTAAATCGCGTCGTGCGGCCTAACTCTTTGGCGTTACTTTCAAGCTTCGCAAATTCGTCAGCGGTCGCGCCTGATACCGCCTTGACCTTTGCCATGCTTTGCTCAAAATCGGCAGCCGTCCGAAACGAACTCGCGCCAATCAAAGCAAGCGGCGCCGTTACGCTCATGGACAAATTGCGGCCCATCGCCGCTATGTTTTTTGTGTCCTTGCGTATCTGACTTTTTAGCGTTCCAAGTTTCGCATTAAAGTCCTGCGTATTTGCGCCAATCCTTACAACTAAATCGCCAAGCTTTGCCATATCGTTACTTTGCTAATGACCGCAAGATACTTAATCCGTCGGCGGCCTTCTCTTTCTTCTCCCAGGGGAACGTTGCCAAGTCCTTTGGCGTCAGTCGCTTTTTTACGTGTGGGTTGACGGTAATGGTCGCCAGCCACCTGGTGCGCTCCCATTCCGCTTTTTCGCGTTCCTCGATTTCTTTGTAGTGCCCTCGCATGGCGTTGCTGAATTCTGGAAACGTCAGATCATAAAGCAAAACGGGGCTAAGTCGCAATTGACCCAGCCCCATTTCTTCAATTTCGTCCCAACTCAACGGCTTGTCTTGGTTCTCGTTTTTTTTTGAGTACCCATTGCCTTCTGTACCGCTTCTGACAAAGCAGGCAAATCGCCCACTTCAATCATTCCCAAAAAGTCGTCAACGTCCATTTCAAATGCCATGCCCTGGCTTTTGCAACCTTCCTGAACGAAATAAAATATCAGTTCTGGAATGGCTGTTATGTCTTCGCTGTCTACTTGCGCAACCTTTTTACCAGTTGCCTCTTCGAACTTTTTCCACGCGCGCATCGTTGCACGCATGGGGTACGTCTTGCCGTCAAGCTTAATTTCAATCATGCGGTAAAGTTATTACGCAATTACCTCGCGTACAACTGTGCCCGTGATTTCGATTGTCATTGAAAAACCAACGTTATCTTCAACGCCTGCGGTTTGCTCAAGGCTCGTGATATATCCCACAACGTCAAACTGCTCGTCACCTGCGTTAGCGGCTGAACCTGAACCCGTGTTAGTGAAAATCACAAAAAGCTTTTCGCCTGCGATTTGGTGATCTACCAATTGGTTATAACCGTTCGTAGCGTCCTCAGCAAACAAGCCTGAAACGCTCAAGCTTGCTGATTTCAAACCTGGCAACAGCTCGCGCCATCCACCGCTTGTTTTGGTGGTGATGTCGCGCATATCCGTTGACATGGAAATGCTGCACTCGGTTACGTGATCCAATACTACTTCACTGTCGTCCGTCGTTCCCAAGAAAACGCGGATGCTGCTTGAGTTAATTATGCCTGTTGTCTGGGCCATTATTTCTTAGATTTTTCTTTAGTTTCTTTCTTTTCGGGCTTATCCAGGTATCCGCCTTTTTTCAGCTTTGCAGCGAATTTATTGGATACGTCTACAACGGTTCCAGCTGACCAATGCCAGCCGTCTTTGTTGTAGGTCTTTTGAATCGTTACCTTCATGGCTGCAATTTACTCAATTTGTATTTGTCATATTCCTGCGCGTTCTGCTGCCGTCGTGCAGTGCCTTGCTTCGATACTGTCGAGCGTAGCGCGTAACCATTCGCCTAGCGGCTTCAGCGTGCTTTCTCGGTAGTTGGCGCCCAGCGTCGCGCTTACCGTATGCGTTCCGAACGGTATGCCGCTTTTGTGAATCAGGACCGCGTTAAGCATTTCCGCCGCCATGACGCTCACGATTTTGCTCAGTTGTCGAAAGGCTTCGTACAGCTCGCGCCCTGCCGTCCGTGGGTACGTGATGACGTGAACGATGGCGACCGCGATACCGTACACAAACCCAATGGGCACGGCTACGATTGCCAAGGCAAACAGCGCGACGGTCTTAAATATCTTCATCGGTAAACCAGCCCGCTGCTTTCATATAGTCGTAATCGCGCACGGTCGTCGTGCTTGGAATGATATGCCCAAACGGAAAACGGTGATTCGTCTGCACGTACGCGCTGAGTTGGTACCGTTCGTCGTTGGTGAGTTCAGGAAAACACGCCGTGAGCTTTTCGAGCGTCGCGGCTTCGTGTACGTGGATGAGGTACTCGGTATCCACCTGCAAAGCGTTCTGGATTCCGTCGGGGTGCGTAACGATTCCAAAGACGGTGGACGCCTTTTCGCCTTCTGCCTGAATGAGAACGGGCCGCGATATGTTGTAGAGTTCTCGCGTGATTTGCTTTGCCCGTGCTTCGCTTGTCTGCGTGGGGGTTGGAAGTACGATTATATATCCGTTCATCAGTAGATTGAATAAAAGGTGTTTATGTTATCCTCGATGTTCGTGCGGTTGCTGGATTGGTCGGAGGTATAAACAATTAACTCCTGAACCTTTCCTAAGAAATAGCTGTCATTATTCCTCAAACCGATTTTTGGAAGATACAAATCATAATCGCTATAGCTTTCCGTTCTGCTTGTTACGTTCGTGCCGTTGGTGTATATATCCTGAGAATTGGGCGCGAATATGTGAGATTTTATTTTTTGCCCTACCGAATCTCCAGTTTGTATGGTCACATTGCCAAGCGGGTCTTTGATTTCCAATCGGTAGTTGGTCGAGGTATTTTGTTGTCCTCGAATTCCAGCAGATGCGAATTGCTGCAAACTCCAAACAGTCCCCGAAGCCGATGCGTCTATTGTGTAAGTTGTAAATACTGCCGTATTTGCAACAGTTGTATTTAAATCCGTTGAACCCACAAGACCATCATCCGAACCGTCAAACTCAACCGCAGGCTTCTCGTTTCCTGCGCTTCCTTCCGTCACCACGCCCGTCGTTGCCCCGTCGTAAATCTTCGGCATTTGTCCCGTAGCCGCTTGCGTGGCGTCGTTGCTGTTTCCCGATTGGTCGTACCACTTACTCACAAACCCGTCGTTACTTCCGCAATGCGAAGCCAAGGCCGTCGTGTCAAGTTCGCCGCTGCCGTCAAATCCAATGTCCGCGTAGCTTGAGCCGTTGTAAACTTCTACCGCGTCGCCCGTGTACGCTGTCCTCAATTTGCGCAGCGAATAAGCCGCCGCCGCGCCTGTATACGTGTCAAGTAAGTAACTTGTTGCTGCAACATCCTCCCACGTCATTTTCAGGCTAATTGGTACAGTGCCGCCCGTGCGGGCTTTGAGGTACGCCAATAGAGTCGCCTTTGCCGTAGCGTACGCCGTATCGTCTGCAATTTCTGCAAACTGCGTCCAATCACCTGACGTGTCAGGGTCGGCCTGCGCTTTCTCTGCATACCACAACTTCCGCCGAATCACATTCCCCGCGCTCGGCGTGTCGCTCGATGCCGATTCGCTTAAGCCGTCGCCGTCCGCCTGCGCCGTATAGTACAGCTCGACCGTTTCCGTAGCGCCTGAACGTAGCGCAGCCGCTTCCGTATCGTACCGCTGATGGTACTGCACGTCGATCGCAATGTCAGCCCACTGAACATCATAATCCGTACCGCTCGCCTTTACAAGCG
>Ga0208644_1002585_pt1 | contig 14407 bp, 18 predicted proteins | sample VirMetDEL_Nov_18_FD_184517 | JGI IMG/M metagenome (GOLD analysis project Ga0208644, IMG submission 184517) | Aqueous microbial communities from the Delaware River and Bay under freshwater to marine salinity gradient to study organic matter... | ecosystem: Environmental > Aquatic > Marine >... | reverse complement strand
CTGCTTCGTATATCCCCAATGATTACAACCAAACCAGTTCAGGGTGTGGCGGTTGAGCCGCGATTAGAAACGGCTGTGCGTGATAGCGCCGGGTCTTATGGTGATGACGTTGCAGAATGGGCTTTGCGGGTTTTAAACGTTGAGGTAATGGGTTGGCAGCGTCATATTTTGCGCCAGCTGTTGAGTTATGACGCTAAGGGCCGTTGGTGCAACCATAAGGCGCTTGTCAGCGTGGCCCGGCAAAACGGTAAAACCGTGCTAATGAAAAGCGTTTTGGGTTGGTATTTGTCTCAATATTTGGCTGAAGAAAAACAGCCGCAAACGGTTATTAGTACGGCTCATGAGCTGTCTTTGGCTGTGTCGCTGTTTACTGATTTGGCCCCGGTTTTGGCTGAAAAGTTTGGGGCTAAATTGAAGCGCAGTTATGGGCGTAATGAGCTGCAGATAGGGCCGCATAAGTGGCTAGTTAGGGCGGCTACGCATAGCGCCGGGCATGGTCAGTCAACGGCTCTGCTGCTGGTTGATGAGTGCTGGGGGGTATCTCAGGACGCTTTAGACGTAGGTTTATTGCCTACGCAAAGGGCGCAACCTAACCCGCTTTGCATAATGCTTAGTACGGCTGGGGTAGAGAGCTCTACGGCAATGCTGAGGTGGCGCGAACAGGGGCTACGCGGCATAGATGAAGGCATAGATACTGGTATTTATTTTGCTGAATTTAGCCCAGACCCGGCTTTAGACCCTATGAGCCCTGAAGCATGGCGTATGGCTAACCCGGCATTAGGTACCACCATTAGCGAAGAAACGTTAATAGCTGAAAGTATGAGCCCTAACCGCGCCGCTTTTCTACGCTCAAGCTGCAACCTTTGGGTTCAGTCTGATGTTGGCTGGCTATCGCCCGGTCAATGGGCAGCAGGCGCAAAAGGCACAATGCCCTTACCGGGTGGCGTACTAGCCGTAGAGGTATCGGTTGACAACGGGCGCTATTGCGCCGTCAGGGTCAACAAAACTGCTGCAAATGAGCTCTGTGCAACCGTTGAATTTATTGCTGACACTATGAGCCAAACGTGGCAACTGCTAGAAGAAGCCGCCAAAGACCCAAAGCTCATTATTGCGGTTACCCCAACCCTTGACGTTAACTGCCCGCTGCACCTTAAACGGCGGCGCGTTATATGGGGTTACCAAGAGGTCACGCGGTATACAGCTGCAGTAAGGCAAATGATAATAGAGGGCCGCATTGAGCATGACGGCTCAAAAATGCTGGCTGAACATATTGGGCGGGCAGTGGCAGCGCGTACCGCTGGCAGTATCGCATTGAGCTCACAGCGCTCTAACGGCCCCATAGAGCTTGCCCGCTGTCTAGTTGCAGCTGTAGGTTTTGCTATTGGTCAACGCTCAACAGCTAAACCAATGATAGTTACCACAGCCCCTAGACGTACTGCCTAAGATAGTTGGCATGGGTTTATTTAAAAAAGACGCAATAGCTGAACCTGCAATTAAAGGCGCTGCAGGCGCTGCCCGTTACCCATTTAGTCAAAACCTTATCGGTAACTTTGTTTACTACACACAAAACCTGCCGCGTGACGCGGCAATGCAAGTGCCCACTATTAGCCGGGCCCGCGATTTAATTTGCTCAATGGTTGGCTGTCTCACGTTTAAGCAATATACGCTTCAATGGAACGGCGAAGAGCTAGAAAGAATTTATATTCCGCCTGATACGTGGTTTCAGCAACCAGACCCCAACGTAACCCGCAACTTTATACTCAGCTGGACTACGGAAGATTTAATTATGCAGGGGCGGGCTTTCTGGGTGGTTACTGAGAGGCTGGGAAATGGCTTTCCCTCTAAATTTACGTGGATACCCGCCGGAGACGTAACGACACTTGACCAAAGTACCGGGCAATGGTTCGGGCCGTCAAAACAAATTTACTTTCAAGGCGTAGAACTTAACCCCAATGACGTAGTGCAATTTCTTAGCCCTATTCAGGGTTTGGTTTATACCGGGATTAAAGCTATAAATACTGCTAACCGCCTGCAAAATGCGGCTGAGCGTTTTGCCTCGCAAACGATACCAGCCGGATATTTGAAGCAAACGGGCGGCGAGCCTATGACCTCGCAAGAATTGGCTGATATGGCTGCAAGTTTTGCGGCTGCACGTGAAGAGCAAACCATAGCTGCATTAAATGAATTCGTTGAATACGTGCCTAACACTGCTAACCCTGATGACTTGCAGCTCACTGACGCCCGTACATTTCAAAGTTTAGAAATGGCGCGCCTTGCAAATATCCCGCCCTTTTTGGTTGGTGCCCCTACTGGTGGCGGCATGAATTATCAGAACAGCGCAGAAAGTAACAAACTGCTTTATTTGTACGGAAGTAAGCCGTATATTGAGTGCATTGAGCAAACGTTAAGCATGAATAACGTTTTGCCCAGAGGCCGATATATAGAGCTAGACGTGAGCACTTACCTTTATGAAAATGATTTGGCAGGTGGGGATAGTGATAACGCTGCTTCGCCGTCCTCACCTGCTACTACTATTGAGCGTGAAAGGGACTAACTACCATGCTTAAGTTTGAAGCCACCCCCATTGTTATTACTGCTGCTGAAGGTGAAGGCAAACGCGAGATTATGGGCCTTGCAGCCCCTTACAACGTGGTTGCAACCGTCAGCTCAGGGGAAAAAGTGAAGTTTTTGCCGGGGTCTTTACCCGTTGACGGCGCTAACCCCAAACTGGTTTTAAATCATGACCTAACGCAAATGGTAGGCGTAGTTACTGAGCGTACTGAAGATGAAAACGGCCTTTATTTTGTGGCAAAATTAAGCAAAACCGCCAAAGCTGATGAAGCCCTAGAGCTGGCTAAAGACGGCGCTTTAGACGCGGTAAGCGTAGGCGCTGAACCTATTACCGCCGCTTACGATGATGACGGCGTGCTAGTTGTTGAAAAAGCCCGCATGGTTGAGTTATCATTAGTTGCGTTAGGCGCATTTCAAGAAGCAAAAATAACTCAGGTAGCAGCGACTGAGCCAACAAAAAAGGATAAAAAACCCATGAGCGAAGTAACCCCAACTGCTGAAGTAACTGAAGCACCAGCCCCAGCGCCAACCGCGCCAATTTGGGCAGCTGAAAAGCGTGAGCGCGAATTTCCTATGCCTTCAGCGGGTGAGTACCTTGCCGCCTTCCACGCTGGCGGCGAACAGTGGGCCAACGTTAATGCGGCTTACAAGCAAAACGTAGAAAAAAAGGCAACCGCAATTCAGGCCGCGCAAAACCTTACTAGCGATACTTTGGGCTTGCTGCCTACGCCCGTTTTGGGTCCCGTTTTTCAGGATATTAACTATTTGCGCCCTTTTGTTAGCGCAGTAGGTGCCCGTGCAATGCCAAACGGACAGGGCAAGAGCTTTATTCGGCCCACCATTAGCCAGCACACAATTACTGACACACAAACGGAAGGCCAAGCTGCAGCTTCGCAGACCATGACCATTGCCGCAAATTCGGTGGTGAGGACTACCGTAGCCGGGCAAATTTTCATTTCCGCGCAGGATATGGATTTTACGGACCCGGCAGCAATGCAAGTTATTCTTCAGGATTTGGCAGGCCAGTACTTGCTAAAGACTGATGACATTGCAGTTGACGCTTGCGTAGCGGGCTCAACTAACTTGGGCCAGTGGGACGGCACCCCAGAGGACTTTATTCTTTTCATGTACGGTGCAGCCCGCGACATTTCAAGCGGTACTAACCTCTTCCCAACTCACTTGGTAATGGGCGTAGATACTTGGGCCAAAGTTGGCTCACTGGTTGACACTGACAAGCGCCCGGTATTCCCGGCTATTGGTGCACCAAACCTTTTGGGCACAAACACAATGGGCGCAGGAGACGTAACCAACTGGACCACCACAAACCCATTGGGCTTGCGTACTATCGTTGACAGCAACGTTGCCGCAAAAACAATGGTGGTATTCCACGCGCCAGCAATGGAAGTGTACGAAAACGTACGCGGCATTATGAGCGTTGAGGACCCCAACCTTATTGGGCGTACCTTCAGCTACTACGGCTACCTTGCCACGTTTGTTGCAAAGGCTTCATTGCTGCAAAAAATTACTTGGGTCTGATTAGGCAGGGCCATAATAAATGGCAACCTACACAGTCACCCATAAACAGGTATTAGATAATTACGCAGTAATTGCTACCCTGCAACCCAACGAAATAACCGTAGGGCAAACCTTTACCGTTGCAGGTATGGGCGCGCCCTATGACGGCGCGCAGGTAGCTTACGCATTACCCCAATATTTGTTTACAGGTACCTCTACGCAAGGTGACCTTAACTATGACCCGGCAAAACTGATACCTAACCAACTGCTTTTCAAGGTAACGGCCTCAAACGTTGACCGCGTAGCAGCCACTGGCACAGTCACTTTTACTGAACTCAGTAGCTGCACGTGGATAACTATCAGTGACCTTGAGGATTATTTAGGGTTTACTATTGCTAACCCCAGCAGTGATTATGACTATGCCACTATTTGCGTAGGTGCAGCCAACGCTTACGCCTACCGCAAACGGCGTGAAGCTGGTTATTTTGATAGCTCACTTAGTACCGTACCCAGCCAAGACGTAAAGCTTGGCACCATGATTTATGCCGGGCAAACCTATAAAAGCCGCTCAAGTATTGACCAATTCGCTAGTTATGAGCAAATGACCACAGCCGCCCCGGTTGGGTCAAGCATGGGCGAAATTATGCGCCTACTTGGGGTAAACAGGCCAGCGGTTGCGTAATGGGCGTACTTTTAGAGGGCTATGACCAACTGGTAGATAAGCTGCAAACCATTACAGGGTTACGGGTATTTGATGACCCGCGCAACATAAACCCGCCTTGCGTACTGGTTGACGCGCCAACGTTTATTATGCAAAGCAACGTTATTGCAGAACTGCAATTTAACGTAAAACTCATTGGGTTAGGCCCCGGCAACTACACAGCCCTCAAAAACCTTTTAGACCAAGCAGATTTAATAAGGGCCGCCAAAATAGGCTTAAAAGACGGCAGGCCAACCGTAACCACAGTAGGGGCGCAAGATTTCAGCTCATATGACCTGACTATAAGCACTAAAATAGCGCCATGACCTTTACAGTGCTCAAACAGTGGCGGCAGGACGTGCCCGCAGGCGTAAAAATAGGCGTAGGGGATTTTGGGCTTAGTGAAAAAGATTTGGCATTTTTGGCGGTTGCCGGACTGGTAGAAATCAGCACACAGACCGCCAGCGAACCTGCTAAATTGAAAACTAAGAAACGGAAGGACTAAACCCTTATGGCAACTACCACTTATTTTGCAAACCCGGATACCGTAAAAATTGGTGCTAGCGCCGGGTCAACCGTTGACCTGAAAGACCAGTGTAAGAGCGTGGTTTATACGCGCAGCCGTGAAAGCCTTGACGCTTCCGCGTTTGGTTCTACCTCGCGTAGTTACGTAGGTGGTCTTTACAATAACCAAGTGACCGCAACGTTTTTGATGAGCTATGAAGCAACGGAAACCTACGCCACGCTAAACGCGCTGGTAGGTACTCAGGTTTATTTTGAAGTTGCGCCAGTTGCGGCAGCACCTTCAGCAACCGCGCCAGTGCTAAAGCTTGATGGGGCCTATTTTGAGGCATTTGACGTGGTTAATGCTGAACTGGGTACTTTGTCAGAGGTTCAGATTACGCTGACGGGTGGCACCTATTCAGAGCAAACCACGCCCTGATAACTAACTAGAAAAGAGAGCAGCGTGAAGCTAACAATAAAAGTAACCACCCTTTCAGCTGGCAAAAAGTATGAAGAGCTGGTTGAAACGTCGCTAGCAACAATTATTAAGTGGGAAAGGCATTACAAGCGCCGTGCAGGTGATTTGGCTGCCGGGTTTGCCGTAGAGGACCTTGCATATATGGCGTGGGTTACGTTGCAGGCTCAGGGCCTTAAAGAAAGTTTTGACGCTTGGGTAGAAAAGCTAGATGAGCTTGAGGTGGTTGAAAGTGAAGAAAGCCACCCTACGGGCGGGGCGGCTACCGCCGACAGTTAGCAGAACTGCTGTTGCTCACTGGTTGGGCACCCCCTTTTTACGCTGAAACGTTTGATACCCGCGATTTGGCTACCGTTATAAAGGTGAGTGAAGAGCGGAATAAACGCCAATGAGCTTTGAGGGCAGTATTGAAATCGTTGGGCTTAAAGAAGCGTTGCGTGAGCTCAACCAATTAAACCCGCAAATGAGGCGGCAAGTTACTAAGGATTTTCAAAAGATTACGGCCCCGGTAGTTGCTGCAGCTAAACAAAACCTGCCTAGTAAACCACCTATGAGCGGTTGGGCTAAAGGCTGGAAAACGCCAAGCGGGTTTCAAATGTTGCCTAGTGGCGGTTGGTCAGGGTCAACGGCTGGCAAGTTTATTAAGAGCCAAGTGAGCGGTAAAAAGCCGCGTGAATATGCCGGGCAAATGCAAAACGCGGCAGTTTTTCTAGTGAAATTTGCTGGCATGGTTAATACGGTTTTTAGTGTTTCGGGCCGTAAAAACAAGGGCAACAGCGAACAGGGCGCAAATATGATTAAGGTACTTGAATTTCGTTACGGTAAGCCGTCACGGGTTTTGTGGCCTGCATATGAGGCAAACAAAGCAGAGGTAGAAAAGCAGGTTATAGAGCTCACTAAGCGCGTCATGGCTGAAACGGGCAAGAGACTAAAATAACCGTATGGCTGTAGTTATCCCCATTGTCACAGAGTTTGTAGGCAAGGGCGTTGAAAAAGCCATTAAAGAATTCAAACAAATTGAAGGCGTTGCAGGTAAAGCCGCTTTTGCTTTCAAACAAGCCGTAGTACCCGGCGCTATAGCCGCAGCAGGCGCAGCCACAGCCCTTGCTGGCACCTTATTCAGTGCAGCCAAAGCAGCTGCTGAAGCAGAACGTGAAGATAAATTACTAGCTGACCAGCTCAAACGGACTACTGGCGCTACAGACCTAGCCATAGCCAGCACTCTTCAGTTTGTTGACGCGCTGGAAATGGAAACTACCGTTAGCGGCGGCGAACTATCGCAAGCACTAGCAACGTTAACCCGTGCAACTGGCAACGTTACCACTGCCCAAGAGCAGCTAAAACTTGCTACAGATATTGCGGTAGGGGCAAACCTAGACCTTCAAACCGTCAGTATTGCGCTTTCTAAAGCGTATAACGGCGAAGTAGGGGCCCTTAAAAAATTGGGTATTCCGATAGATGAAAACATAGTAAAAACCAAAGACTATGCAGCGGCTCAAAAAATACTTACTGAACAATTTGCGGGTGCCGCTGCCGGGGCCGCAGATACGTTTCAAGGTCAATTAGCAAAGCTCAGCATTGGCATAGACAAAATTAAAGAAGGTATTGGGCAAGCCATTTTGCCAGCTCTTACTAATTTTGTTGCTCAAATAAATGACCGGGTAATTCCGGCGTTGCGGGTTTTCGTTGACCAGCTGGGCGAAAAAGGTTTGCGTGGCGCTTTTGTGTCTATGGCTGCCGTGTTTCAAATTGCTGGTATTGACATTTTAGCGGTTATTGAAAAAATCAGTATTGGCTTTATTCAACTGGCTCAAAACGTAGTACACCTTGCAGCCCCGCTATTTGTCATTATTGACCTTTTTAGGGCTGTAGTTGCGCGTGGTGAAAAAATTGACACCACACAAAAAAAGATAGATGACGCGCTACGTAATACGCAGACCCGGTTTGCATTGTTGCGTAATGAAATTGCTGCTACGGCCTACCAAATGGCTTTATTCAGTCAGGCCGGAACAAATACAAATAAAAGCATTTTGGCTGCTGAACAGCGCCTAGAAAACTTTGGTAGCAAGGTAAAAGCCGTTAAGCCAGAGGTTGAAGAAACTGAAGAAACCGTTACCGGTTTGGGTGCCGGGTTTAATGCGGCTGCTGATAAAGCAAAGAAGCTGGCAGACCGTACTAAAGAAGCTGCTGAGGCCCTTAAAAAAGAAATGGCTGACGCGCTAGCAGGCGCTGAAGAAAACCTAGCTACGGCGCAGCGTAGTTTTGATGATTTCGCTACGTCAGTAGAAAAAGTTATTACGGATACCTTAGATTTTGCTGACGCATTTAAGGCAAGCGCTGAAGAAGGCGGCAGCAGTTTCTTTGATGAGCTGCAAAAACAGGCTGACAAAGCCAAAGAATTTGGCATTTTGACTGAAAAATTGTTAGCGGCAGGTATTAGCAAAGAGGCACTAGACCAAGTGCTAGCCGCTGGCGTAGATAGCGGTACCGAAATTGCTAAGCAACTGCTGAACGCTGCTGACGGCGTACTAAAGGCAAATAAGTTGGTGGAAGAAGTGCAAGCGATAGCTGACCGTATCGGCCTTGCAGCTGCTAACAGGTTTTATAAGGCTGGCGTGGATAACGGCGCAGCGTACTTGAAAGGCGTAGAAGAGGCTATAGCGGCGGCTAATGCGCGTATTGCGGGCGCTAAACGCCCGGCTGACATTAAAGGCGCGGGTGCTTTGTTTAGTGAAAGCGTTGCTACCGCAAGGGCTGCAAGCAACGTAACCAACGTAACTATTAACTCTCAGAGCCTTGACCCTAAACGGGCTGGTGATGTCATTGTGGACGCTTTGAAAGATTACAACAGGCGCAGCGGGCCGTTAGACGTGGCTATTGCCTAATGGCTACGGCAGTAGTTCAAAGCGGTAATTATCTATTTGAGGTAGATACCGGCTGGGACGTAAACAGTTTTACGTTAGATGACAGCCTTAAAGGAGTTTTAAATAATACTGAATATACGTTGGGCCCTAATACTCAGTTTGCTGACGTAACAGAGTTTGTTAAAAGCATTAGTTATAAACGCGGTAGGCAGCGAACAAATGACCAATTCGGCGCTGGCACTATGCAAGTGGTTTTAGATGATGAGCTTGCAGGTGGCGCTTTGTCACCTTATGACCCCGGCAGCCCGTATTATGACCCAGCTAATAACCAGCCGGGTATTGCGCCGCTACGCAAAGTGCAATTATCCCGTGAAGGTGAGTATTTGTTTAAGGGCGTTATAACTGATTTTACTTACGAATTTGATATAGGCGGAGATAACTTTGTTATTTTGAATTGCGCTGATGGTTTCTACCAATTAAGCCAAGCGTCATTAGATGAGCTAAACGTGGACCCTGAAACGTCCGGTGAGCGTATTGAAACTATTTTAGATTTGCCTGAAGTGAACCTTTTTTCTGGGGCTGAGCGCAACGTCAACATAGGCACAGTTAACTTGGGCCATGCCTCAGCTTTTACTATTCCGGCAGCTACTAACGCTTTGGCGTATATTCAACAAATTAACCAAACCGCAGAATTTGGGCGCGTTTTCATGGCCCGTGACGGCGTTTTTACGTTTCAGCCGCGTGTAGGTAACACACTTTCAGCCCCGGTAATTACCTTCGCTGATAACGGTTCAGCAACCAAATACAATGACCTTGAAATAGCGTTTGACGCAACCGGGGTAGTAAACCGGGCAACCGTAACAGCCTTAGATAGCACTACCGCTACCGATAATGATTTGACCAGTCAAGCCACGTATTTTGTGCAGGCTACGGACATTACGAACAGCCTTTTGCACCAGCAGGGCGAAATTGACGCGGCAGCCGCCTATTTGCTGGTCGGTACCCCTGAACCGCGTTTTACGTCAATAGCCACCAATTTTGCTTTATTAACCACCCTTGAGCGTGATGACGCAGCCCAAGCCGATATAGGTACCACGCTGCAAATAAGCAAGCAAGTAACCGGGGTAGGCATTGTTACCGACGAGGTGGCTATTGAGGGCATTGAAGCCGTCATAGATTTTGCTACCGGGCACTCAGTCAGGTTTTATACCAGTGACGTAACCATTGTTCAGCTATTTGTGCTAGATAGCAGTTTGCTAGATGACATTTACGTTTTAGGGTAAGATAGGCATTATGACTACCCCGTTTCCGTTTACAGCTGGGCAAGTATTAACCGCAGCTCAGCTAAACGACATAACTAACCTGCCCATTAACGACCAAACCGCTAGTTACGTTTTGGTAGCAGGTGACGCAGGTAAGCGCGTCATTATGAATAATGCTGGCGCCACCACAATTACTATTAACGACAGCGTTTTCACTACTGGTGATACCATTTTTATTGCTAACAAAGGTGCAGGCACGTGCACCATTACCGCAGGCACCGCAACAGTTAATAGTTCAGGGTCTTTAGCTTTGGCGCAATATGGAGGCGGCACCCTTGTAGCTCTGTCGGCGTCAACTTTTACTTTTTTTCCTAGTGGCGGCATAGGTTACGGGGCCGCCACAGGTGGTTCTTCGTCAAGTATTACGGTAGGCGGTCAGTCGTACACTTTGTTAGATTTTCAAACTGACGCTAATTTGGTTGTGTCTAAATCCGGTTTGTTTGATTGTTTCGTGGTTGCGGGCGGGGCCGGGGGTATGACCGGACTTGGTGGAACGGATACCGGGGGGGGCGGGGGGGCTGGTGGAATTTTAGAAACCACTATTTATTTAGCGGCGGCTACCTATGCGGTTGACGTTGGCGCGGGCGGTGCCGCAAATACGCACGGTTTAGGTTCTTCCATTGGGTCAATAATTAGCACCGCTGGCGGTTCCGGCTTATTTGGTAGCCCCGGCACACCCGGCGGGTCTGGCGTTGGTGGGCGTGGCGGTATCGGCGGCGGCGCGCCCGGTGGTGGCGTTATCGCTACTACTGCGCAAGGCAACATAGGCGGAAACGGTTTCAGCAACGTAGCCGCCTGCGGCGGCGGGGGGGGAAAAACGGCGGCGGGTTCAAATGCGCCCAACTCAACAACCGGGGGGGCGGGGGGCCAAGGTTTAGCCGCCACAACGTTTACGGGTTCTACGGTCACCGACGTTATGGGTTCAGGCGGCGGCGGTCACGGTTCAACTACGGGCGGCGCGGGTGGCACGGGCGCGGGTAATGGTGCGTCCGGTACGGGCGCGGCTGGCAATGCAACACAAAACGGGTGCGGCGGTGGCGGCGGCTACGGTACGGGCGGCACGGGCTATGCGGGCCGCGTATTTGTGAGGTTTAAGTAAATGACGCAACAATTAACGTATTTTGCTCAAATAGATGAAAATAACGTGGTAATTGACGTGCACGTTGTTACTGCCGAATTTATGGCGGCGAATCCTGAGCGTTACCCGGGTACATGGATAGAAACATTTTACAATTCACCGGGCAAAACGTACGCTGGTATTGATTACGTTTGGGACGGTACAGATTTTCAACCGCCAATAACGGAAAATAACAATGAATAAAAACGCGCAATTACAGACCGCAGACCAAACTTTAAAAGGTGCAATTATTGCTTTAGGTAGTTACGTGGCTCATTCTCAGGGCGTGGACCCTCAAATTATCGCGTTAAGTATCCCAGTAGTTTCAGGTATATTGGCGTACCTTTCAACGCTGCTCGGCAATAAGCACACTGCCTGCCTTTTTGTTGCAAAAGACGATAAACCTAAATAATGCCCGCTGTTTATAAGGTACCTACTTACCCGGTAGTGACGGATAAATTGCCCGGTACTGAGCTTTGGGTCAAACTAGCCAACCGTTATTCAGGTGGCGCATTGTGGAATAATGGCACATTTGTTTTTAGGGATATCAGAGGCAAGCCGGGCAAAATTAGTAACCACGCAAGGGGCGTGGCAATGGATTTGAGCTACAGGTTTATTGAGCCCCGCAATTTGGGCGTTACTGACGGGCGCGCCAAAGCTATTACTTTTTTGCAAACCGTTTTAGATAATTGGGATACGTTAGGGGTACAGCTGGTTATTGACTATTGGCCTGCACCTTTTGGGCGTAGCTGGAATTGCAGCCGGGTAGGTATGGGCGTAGCCAAACCTCACGCAGCCGAAGCATGGGTAAAACCCAAAACCAAACTATTTAGCGGGGCCCCTCAAGGTGACTGGCTGCATATTGAAATAACGCTAGGTATGGCCTTGCACCCTCAAAACGTCAGGGCCGCATTTAGGCAAGTGTTCAAATCCACCACTGAATAGCACCCGCCCCTTATTATGGGCTTACAAGTTAAAAGGGGGTCGCAGCGTGACCAATGAAGAAAAGCCCAACCTTATTTTTTATGAGGTTTTGACGGGCAAACTTAATTCAGGTTATGAAATTATGGTGCAAATATTTAGGTACCCTGACGGGCGCATAAGCCTTGCCCAGTTTGCTTTTAAACCTAATTTGGGGGCTACGTGGGGACCACCTAACAGGCTTACCCATATGAGCACTACCCCAACGAAAGAAGAGGCCTAGCGTGGCTGCCTATTTTGCCAAGCTGCTAGCCGTAGGCATTGGCTTTGTAGGGGCCCTAGCAGCCGTTACAACGGCTCAAGCGCCCGCGACCCCCCTAGAGGTACCGCCAGCCGTTTACGCAAGCACTGAGAGCCTTATAACGCCTACTACAGCTGTTGTGGTAATTACTCCCTCTACCACAGCACCCCCAACCCTAGTTAGCAGCACTGAGACGTGCACGGGCTGGGTTGAAAAGGCGCGGCAGGTGGGGTGGCCTGAGCAAACCCTGCCCACTCTCGCGGTAATACTCCGCCGTGAGAGCGGCTGCCTACCTGCCGCGTTGGGTGACAAGGACAAAGGCGGGTCTTATGGGTTACTTCAAATTCATTGCCCTACGTGGGGGTTACCTAACCGCTATAACAAAATTGGTTGGTTGCAGGCGCGGGGCATTATTGAAACTTGCGAAGATTTGTTTGAACCTATAACCAATTTGGTTGCCGGGTTGCTTATCTGGCATGAAGCCAAAGGGTTTGGCGTTTGGTCAACGTATGACGGCTGACGTTTATTTAGCAGTGCCTTTGTTAATCATAATTTTTATCCTGTTTTCGGTGCAGCCGTGACCCCTGAAGAAACAGTTGAAACGTTAGAACAGCTTGCAGAGCGTTTAAATACGGCCTCTATTGCTTTTACTATGAGCCAAGCCGCTTACTATTTGGTCAAACAGCAGCGCATTATTGAAGAGCTACGTGCAGAAATATCTACTTTGCAAACATTGGCTAATTATGAGTGATAGCACTTTCAATTATGAAGCAGCTTTTAAATTGGGGCACAATTACGCCCGGTACGTGGCTGAGTGTCTTATTGACGCAGGCGTAAAAGCAGAATTACCACCCCTTGAATTTGCTAAAAATGAAGCAGACCGTCAACGCTTTACGCAGCATGAAAAAGACGTTATAACTGCTGCTGGGGTACTTGAAATAAAAAGCTCTAGCCGCGTATTTGGCCCTAAACCGTTTGACTATCCCCACCCCAGCCTCATTGTTGACACAGTGCACGGTTACGCCAACAAAGCCCGTAAACCCGTTGCTTATTGCATAGTTTCGCAGGCAACTAACGCAATTTTGGTGGTGCCAGTATCTACGCAACCATTTTGGCGGGCTGAAGATATTTACGATAAACAGCGGCTGTTAACTGCTGAAATGCTTATTGCTGACAAACGGCATTTACGGTCATTCAGTGAGCTAGTTGCATGGATTAAAAGCAAAACAGCGTTACAGCCAGCAAGTATGGTAAAACCGTCAATTACAACGTGAAAGGCAAGCAGCGTGGCATTTAATTTAGGGGATTACGTAACCGTTAATGAGCGCCTAATTATGGCGTTAAAGGTGCACCCAAAACTACGTATTCAAGAGACCAGTGCAACGGTTGAGCAGTACGGTAACGCAACCGTGCTTATTTGCACAGTTACGGTTTGGCGTGATGAGACAGACCCGCTGCCAGTCATTGCGTCAGCTCAAGAAAGTTTGCCGGGCACTACCCCATTTACTAGGCAAAGTGAGCGTATGGTGGGATTTACGTCGGCTTTGGGCCGGGCGCTGGGCTATATGGGCTTTGGGATAGATAAAAGCATTGCCAGTGCTCATGAGGTGCAAGCCCGCCAACAGGCCGTACAACCAGTTGATGACCCTTTCCCTACTACGCCTGAAGAAGAAAACCGTTTAGCTATGCGCCGCATTGTTGAAAAAGAAGCCAACAAAAAGAAGGCAGCAGCAGCTAACGGGCCTATTACTGACCCTCAAAAGAAAATGATAAAAATTCAGGCTAATAAAGCTGGTTTTGCTGATGACCAAAGCCTTTGGCTATTGTGTCAGGACGTTTTGAATAAAGAGGTTGCAAGCCTTGAGCAGTTAACAAAGTTTGAGGCAAGCAAGGTTATTGAAGAGCTGCTAAAACTGGCAGCAGATAAGCAGCGAGAAGTTACGGACCCGTTCTAAAACTTAAGTAGGCCAATAGCATTGGTGCTTCCCGGCAGCGTGACTGGGTGAAGGTGCAAATCCTCAACGCTTAACCAGCGTTAGTTAGCCCGTAAGAGAGGCGGGTAAAGACCATGCAAACAATACGGGTGCATGGCAAGTGTGAACCGTGCTTACTAACGG
>Ga0208644_1002584_pt1 | contig 14410 bp, 18 predicted proteins | sample VirMetDEL_Nov_18_FD_184517 | JGI IMG/M metagenome (GOLD analysis project Ga0208644, IMG submission 184517) | Aqueous microbial communities from the Delaware River and Bay under freshwater to marine salinity gradient to study organic matter... | ecosystem: Environmental > Aquatic > Marine >... | reverse complement strand
CCTTGCCATCGGCGACAACGGACGCGCCATCGGCCCCCTGCAGATCCACAAGGCCGTTGTGCTCGATGTGAACCGCTTCACCGGCAGCCACTACCGGCACCAGGACATGACCAACAGGGCGCAGGCCCGGGCTGTCTGCGAGGCCTACCTGAAGCACTACGGCCGCGGCGCCAGCACCGAGCAGCTCGCACGCAGGTGGAATGGGGGCCCGTCTGGCGACAGGAAGCAGGCCACCGAGGCCTACTGGAACAAGGTCCGCAAGCATCTCAAATGAGAACCAAGACACTGAACATCTCCAAGGAGACGCACGAAATGCTCAAGCAACACAGCAAGACCACCGGCCTCAAGCTGCACGCTCTCGTCGAGCTGGCCATCAGGGCCTTCCTGAGAAAGGCAGCCAAGTGAAACGCATCCTTGCCATCGACCCCGGCCTGTCGGGCGGCCTGGCGCACTACGGCCCCAGCGGCGTGACGCTGGACGCAATGCCGGACACCGACGCCGATGTCCGCGACCTGGTGCTCGACAGGCTGGGCGTATCCGACGTGGTGTTCATCGAGAAGGTCGGAGGCTATGTCGGCGGCAAGGGGGCGCCCGGCAGCGCGATGTTCAACTTCGGGCGCAACGTCGGCTTCTTGTTCGGGCTCATTGCCAGCCGGAAGGTCCGCACCATCGAGGTCCGGCCGCAGGACTGGCAGAAGACCATCCAGGCAGGCACCAAGGCCACGCACGGCGACCGCTGGAAGGCGCACCTGAAGCAGATTGCGCAGCAGCGCTACCCGAGCCTGCACATCACGCTGAAGACGGCCGATGCCGTGCTGATCATGGAGCACGGGCTGTATCTGGAGGGAGTGAAATGAGCGATACACCGAGGACGGATGCGTGGAAGCGCGTGAATGATCCTATCGAAGATCTGCACATATTCGCCCGCCAACTCGAACGCGAACTCAACTCGGCCAACGAGCGCATCAAGCGGCTTGAGGAGGCGGGGGATAGAGCGATTGAGAACTCATACTATCCAGACCGTGTTAAGGTGTGGCACAAAGCCAAGGAGGCCAAGCCGTGAGTAGCATTTCACTTTTAGAACAATGCATGTACGGACTTGTAGCCGGTTGTTTTATGGCCTTAGCCATCCTGTGGGGCGATCATCTTGGCAAGAGCAGCATGCGCGAAGAAGCCGTGAGGAAGGGCCACGCTGAATGGGTGGTCGATTGCGCCGGTAAAAATCAATTCAAATGGAAGGAGTGCAAATGAGCGACTACACAATACCAACGTCGAATACGGTGACTACAATCGACCCACAGGCCACAAAGATCCGAGAGCTTCAATCCGATGTCACCCAACTCGAAAACCGTCTCCGCGCTCTGTGGGACAAGCTCGAAGGCGAGCGGAAGCATTACATGGAGCGGATCGTCGAACTAGAGAAGGAGAACGAACGCATCAACAGATTGGAACGTGCTGGCGATATGCTGTGCGCTGCTGCCGCATTCCTAGGCTGGCATGGTGAGATTGAGCAATGGAACAAGGTGAAGGGGCAGAAGCCATGAACGTGCCAATCGACCCTGTAGCATTTGTCTTCAAGCACCGGAAAACCGGCCAGATCGTAGTCGCACCTAGCAAGCGATGGCATGAGTACTACGACAGGCCGTTGTCGCCGATGGAAAAGGAGCAATGGGAGCATACCGCCAGCATAGATGCCTGTCTTGCTATCCAATACATCCTGTCAGTCAAACCGAAGGAGCGGAACAGGTATTTGAGATCACTCACGGAGAAGATGTGACCAAACTTCTCCACGAGATGCCGGTCGATCATCCGATGCGGAACACTGCTCTGATCAACCTAGATGTGCGAATCAGGTGCAGACACACCAAGTCCATGCGCGATCCGAGGACTTGGAAGATCAAGAACGATACTTACAACAGGCTGAACGATAGCTGGCGGAACAACTTCGATTTTATAATCACAACACCATGAGAAACGTCGATCAGATACAGAAACAGGGCACCGGGCCATACGTCATCAAAAAGGGCGAAGTCGGCGAGATCGTCAGGGCCTGCAAGGCCATGAAGCTGCCGGGAGTCTCGCCGTGGAACCGTAGGAAGAAGAAGGCGCCCAGCAAATGAACACCGTGACCGACAGGGACGTGGCCAGGACCATGCAGGAATATGGAGGCTCGTTTGTCCGGGCCCTGGGCACCGCGGCGCTGGCCGCGGATCCGGTCAACCTGAAGAAGATCAGGGACGGGTGGCCCGATTACTGGGCGCAATACCTGCGCATGGCGCAACAGATCTCGGAGGTCGAGAAACAGGCCTCCAAGTAAGCAAACCAACAACAACACCATAACGTAAGACGACATATGATCATCAGTGCATCAGGCGGTAAGAAAGAGTACGCACCGTGCCCGGAGTACACCGGGCGTGCGGTGTGCGTGGATGTGACTCCGCTCCGGGAGTACGAGACGCAGTACGGGGTGAAGCAGAAGTTCAAGTTCGTGTTCGAAATTGACCTTCCGGATGAATCACGGGATCCGGTGCAGCCCTGGGTGGTGATGACGCAGCCGATGGTGCCGAGCCTGCACGAGAAGGCGGCCCTGACCGGGTTCCTGAAGAACTGGTTCGGTCGGAAACTGAGCGACCAGGAGAACAAGAGCTTGGACCTGGAGAGCCTCTTGGGGCGTCCGGCCACGCTGGTCATTGCGCACGAGCAGAGCGCGGACGGCACCAAGACCTACGCCAACATCAAGCTGATCCAGCCGCACAAGAGCGGCGAGCCGTTGAAGTCATCGGGCCTGTGGAAGCGCATCCAGGATCGTCCGGCCAAGGAGGATGGTTCTGGCAACGAGAAGTCCGGCGGTGATAGCACCTACCGCAAGACCACCGGCGGCGGGCAGCCGGCCGACAACGATCCGAGCAAGGTCAAGGTCCACGTCGGCAAGCACAAGGGCATCGAGCTCCGCGAGCTGACCGAGGAAGCCATCAACGGCCTGATCGAGCACTGGCTGCCCGGTGCCAAAGCCAACCCGGCGCCCAAGGCCGACGACAAGCGCCTGATCACTGCGCTGGCGTGGTACAGCGACAAGTTCAAGGCCGCGGAAGTCGAACAAGCCACGAAGGAACAAGATGACCTCCCCTACTAAGGCCAAGCGCATGAAACTCGCCGACATGGTTCCGGGCGTCGTCCTGATGCGTGCAGAAGGCCGGACGCTGCAGCAGATCGCAGACGTGCTGCACGTCACGAGGCAGCGTGTCTCGCAGATTGCGCAGGCAGCCAAGAAGCACGAGGCCATCCAGGCACGCTGGGGCTTCCCGTTCTCGGCACGCACCGACCGCGTGCTTGAGGCCCTGGCCGTCGACTCCAAGGAGAAGGCGCTGGAGCTCTACAACTCCGGGCACCTGTACCCGGGCGCCGTCTGGTCCTTCGGACGCCGAAGCTACCAGGAGATCTGCGAGTGGCTGGGCGTGCCGCCGCTCAAGAAACGGCCCAAGCACCGGCTGAAGTGCCCGCACTGCCAAGGGTTCATCTGATCATCTTCCCCGGGCCTGAGTGGGTCCGGGGGCTCATGGGAACGGCGAGGGGCGCGACTCGCGGAACAACGCGCACCACTTTCTCCATTACATTCCAGTCCAAGTTATGCCAACCAATCCAACCATCATCTTCGACATCGAGACCGGCCCATTACCGCGGACCGAGCTCGTCATCCCGCCTTTCAATCCTGCAGACGTAAAGCTCGGCAACATCAAGAACCCCGACCTGATCGCCGAGCGCATCCAGAAGGCCGAGGAGAATCACGTCACTGACTACATCAAGAACGCCGCCCTCGACGCCGTCAGCGGCCAGGTGCTGTGCATCGCCTACAAGGTGCCCGGCGACAAGGCACGGGTGCTCTGCGCCGATGCCGACGGCGAGAAGGCCATGCTGATCCAATTTTGGGACATCCTGTGCGGCTTCGAACGCCAGCCGCGCCTCGTTGGGTTCAATACCCGCCTGTTCGACCTTCCGTTCCTCTACAAGCGAAGCTGGAAGCACGGCATCACGCCGCCCTACTGGCTCCGGCACGGGCGCTACTGGAACGATCTCATCGTCGACCTGCGCGACCTGTGGCAGCTCGGCGACAGCAGGGCGCACGGCAGCCTGGCCGTCATCTGCCGACACCTCGGTCTCGGCGAGAAGTCAGGCAGCGGCGCCGACTTCGCCGACCTCTGGCTCAAGGATCGGGACGCAGCCATCGCCTACGCCATCCAAGACGTCGAGCTGACCCACAAGGTCCACAACGTCCTCTGCCCCGAGCTCTACTGATATGGAGACAACCACCTGCTCGGCGGAAGCCGACTTCGATCCGACGCCCGAAGACAGATTCATGGTGTGGGCGACCACCGATGCCAACGTGTTTCTGACCGGGCAGTCTGGTACTGGCAAAAGCACGCTGCTCAAGCAGTTCCTCGACTCCGGTGCCACCGGCGTGGCCGTGACGGCCCCGACAGGCATCGCCGCACTGAATGTGGGCGGCACCACCGTGCACCGCTGGTGCGGGATGCAGCTAGGGCCGGCCGATGGCGAGGAGTTTGAGACCTGCGCCGAGAGGCTGGAAGGCCACGGCGCCGTGCACGGTGCGAGGAAGCGCGTCAACGAGACCAAGACGCTCGTCGTCGACGAGATCTCGATGATGGCCGGCAGGCAGTTGGACTTCCTGAACTTCTGGTTGAAGCGCTTGCGCGAATGCAACGAGCCGTTCGGCGGCGTGCAGGTGATCTTCCTCGGCGACTTCATGCAGCTCCCGCCGGTCAGGACAAACGAGGCCAAGCCCTACGACTGGGCCTTCCTGAGCGAGGCATGGCAGGAGGCAGGCTTCAAGACCATCAGGCTGGAGACGGTGCGCAGGCAGAACGACGGGCCGTTCATCGAGATGCTGAGCGGGTTCAGGGTCGGCCGGATGAAGCCGCGAGACAACGACCTGCTGCGAAGCACCTTGAGGATGAACCCGCCGGACCAGATTACACGGCTGATGACGCACAACGTGCAGGTGGACAAGTGGAACAGTTACAGGCTGGAGAGCATCGATGGGCCGATTGCGGTCTTCGACGCCGAGACCAAAGGCGTCGACCAGGCCGTCGAGTTCGCGGTCAAGAACATGAGCACGCCGCGGGTGCTGCAGCTCAAGCCGGGTGCCGCCGTCATGTTCACGGCTAATGATGCCGATCAGGGATTCTACAATGGGCAGATCGGGCGCGTGATTGAGTTCCGAGGAGGCAGCATCGTGGTGGAGAGTCGCGGCCAACGCATGGCGATTGATAGGAGGACGTGGCGCTTCGACCAGTTGGGCGTGAGCGTGCAGCAGTACCCGCTCAGGCTGGCGTATGCCATGACCATCCATCGGGCGCAGGGATTGACCCTCGACGCTGCCAGGATCGATATACGGGCCGCCAGGGAGCCGGGGCAGGCCTATGTGGCCCTGAGCCGCGTGCGGACGCTGGGCGGGATCTACCTCACCGAGTATCCCAAGGGCTGGTTCATCTCCGAGGAAGCACTGCGGTTTGAAAGGAAGGAACAATGACATGGATTCTGCCCAAGCAGTTACACACGTTGGCCTGTGCGCTGGATACGGCGGCATTGAGCTTGGACTCAAACGAGCAGTCCCAGATCTGCGCACAGTCGCTCTTTGTGAGATCGAAGCCTTCGCCATCAGCAATCTGGTTGCGAAAATGGAAGCGGGACTCATGGACCCAGCACCTATCTGGCCGAATCTTAAAACCTTCCCTTGGGCAGCGTTTCGCGACCGAGTGGACATCCTCACTGGGGGATATCCTTGTCCCCCATTTAGCACAGCAGGAAAGCGCAAAGGAAAAGACGATCCCCGCCACCTCTGGCCATGGATTGCAGATGGTATTCGACTTCTCAGACCAAGGGTCTGCTTCTTTGAAAACGTCGAAGGACATATCAGCCTGGGTCTGTCCGACGTCATCGAAGACTTGGCAGGAATGGGTTACAGAACGACGTGGGGCATATTCAGCGCGTCTGAAGTCGGCGCACCGCACCAGCGTAAGCGGGTGTTCATCCTGGCCGTCTCCAGTGGCTTCGGAGGTGCGTCAGGGCTTTCAGGATCGCTCCAGAGGCATGAAGGGGAGTCAGGAGAGCCTGACGACGGTGGTGGTGAAGTCATGGCCAACGCCGGCGGCCAGGGACCACAAGGACACTGGGGAGAACGTGGACATGGAGAAGGTGGCAGCGAAGTCCAAACTTGCGGGAGTAGTTGCAGTGCATGGCCCAGCCGTCCCGGCGAGCAGCAGTACGGATGGGAGCCGCCGAGAGTTGTGGGCGACAACTCGTGCGAACAAGACCGAGGGCTACAGCAGTCCGGAGTTCAGGCCGACGCTGCATCAGCAGGCACAGAACTGGGCGACAACTCGTGCTGGGATGGCGAGGGGAAACAAGTTCACCTACGACAGGGGAAAGGGGAACATCGAGGAGCAAGCGGGAGCGAGTGTGCAGGGCGGCGGCAAACTCAACCCCCGCTGGGTGGAGACCCTGATGGGTCTGCCAGTGGGATGGACTATGCCCAGTTGTGCGTCTCCTGTGACAATAGAACGGATGAGCTGCGCCTCCTCGGAAACGGCGTCGTCCCAGCCACCGCAGAACGGGCCTTCCGAGTCCTGATCCAAGAACTGCTATGATGTCCACCCATGAGATCGAGCAGTGGCTCGGGACGCCGCTGTTCCTCGTGCCGCAGGAACCCGGCACCAAGATCCCGATGGTCAAGTACACGCTGGAGAAGATGGAGACCACCCAGCGCCCGGTGTACCGAGCCATGCTGGAGGCCAGCAATGTGGCCGTCAGGCTGGGCGAGTGGTCGGGCGGCCTGTGCGCCATCGACTTCGACGATGACGAGGCCCTGGAGCAGTTCCTAGCCGTCAATCCGGTGCTGCAGGGCAGCGCCAGGTGGAAGGGAAAGAGAGGTGCGCAGATCGGCGTCAGGATGACCGGGAAATACCCCGGGCCATGCGCCGAGCGCAGCGCCACCGAGTTCATCGAGGTCAACGGCAGGCAGTTGGGCCGGCCGCTGTACGAGTGGAGGAGCACGGGCAACCTCAGCACGGTCAAGGGCGTCCACCCGAGCGGCTGCGAGTACAGCGTGCTGGTCGACAGGCCGCCCGTGGCCATGGACTTCAGCCAGATCCGGTGGCCGGAAGGCTGGCCCGTGCCAGGCAGCAGGGATGCCATGGAGACGCTCCTGCGGCAGCACGGCGTGCCTTGGGCCTTCGGGAGGAGCGGCACAGGCAACCTGCACGCACGCTTCTTCGCCGGCTACATGATGAGCAAGGACCGGTACCTGTGGGATGCGCAGACAGGCACGCACTACTGGTACCAGGCCGATAGGGGAATATGGATCAGCATGACGCCGGAGGAGATGGCCCGGCGTGCGCTGGAGGTCACGAGCAGGGTGCTGCTCGATCAGGTCGCCAGCACCGAGGATCCGCGGCTGCCCAGCCTGCTGCCAAGGATGACCGCGGCCTTCGCCGATCAGGTCGTCGACTTGGTTGGCAAGCTGACGGTCGAAAGACACCCCTTCGGCCGGCCCAACGCCGTGGTGCATACCAGCAACGGCATGGTCGATCTCAGGAGCGTGCCATACGCCGTCCACGGGTTCGGCCCGGAGTGGATGTCGAGGAACCAGACGCCGGTCAGGTATGTGCAGGGCGCCGAGAGCCCGATGCTGCAGGCGTTCCTCGATCACGCGCTACCGGAGAAGGAGGATCAGCTCATGCTGCAGCGCTGGGGCGGCCTGGCGCTGCTGCAACGCAATAGGGCGCAGGTCATCCTGGTGCTGACCGGAACAGGAGGCGGAGGCAAGAGCACCGTGGCGGGGCTGGTGCAGAGGATCGTCGGCGAGGAGAACTGCAGCGAGCTGAGAACGAATCACTTGGGCGGACGGTTCGAAGTAGGCAGCTTCCACGATAGGACGCTGCTGATAGGCAGCGACGTTGCCCCGGACTTCCTGAATTGCGATGGCAGCCAAGTGCTCAAGGCCCTGACGGGCGGCGACAGGCTGAACGCCGAGTTCAAGGGCAGGAACGGCCTCAAGGCCTTGGTCGGTGACTGGAACGTGCTGGTGACGGCCAACAGCAAGCTCAAGGTCAACGTACAGGGCGATTTGGGGGCGTGGTCGAGACGGTTGCTCCTGCTGGACTTCAGCCAGCCCAAGCCGCAGAAGGTCATCAACAACTACCACGACGTGATGATAGATAGGGAGGGCAGTGGTATATTGAACTGGTTTCTCAGAGGCGCGGAGGAACTTGTTACTATAATGAAAGACGGTAAGGCGTTCCCAATTAGTGACAGGCAGAGAGCAATGGTCGACAACCTGTTGAGCGAGAGCGATAGCGTGCGGTATTTCGTCGTTAACTATGTACGGGCAAGCAGCATGACGTCCGACTCAATAACGACTGAAGAACTATACGATGCCTATTTGCAAATGTGTAGTCATAAGGAGTGGAGCCCAGAACCAGAAAAACGCTTCCAGATGAGGGCAGCCGATCTAATGCTGGAAATACACCAGGCAATGCGGAGCAATCACGTCAATAGAAAAAACCGGGAGGAATCTGGGCAACGAGGATTTATGAAGGTCAACTTGGTTTTTGTGGACAATGAAAAGTATGACTAGAAAAACGGAATGTGGTACGGATGTCACAACCTGTTCTCACTCGGTGGAGGATTGGGAGAGGCCTGAACGTGCACCAAAAGGCAAATGGAGTGGAGGAAGGCCGTGACATCTGTACCACATTCCCTGCGGTCAGGCCTCATCGAAAGGCTGCGTCAAGATGGAAAAGGCATGGTCGGGCGTTGCCCGGCCTGCGCAGAAGTGGGTGCTGATAGACACGGTAACCATTTGATCATATGGCCGGATGGCAAATACGGATGCGTATGTCACCCAGGCAGCCAAGGCAGGGTTCACAGAAGACGGATATTTGAGCTAGTAGGGGAGTCTAAACAACAACGGAACAAACATCTACCATCGACACCATTGGATATATCACTGCTATGAGCAAAACACATAACGACAACCTAAGACTGTTAGCCGAGGCACCGCAAATCATATCGCGGGCTGTCAAGGCAGGATTGATATCTTACCCGGCCAAGCAACGCTTCAACGAAGACGGTTCGCCAGATCCGATGCTGCTTGAAGACACCGAATCCAACGTCACAAGGCATACGCCCGAAGCCATGATGCACGCCTACTACCTGCGTAGCCTCGGCCTAGGCCTCGACGCCACCGCCAAGGCCTGCAACGTGCCCCGCGGTTCCATCGTCTACATGATCTCCAAAGGCCACGAACTCACCCTCGCCAAAGAACGCGAGGCAGCCGCCCAGGCAGCGCCAAGGCCGGAGGAGTTGCAATGAGCACCACAACCAGTCAACAATCCCCACAGATGGAAGATCCATTCCTGTACGCGCCCACACCCAAGTCAGTCGTCCAAGAGCAGACCAAGGCAGGCACAAGGCCCTCGATCCACGTCAGCCTGTACGCCTACGGAGGCGTCTCCGCGGCCTGCCTGATGTCTTGGGTCGATCTCACCGCAACCTTCGCCCGTAGCGACCGCCAGACCGATCTACGCACCATCCGCGAGGATGCGCTCATCAGTCGCAGCCGTTGCCGGGCAACCAAGTGGTTCCTCGACTCAGGCAAGGACGTCTGGGTCCAGATCGATCACGACATCGAGTTCGCCGCGGCAGACATCATCCGTATGGCCGAGCTGGCCCATCAGCACCAGGCAACCGTCTGCATCCCCTACCCCTGCCGCACACTGCCGCCCAGGCCGGCCCTCAGACCCAAGGCAGACCACCTGCAGGCCCTGAAGTTCCAGACGGCCAACGCAGAGTCGGCCTCGGAGCTCGTGCCCATTCAGATGTTCGCATCAGGATGCCTCGCAATCCCCCGTAAACGCCTCGTAGAGACGCTGGAGAAGTTGGGGAGCCCCAAGGTAGTGCACCCCTACAGGATCGAGTGGTGCAAGGACGTGCGCGTTGAGGAGTTCCCGACGCTGTGGATGCCGCTGGCCATCGACACCATGCCCGGGCAGCTTGAGTACCTTTCCGAGGACTTCGCCGCGGCCCTCCGCATGACCCTGTGCGACGTGCCGCACTACTCCATGATGCCCAAGAAGCAGCTCAACCACTGGGGAGAGTTCCCCTACAGCTTTGCGCCTTATGCCGGGTAAGAAGACAAGGGCGTCGCTGAATGATGTTGCTGCTAAGGCGGGCACAGACCGTAACCGCGTGACATGGGCACTGCGTGATGATCCCAAGCTGTCTCAAGAGTTTAAAGATAAGGTCAGAAAGGCTGCAGCAGAGGTTGGATACATTAAGCCACCAGAGAACCAGCACCCAAACTCCAAGCTGGATCAGGAGAAGGCTGACGCAATCGTTGAAGGCATACTGCTAAACAAGCCGCTTGCCCAGATATCCAAGGAAACAGGACTGAGCGAGCATACTGCGTTCAAGTACATTCGCGGAGTCAAGGTGCCGTCAGATTATCCTGAGAATGAGGAGGACTGGCGCAAGGATGTTACCGGGTTCATGGAGGTGGCAATTTGGAAGGGAACCAAGCGTTTGGCGGAAGATTCCATGACATTTATCGATGACAGGAGCTTACCCGTAGCAGTAGCTGTGCTAACAGATAAGCTTGCTGTTATAAAAGGCCAGCCTACCAGCATTCACCTCGCCATGACGGCCTCGGTGAACCATCGCGACCTGATGAAGGACTTGAAAGAGCGGGACGTGACCCCCGTGAACGACGAGCAACTGCCCGATGCGGTTTAGGTATCGGCCCCAAATGTCCTACCCCTCCCGCGGTATGCGGGGCAAAACCATCGAAAACAGGCCTGTTTCGACGCAATCGCGCACAATAGCAGTTATATTCACTTGGTCGCCCAAACACGCAGCAAACCCGCATGAACATTGGTCGAAACGCACGTCAGGCACCCTCGGCAAAGCCAATGTCCTACCCCTCCCCCGCCGCCCGGCGCCGCGGCAAGACCAAGGCCGCCCAGGCCCCCGGGGGAGGGGGTCGGCCTTCGGCCGAAACGGCTAAAAGTCGACGGGTTTCTTCGAACGAAAAATATCCAGAAACGCTTGAACTAGACGCCCTGGCCCTCGCTGCCCGGGACGTCCTCGACCTTGCCTACGAAAACTCAATCCTCCGCCGTGAACTCGCCAGCATCCGCCGCCGCCTCCGCACCGCGTTGCATGACCTGCAGCGCACCGCTCGTCATCATCAAGCAGCACAGCGGACCCAAGCAGAAGCGGTTCTGCGACGAGAAGTGCAACATCGCCTGGTGGAACGAGCAGCCGCAACACCCTGTCATCCCCAAGGTCGACGCCTCGCACCCTCGCGCACTTGAGCTGAAGCAGAAGCGCACGCAGCTCGTTCTCCTCGAAAAGGCCGACCCGTACACCTACGGCTACATCCCGGACCACTGGGAGGTGGCCAATGCGGAATATGCAGCCACCCAGGAGCTGCTGATCAGCGGCGGCAACCGTGCCGGCAAGACGCTCTGGGCTGCCCGGCGCGTGGTTCAAACACTCCTTGAGAAGGAGAACGCCAGCGTCCTCTGCTGCCACACCTCGCACGCCACCAGCGTCACCGTGCAGCAGCCCGCCATTTACAACTACCTGCCTGTCGCCCTCCGAGCCACCAAGAAGGGCCGGATCCACTACTTGAACTACAGTCGCAAGAACGGCTTCACCGACGGTTCGTTCATCCTGCCCAACGGTTCGCGCTGCGACTTCCTGAACTACACGCAATCGGAGAACACGATCGAGGGCCGCGAGGCCGACCTGATCTGGTGCGACGAGCTCGTACCGCAATCATGGGTGGAAACGCTGCGCTACCGTCTCATCACGCGCCGCGGCAAGCTCCTGATCACGCAAACCCCACTGGAAGGCGTTGCCTCGGTCTACAAGGAGTTCACTGCAGGCTCGGCAATCACGGCCTTCCACGACGCCGAGCTACTGAAAGGCAAGCAGGGCCTCCCCACTTGGCCCCTAGGCAAGGCTGCCCGCACGATGGTGCAGGCCCAGACCAACCGTCGCACGGTGTTCTTCTTCTCTGAGGACAACCCCTACAACCCGTTCGACGAGATGAAGCTGAAGCTCGTGGCCTCGCCGATGGGGCAGATTCTGACCCGGGCCTACGGCTGGGCCTCGGACAACATCGGCAAGGCTTTCGCCCGGTTCCGCCCTGAGATCCATTGCATCCCTGCCTCCTCCGTACCTCCCGGCGGCACGCTGTACATGGTCTGCGATCCGGCCGGCGCCCGCAACTGGTACGCCCTCTGGCTTCTGGTCTACGAGGACGGCAAGCGCATCGTCGTCCGCGAGTTCCCCGACTTCTCCAACTACGGCGAGTGGGCCTTGCCATCCGAAAAAGCCGACGGCAAGGCCGGCCCGGCCCAGACCCTAGAGGCCGGGCGCTCGATCTCGGAATACCGTCGCCTGTTCCGGCAGATCGAGTCCGACTTGAACTACGGCGAGCCGATCATGCGCCTGATCGACCCCAAGGCAGGCGGTTCTCCCGCCCTCTCGGAGGCCGGCGGCACGACCCTGATCGACCTCCTGGCCGAATCCGACGATCCCACAGACGACGGCATGGCCTTCGTACCTGCCCCGGGCGTGCCTGTCGACCAGCGGACATCCGCGATCAACTCGCAGCTCTCCTACGATGCCACGCAGGAGCTGACCTCGATCAACGAGCCATCGCTGTACATCGTGAACGACTGCACGAACCTGATCTATGCGCTCTCGGAGCATACCGGGCGTGACGGGCAGAAGGGTGCGACCAAGGATCCCATCGATTGCCTGGGTATGTTGTTGGTCTCGGGTCTTGCGTTTGTCGGCCGCGGGGGGTTTGATTCTCGCGGCGGCGGTGGATACTAAAGCAACACGATATGCAAGGCGATTCATACAAGACGGCGACCGACGTGATGGCGCGGGTTGGCGAGGAGCCCAATGTGCCTGCACTGACCGAGGAGTTGCGGCGCAGTGCCACCGACTACGGGGTGTTTTCCCGGGTGGACCGTGTCGAGCAGGTGCGGTACTGCAGGTGGCAAGGCCAGACCGACGACGGGAAGAAGTGGAACGACGCCAACCGGAACAAGCCGGCCTTCCCATGGGACGGCGCCAGCGACACGCGCATTCCGTTGGCCGACGAGGTGATCAACGGCCTCGTGGACCTCTGCTCCACCTCGTTCTGGCGCTCGATGCTGCGTGTCTCGCCGTCGAACGTGTCGCAGTTGGATCAAGCCGTCACCGCGCACAACCTGATGGACTGGGCGACCAACGCGAAGATGTACAACGACCTGACCCGCGAGGTCGAGTTGCTCTCGCAGTACCTGTGGACCTACGGCTGGGCCGGCGTGCACGTCACCTGGCAGCAGGAGTTGGGGCAGAAGGAGCAGTACCTGACGATGGACCAGATCGTCGCCCTAGCCGCCCAGTCACCCGAGGGCTCGGTGCTGGCCGATCTGCCCAACCTCATCGCCAATCCAGAGGCCGACGATCAGTCTGCGGAGCTCCTGCTGGCTGCCTTCCCCAACCTGCGCAAGCGCCGTGCGTTGAAGGCCATCCGCGAGCTGCGCGACGAGGGCGAGTGCGACTTCCCGGTGCCTACGATGGTTACGAACAAGCCGATGATCGCGGCTCTCGCACCATGGGACGAACTGGTGTTCCCGCCCGAGACGACCGATATCCAGAGTGCCCGGGTGATCTTCCGCCGGTTCTACATGACGGAGGCCCAGCTTCTGAACAAGGTCGAGGTGGAGGGCTGGGACAGCGAGTGGGCGCAGGAAGCGATCAACACGATGGGCCGTTTCTCGGACTACTCGGACTTCTCCTACTCTGTCGGCCTTGCCGAGAACAGCATCCTCGACCGCGAGAACCTGATCGAGGTGGTCTACGCCTACCAGAAGGCCATCGATTCCGACGGCATTCCGGGCGTGTTCTACACCGTTTTCAGCCCTCAGGTCGGCAACAAGTGGGGCTACTTCGAAGCTCTGGAATACTCGCACGGTCAGTACCCCTTCGTTGTCTGGCGCTCCGAAGTCGTTCACCGCCAGATCACCGAGAGCCGCGGCGTGCCCGACATCTGCTCGACCTGGCAGCACGAGGTGAAGGCCCAGCGCGACTCGATCTTCGACTACACATCGCTGGCCACCCTTCCTCCCATCGAGGTGCCGAAGACCCGCGGCGGCAACCTCAAGATCGGCCCGGCCGTGCAGGTGCCGGTGCTGCGCCGCGGCGAGATTGGGTTCCTGGCGCCTCCGGCGCGTGAGCCCGGCGTTGCCTTCCACCTGATCGACTCGGTGATGGCGCAGACCGACCGCTACTTCGGGCGCCCGACCGAGAAGGTGCCGCCTGCGGTCAC
>Ga0208644_1002582_pt1 | contig 14419 bp, 19 predicted proteins | sample VirMetDEL_Nov_18_FD_184517 | JGI IMG/M metagenome (GOLD analysis project Ga0208644, IMG submission 184517) | Aqueous microbial communities from the Delaware River and Bay under freshwater to marine salinity gradient to study organic matter... | ecosystem: Environmental > Aquatic > Marine >... | reverse complement strand
CTGACCGAGTACGACATCGACGTTGTGCGCAATGCAAGTCAGGTACGCCGGTACATCCAGTTGAAACTCTTGGAGATGACGGACTCCAAGAAAGAGAACATCCAGTTAAAGGCGCTGGAGATGCTTGGCAAGATGACCGACGTTGGCGCGTTTGCTGACCGTGTGGAAATCAACGTCACCCACCGCAGCACCGAGGAGCTTGAGAACGAGTTGGCCTCTAAGCTGGCGGTCTACATGGGCGACATCATTGATGTGGAGAGCAAGGAGTTTAATGACTTTGCCAACTTCAACCCCAACAACTTCAACCCCAACAACTATGACCCCATCCCGCAAGCCCCTGCCGTCCAGATGATTGACCTTGACGAAGAGTTGGGGATTGATGGCAGTGAGATGGAGAACGGGGAAGAGTTGGGGATTGATGGCAGTGAGATGGAGAACGGGGAAGAGATGGGCGAATTTAGTGAGTCCGGGGGGTTCAGTGAACCTGCGTGACCACTTTAAGAACCCGGCGGTGATTGAGCGCATACAGCAGCTTACGCCGGAGCAACTCAAAACCTTGGTCAAAAGGTTCCCGCAGGACGAGCAAGCAGCAGTCATGGACATTTTGGGGGAACTGCGTACCCGTCAGGTGCGGGCGGTGGCCTCTGAAGACTTTATGACGTTCGTCAGAGAGATGTGGCCTACGTTTATTGGGGGGCGACACCACAAACGGATGGCCCAAGCCTTTGAAGAAGTGGCCCGAGGGGAGTGTAAACGGCTCATCATCAACATGCCACCACGGCATACCAAGTCAGAATTCGCGTCTTACCTCCTACCGGCGTGGTTTTTGGGGAAATACCCCCACAAAAAGGTCATTCAGACCTCCCACACGGCTGAATTGGCGACTGGATTTGGTCGAAAAGTACGTAATTTAGTGGATTCCGCCCCCTACAAACGCATTTTTCCAGCCATCGAACTGCAAACTGACTCCAAAGCAGCGGGTCGATGGAACACAAACTTCGGCGGAGACTACTTCGCTATCGGTGTGGGCGGCGCGGTGACCGGAAAAGGCGCTGACATCCTCATCATTGACGACCCACACTCCGAACAAGAGGCCGCGATAGGCGCATACAACCCCGAGGTGTACGACAAAGTGTACGAGTGGTACACATCCGGCCCTCGTCAGCGTCTGCAACCGGGCGGAGCCATCATTATTGTGATGACGCGCTGGTCATTGAGAGACTTGACAGCCCAAGTGCTGAAGTCAGCGGCTCAAAGGGGCGGCGAAGAGTGGAAAGTCATCGAATTTCCAGCCATTTTGCCCAATGAGACCGCACTCTGGCCTGAATTTTGGCATCTTGATGAACTCCAAGCCCTGCGCAATGAGCTTCCAAGCGGAAAGTGGATGGCTCAGTACCAGCAGCAGCCCACTTCGGACACAAACGCCATCATCAAACGCGAATGGTGGAAATGGTGGGAGGATGACCGGCCTCCAGCATGTGAATTCACGATTCAGGCGTGGGATACCGCGCACGAAATCAAAAAAGTCAACGACTACTCAGCCTGTTCTACATGGGGTGTCTTCTACAACGACGAGGACAAGCACCTGCCCAACATCATCTTGCTCAATGCATTCAAGAAGCGGCTGGAGTTCCCCGATTTGAAGAAACGGGCGTTTGAAGAGTGGGAAGAATGGAACCCAGATTCCTTCCTTGTGGAGAAAAAAGCCTCTGGTTCCCCACTCATCCAAGAGTTCCGTGCAATGGGCATCCCCGTGCAGGAATACAGCCCCGGTAAGGGGCAAGACAAGATAAGCAGGCTGAACTCCGTCTCGGATTTGTTCGCCTCGGGTAAAGTATGGGCTCCTCGTACCCGTTGGGCTGAGGAGTTAGTGGATGAAGTGGCAGCATTCCCATCAGGGGAGCATGATGACTTGGTGGACTCCATGACGCTGGCACTGATGCGGTTTAGACAAGGTGGCTACTTACGCTTGCCGTCAGACGAGCAAGACCCAATTCAGTACTTCAAGAGCCCTCGCGGCGCAAAGTACTACACAGTTTAAGGACACGATATGGCAACAGGGTACATGGGCAGTGGTGACATGAGCAAAGGGCTGTACCAAGCTCCGATGGGGCTGGCAGACATGGAGGGGCCGGGGATTGAAATTGAGATTGAAGACCCCGAAGCTGTGCATATGCACATGGGGGACATTGAAGTTGACCTTACCCCCGGCGGTAGCAAAGAAACTTCCAATGACTTTGATGCCAACTTGGCTGAGTACATGGATGACGGTGAACTTGCCGAGATTGCGGGTGAACTGATTGAAGCGTTTACCAAAGACCTAGGTGACCGCAAAGAGTGGATTAAGACCTACGTTGATGGCTTGAAACTGCTGGGGCTTCAATACGAAGACCGCACGGAGCCGTGGCAGGGCGCGTGTGGTGTGTTCCACCCGATGCTGACTGAGGCAGTTGTACGGTTCCAGTCCGAAGGTATCACCGAAACTTTTCCTGCAAGTGGGCCAGTCAAGACCAAGATTCTTGGTAAAGACACCAAGGAGAAAGAAGAAGCAGCAGAACGTGTCCAAGTGGACATGAACTACCAGCTTACCGAGGTGATGACCGAGTACCGCCCGGAGCATGAGAAGCTGTTGTGGTCACTGCCCTTGGCAGGCTCTGCGTTCAAGAAGGTCTACTACGACCCGAATAAAGAGCGGCAAGCCGCTGTGTTTATTTCCGCTGAAGACATCGTTGTGCCCTACGGGGCATCCAGTATCGAAGAATCCCCTCGCGTAGCGCACGTAATGCGCAAGACCGAGAATGAAATCCTGAAACTGATTGAAGCTGGGTTCTATCGTGATGTGAACTTGGGGGAGCCAAGTTTTGAGTTGGACGATATTGAGAAGCAGAAAGCCGAAGAACAAGGCATGTCTGCGATTCAAGATGACCGGTATCGTGTTCTTGAGTTCCACGTTGACTTGGACTTGCCCGGTTTTGAGCACCAGAACAAGAAGAAGCAGAAGACAGGGATTGCCCTGCCGTATGTGGTGACTATTGAGAAAGGCACCCGTACTGTTCTGGCTATCCGCCGTAATTGGTACGAGGATGACAACCTGCATACCAAGCGTCAGCACTTTGTTCACTACCAGTACATCCCCGGCTTTGGCTTCTATGGCTATGGCCTCATCCACTTGATTGGCGGCTATGTAAAGAGCGCCACCATGTTGCAGCGTCAGTTGATTGACGCAGGGACTCTGAGCAACTTGCCCGGTGGTCTGAAATCCCGTGGCCTGCGTATCAAGGGTGACGACACCCCCATCCAGCCGGGTGAGTTCCGTGATGTGGATGTGCCCAGCGGCTCAATCCGCGACAACATTCTCCCTCTCCCCTATAAAGAACCCAGCCAAGTTCTGTTTACGCTATTCCAGACTATTGTCGAGGAGGGCCGCTCGTTTGCCTCTGCTGGTGATATGAACGTCAGCGACATGTCGGCGCAGGCTCCAGTGGGCACAACGCTGGCTCTGCTGGAGCGGCAGTTGAAGGTGATGGGCGCTGTTCAGGCCCGCATGCACTACACGATGAAGCAGGAGTTCAAGCTGCTGAAGACCATCATCGCCGACTACACACCGGAGGAGTACGACTACGCTCCCGAGGATGACTCGGATGACGACATGGAGGACGACCGTCGGGCTAAGAAAGCCGACTACGACATGGTGGAGGTCATACCTGTCAGTGACCCCAACGCAGCCACGATGGCGCAGAAGATTGTGCAGTACCAAGCGGTGATGCAGCTTGCACAGAGCGCACCCCAGTTGTACGACATGGCGTTCCTGCACCGGCAGATGATTGAGGTGCTGGGGGTCAAGAACGCAGACAAGCTGGTCAAGATTGAGGACGATGCGGTTCCCACAGACCCGGTGACCGAGAACCAGAACTTGCTGACTGGCAAGCCGGTCAAAGCGTTCATTGAGCAGAACCACCAAGCGCACATTGCTGTTCATGTGTCCGCTATCCAGAATCCGAAGATTCAGCAGTTGATGCAGCAGAACCCAGCAGCGCAAGCCATCATGGCAGCGGCTATGGCCCACATCAACGAGCATGTGGCATTGGAGTACCGCAAGCAGGTTGAGTCTGCGATTGGCATGTCGTTGCCCGGTGAGGACATGAACAAGAAGGTTACGCCCGAGCAGGCTGACCAGATTGCCGTTATGTCGGCACAAGCCTCCCAGCAGATTCTTCAACGTGACCAGCAGCAGGCCCAACAGCAAGCAGCGCAGCAGCAGCTTCAAGACCCTGTGGTGCAGATGCAGATGCAGCAGCTTCAGATTCAGCAGCAAGACCTCCAGCTTAAGGCGCAGAAACAGCAGCTTGATGCGGCAGCTAAGGCTGACCAGCTTCGGATTGAGCAAGCGCGGATTGAAGCGCAGAAAGAGATTGCGGCTATGCAGGTTGCAGCGCAGTCGGCTCAAGCTAAAGACAAGCTAGAGAAACAAATGGAGATGGAAGGTGTTCGCATGGGCATTGATGTCGCCAAGAGCAAAGCGCAGCACCAGCAACAGCAGCGGCAAGCTAATGCCCAAATGCAGTACCAATCCCAAAACCGCACACCACGTAAGGAGGCTTGATGGAAACCAATCGGGTACTTAGCTACCTTGCAAAAGAGATTGAACAATTACGTACCGACCAAGTTGTTTTCCTAGCAAGTGGTCGAGCAAACGATTTTGCCGAGTATCGGCATGTCTGCGGTGTCATCCGGGGTCTGACACATGCAGAAACTATCGTTAAAGACCTCGTGCAAAAACTGGAGAAAGATGATGAGTGAATTTGATATCGCTGCGGTGGATTTGTCGGGGGTTTTGAATAAGAGCCCCGAAGAAAAAGCTAAGCAGTTGCCTGACCCGAAAACCTTCCACATGCTGTGTGTTGTACCTGAAGCGATGGAGGAATATGCGGAGAGTGAATCGGGAATCCTTAAGTCCGCCCAAGCAATGCACTACGAAGAAGTACTGACCCCAGTGCTGTTTGTAGTCAAGATGGGCCCAGATGCGTACCAAGACAAAACCCGGTTCCCCAGTGGGCCATCTTGCAAAACAGGTGACTTCATCATCTGCCGACCCAATTCAGGCACCCGCTTGAAAATTCATGGGCGCGAATTTCGCATCATCAATGACGACTCGGTGGAAGCCGTTGTCGAAGACCCGCGCGGTATCCAACGCGCTGCTTAAGGAGTAATGTATGCCTGCATTTGAAGACGACATTTTTGAGTTTCCTGACGAGAAGGAAGCCAAAGCTGCGGCTAAAGCCGAAGCAAAAGAAGACGATAAGTTTGAGGTTGAGATTGAGGACGACACGCCGCCCGCAGACCGTGGACGTAAAGCTGCGCCTCCTCCTGAAGACCCTACCGACGACGAGTTGTCCTCGTACGATGAGAAAGTTCAAGCACGTATTAAGAAGTTCACCCGTGGATACCACGATGAACGCCGTGCCAAGGAAGAAGCCCTGCGCGAACGCGAAGCAGCCGAGGCTTTTGCCAAGCAGGTGTTTGAAGAGAACAAGCGCCTCCAGCACCAGCTTTCTTCGGGCAGTAAGGTACTGATTGAAACTTCCAAGAGCGCGGCTGAGATTGAGTTGGAATCAGCCAAGAAGTTTTATAAGGAAGCATACGACGCTGGCGATGGCGATAAGTTGGTAGACGCACAGGAGAAAATGACCAGTGCCCGTCTCAAACTTGAACGCGCCAACGGTATGCGTCCTATTGAGGTTGAAGACCGCGAGTTTCCTGTGCAGCAACCCGTACAGCCTCGTTCAGCCCGCGCTGACAAATGGGCGGATAAGAACAAGGACTGGTGGGGCCGAGACGAAGAAATGTCTATGGCGGCAGTAGGAATTGACAAGAAATTGCAAAGGTTGTATGGTGCGGACTACGTAGGTACTGAAGAGTACTTCCAAACCATCGACAAAACGATGCGCAAACGATTTCCTGAGTATTTTGAAGATGCTCAGAGCCATGAGGATGATGACCCGCCTCCACAAAAAAGGACATCAGAACCGGACGAGGAAGAATCTCCCCGCCGTGCAAGACCCGCTACCGTGGTTGCTCCGGCTTCACGTAGCACCCCGCCTAACCGTATCAAGTTAAAGGCATCCGAAGCCGCCATTGCGCGTCGTCTTGGGGTTCCTATCGAACTTTATGCCAAACAGGTTGCTCAACTGAAAAGAGGTAATTAAAAATGGAAACTCAGAACCCAACTCCGAAACAAAACCGTTTAGGTCGTGAATTGGAAACCCGTGAAACTACCTATCGTCCAACTGCTTGGCGTCCGCCTGAAACGCTGCCCGCTCCCAACCCTCGGGATGGGTGGGCACACCGGTGGATTCGCATCAGCACTTTAGGAGCTTCTGACCCATCGAATATCTCTGGAAAGTTACGTGAAGGCTATGAACCCGTGAAAGCGGAGGATTATCCTGAACTAATGATGCACGCTACTACCGAAGGCCGCTTTAAAGGCGGTATTGAAGTAGGTGGATTGATTTTGTGTCGGATTCCGGCTGAATTTATGGTTCAACGTGCCGCTTTCTATGCTAATAAAAATAAGCAGCAGATTGACTCCGTTGACAATACTTATATGCAGGATAACGACCATCGTATGCAAAAGTTTGCCCAGAGAAAATCTGAAGTGACTTTTGGTTCTGGTCTTTAAACATTAGGAGTTTTTATGGCATATCCTGTCGTATCAGCGCCGTATGGTTTGCTACCGCAGAACCTTATTGGAGGTCAAGTATTTGCTGGTTCCACCCGCATGTACAACATCCAGTACGGCTATGCGACTAGCATCTTCTATGGTGACTTTGTTGTTCTCTCTCGTGGCTTTGCCACACGCGCCTCGGTCTCTACTGGCACTGGTCTGAACCAGACCGTCGGTATTTTCTTGGGATGCACCTACACCAACCCCACAACTAAGCAAAAGTTGTTCTCCCAATATTGGCCCGCAAGCACCGCTGCCGGTGACTGCCAAGCCTATGTGTTGGATGACCCTGATGCTGTGTTCAAGGCGGTTGTTTGCAGTTCCGGTACTACCGTTGCTTCGGGCGCTCTGGCGATGATTGGCACTAACCTGTCCGCTATCGACAACACTGGCAGCACCAATACCGGTAACTCTGCCAACGCTGTTCTGGCTCCCACTGCTACCCCGGTCACCACCACTCTGCCCCTGCGCATGGTTGGCGTTGTTCCCGAGACCGCAGTCGCTCTGGGTACTGCCACCTATAGTTCGGGTACTTCTACTCTGACCGTGAGTGCTTTGCCTAATGCATTGCCAGTTGGTACGGACGTTGCTGTATTGACCACTAGCGGTCAAATTGCATCGACGGGTTCTTTCGTGAAAACCGCAGCAGCCGCTGGCGCAACCTCGGTTGTGCTTGACCAAGCCGCTACGTTCACTTTGAACTCGGGTGTTTACACCTCGACCGTCGTCTTCACCCAGTATCCTGAAATCTTGGTCAAACTGAACCAAGGTTTGCATGGCTACTACTCCGCCACCGGCGCATAAGGAGTAACACAAAATGGCTATTTCACGCGCACAGCTACTTAAAGAGCTGCTCCCCGGACTGAACGCTTTGTTCGGTATGGAATATGCTCGCTACGGCGAAGAGCATAAGGAAATCTACGAGACTGAAACCTCGGAGCGTTCCTTTGAAGAAGAAACCAAGTTGTCTGGCTTCTCCGCCGCTCCGGTGAAGAACGAGGGCTCTGCAATTGCGTATGACAATGCGCAAGAGGCTTGGACTACTCGCTACAACCACGAGACCATTGCTTTGGGCTTCTCCATCACTGAAGAGGCAATCGAAGACAATCTGTATGACAGCTTGTCCGCTCGTTACACCAAAGGTCTGGCCCGCGCTATGGCGTACACCAAGCAGGTTAAAGCTGCTGCTGTTATCAACAACGGTTTCTCTGCCAACATCATTGGCGGTGATGGCGTTTCGTTGTTCAACACTGCTCACCCGCTGGTCAATGGTGGCACTAACAGCAACCGTCCTTCCACCGCTGCCGACTTGAACGAGACTTCCTTGGAAGCCGCCGTTATTCAAATCGCTGCTTGGACAGACGAGCGTGGTCTGCTGATTGCAGCTAAGCCTCGTAAGCTGATTGTCCCCCCAGCCCTGCAATTCGTTGCTACCCGTCTGTTGGAAACCAGCCTGCGTGTTGGTACTACCGACAACGATATCAATGCGTTGAAGAACAACGGTTCGATTCCTGAAGGTTACACAATTAACCACTTCTTGACGGACTCCAACGGCTGGTATCTGACCACTGACGTACCCAACGGTCTCAAGCACTTCGTGCGTTCGCCTCTGGCAAACAGCATGGACGGTGACTTTGATACCGGCAACGTGCGTTACAAGGCCCGCGAACGTTATTCGTTCGGCTGGTCTGACCCGCTGGGCATCTTCGGTTCGCCCGGTTCGTCCTAATCGGACTCAGTAAGGTAGAGGTGACTGGCCTGCCACTAGGGCCCCTTCGGGGGCCCTTTTTATTGTATGATTGCGATTCCAAGACGCGTGGGGATTGTTCCTAGGTACTGTTTGGAATAGTCACCAGCCGTGTTGGTGGGATGTGGCATGGCGCGAGTACACGACCATCATCAAAGCTATGGGCTGGAGCAATAAGCCATGCACCCAAGCGCCACCAACAACCAATTCTTGCACCCCCCAGAAAACCGTGATATATTGCAGCTAATCCGGGGTTACCGGCGTATCAAACCAGTCCCGGCTGGACGACATACCGATTGATACGCTCCACTTGTATGTGAGGATTTATCATGGGATTCGCAACTCATCTTGGCCCGTGGCTCTTGGGCACGGTCAAAAACACCACCGGTACTACCGCTGGAACCATCCGCAATACCGGCACTGCCATTGTTTGCCAAAGCGCAGCAGTTACTTACGCTGACGCCGCCACTTCTTCGGCATTCACCATCCCCGCTGGCTCAATGATTACGGCTATCCAACTGCCGCAGTCCACCACCTTTACAGGTACATCGGGCGTCATCACTGTCTATTTGAACGGCACTGCACTGGCTACTTGCTCCGCAATTACTGGCGGCGCGGCTGGCGTAATCACCTTTACCGGTACGGCAGCGCAGATGGCTGTATGGCTGAATATTGGCACTACTGACGGCATCATCACCTACACGATGGCAAGCAGCGGTTCGCTGTCTGCTGGCGCAGGTAGCTTGGTTATTGCCTACGCAGTACGCGACTCCAGCGGCAATCAATATCCTCCCGCTAACCAGCAGTAATTAGTCTCGGGGGCTTCGGCCCCCGCTTCACAGGAGATTAGTTATGATGCAGACAGACGTTAAGAGCACGCACCTCAACACAAGCGGCTCTATCTTTGCAGGCCCTGCGCGGCTCAAAGGTTTCGTAGTGGTAGGCGCTGCTTCTACGGCGGCAACTATCACGTTCAAAGACGGCGGTGCAAGCGGCACTACGTTGGTGGAGTTCGACATTGTGTCCAACACCAACCCCAATGCGGTGTACATCCTGATTCCCGGTGAAGGCGTCAAGTTCAGCACGGACATCTACTTCACTACTTCTGCAACCATCACAGGCGTAACGGCGTTTTATGGCTAAATCTCCAGCATGGCAACGCAAAGAAGGCAAGAATCCCAATGGTGGCCTGAACGCCAAAGGGAGAGCTTCCGCCAAAAAGCAAGGGATGAATTTAAAACCTCCCCAGCCGGAAGGCGGCAGCAGGCGCGACTCCTTTTGCGCAAGGATGAGTGGTATGAAAAAGAAGCTCACCAGCGAGAAAACCGCGAAAGACCCGAACTCCCGTATCAATAAGTCGCTGAAAGCGTGGAACTGCTAGGAGTACGGCATGGGTAATTTTATTGAGAACACATTCAGCGGTATTGGTAATGCTGTAAATGGGCTTTTTGGGGGCAGTAGTTCTTCCCGTCCTAGTATTGCGCAACAGGTACAAGAAGCTGCTAAACGAAAAGCAATAGAAGATAGTTCTGATACTCCTCTTGATGAAAATACAGGGGGGTTTGGTTTAGTTGCACAACTTGCCAGAGCACACCCTGAAATTTTGCGGGGTTCCCGCAATGCGCCCGGTAGTAGCGGCGGGGTTCCTATGAAAAAGGGTGGTTCAGTATCCGCCCGTGCAGACGGCTGTGCCCAACGTGGCAAAACCAAAGGTAGGTTTGTATGAATGATACACACGACACCGTTAAAGACATCCTTGATGTCGCTGCGATTTTTTCAACCATCGGCGCATTTTTGGAATGGATTTCACCCGTGTTTGGTCTTATTGGAGCTATCGTGGGTGTGATGCGCATCGTTGAGATGGCAACCGGCAAGTCGTTTGCCGAAGTCATCAAGTGGAAGAAGAAAGACGACGATGCCAGCGACAAGTCTTAAGCAAAAGAATTTCATGGATGCTGCGGCGCACAATCCGTCGTTCGCTCAGCAAGCAGGAATACCTCAGTCCGTTGCCAAAGACTTTAGCGAGTCTAGTAAAGGAATGAAGTTTGGTAAGGGGCCTAAATCACGGCCTGATTTGCAACGTATCAACAAACCCGAAACTAAGCAGGGCAAGAACGAATTGTTCAAGAAAGGTGGTGACACTATGGCTACTAAGACGAATCCCGGCTTTATGGCAATGATGGCTAAGAAGAAGGGCGCTGCGCCTTCCCCAATGGGTAAGCCCACCATGAAAAAAGGCATGGACATGGCTAAAGATGGCATGAAGAAAATGGCTGGTGGCGGTTCCGCTTCTAGCCGTGCCGATGGTATTGCCTCCAAGGGTAAGACCAAAGGCAAGATGCTCAAAAAAGGCGGCATGGCCTGCTAAGGAGTAATCCATGAACAACAACGACTTAGCAGCCCTCGCCGCACTGGGTGCGATGGGTTGGATGTACAAGAACCACCTTGACAAACAAGGTGCGGGACAAGGTGCGGGACAAGGTGCGGGACAAGATATGCCTGCTGTTGGGTATGAAGGTGTTGTTCCCAGTTCTGAACTTGGTAGCCAAGGCAATTTTCGTTTTGGTACGGATGCTGCCTCTGCCCCTGAAGATAGGGGTGTAGGCGCGGCTGGTATGGGCGCTGCGGGTCTTGGCGCGGCTGGCCTTGGTGCTGCCTATTGGGCAAACAAACGGCTTCAAGAACGTGCAATCGAAGAGGCGCGTGCAAGGCGAGTAGCCGAAACCAAACGGGGCATCCTTGCAGACCGTGCGCAAGCAGGGGTCGATGAAGACCGCGCTGCTAGAGCCCGTGAGCAAAATGAAGCTGACCGCGCTGCTAGAGCCCAAGCAGAAGCGGAAGCAGAAGCCAAGAGCCGAGCGACTCAAGCTGAGATTGATGAGGAACTCAAAAGGTACAAGCAAAAAGCAGCAAACGCCAAGAACGATAGAGTCCCGCTTCGTTCTCAGGTGATGAATAAAGATGCATGGCTTGAAGGGCCTAGTACATCTAAAAAAATCACTACGTTGGGTAACACCACTGTTTCTGAACCTTCTGTTGCGGCTACAACTGCCCCACGGGAGAACGCTGCGCGTATGACTGCCGCCCAGAAAGCTGCTGCTAAACAAGCCGCTGATATGGAGGAGTTCAACCGTTTGCTTCGGGAACAAAAAGTTGGCCCAGCAACAGAAGCCGCAAAAGTGGAAGAAGGCAAAAGAATTAAAGCCCGTGGTGTAGCGGGTAAAGTTGGTCTTGGGTTAACGGCTCTTGGTCTTGGAACTGCTGCCAACGCAGCTACTAAGATGAACGAAGTAGAGCGTGGCGACCTTATAAACGATTTAGCTACAGGGTTAATACTTCCAATTGGAATGACATCTGAGCATGCGGGCGCACCTACTTTGACTGATGACCGTGTTTCTTCTGCTGAAAGAAAAAGGAGAATGGACGCTTTGATGTCAACTCCAGAAGGGAAGAAAAAGGTGGAGGAAGCTCTTGCCCGCCAACATCCCGGAATACTTAACACCCTTAAAGATTTCATTGTTGCCAAAAAACCTAACGAAAAAGCTGGTGGTGGTCAAATCAAAGCCAAGAAGATGGCTTCTGGCGGCATGACTTCAAAAGTGTCTTCTGCTTCTAAACGTGGTGACGGTATTGCCTCCAAAGGTAAGACTCGTTGCAAAATGTACTAAGGACTAAAAATGGCTGACGATAAAAAACCTTCCAATTACGATGAAGTAATGGACGCCAAGATGCTGGAGAAAAAAGATGCTGCGTACAACGCTGCGGATAGCACTCCTCCAAACCCGGCTCCTTTGTATATGACCAAAACACCCGGCGGTAAAGCTAAACGTATGGCTTCTGGCGGCTCCGCTTCTAGCCGTGCGGATGGCATTGCTCAGCGTGGAAAAACTCGCGGCACGGTAGTCATGTGCGGCGGTGGGATGTACAAAAAATGATGGCCTCTCGCGGCATGGGCGCTATTAGCCCATCCAAAATGCCCAAGGGTAAGAGAACTGCCCGTAGGGATGACACCGACTTCATGCAGTACGCTGAAGGCGGTAAGGTCAATGCTGCGGGAAACTACACCAAGCCTAGCTTGCGTAAACGCATCGTAGCCCAAGTGAAAGCTGCGGCTACACAGGGCACAGGCGCAGGGCAGTGGTCAGCGCGTAAAGCACAGCTTGTAGCCAAGAAGTACAAGGCTGCTGGTGGGGGATACAGAGATTGAAAGCACCGCAGCAATCCCTGAAAAATTGGGGCGACCAGAAGTGGCGTACCAAATCGGGAAAGCCGTCGTCAAAAACAGGTGAGCGATACCTCCCTGAAGCTGCTATAAAGTCTTTGTCCCCAGCCGAGTATGCTGCAACAACCCGAGCCAAACGTGCAGGCAAGGCAGCAGGCAAACAGTTCGTAGCACAACCCAAGAGCATTGCAAAGAAAACCGCAGGTTTTAGATAATGGCAAATACTTCCGGCTCCACAGCTTTCAATCTTGACCTCACCGAGTTGGTCGAGGAGGCTTTTGAGCGGGCCGGAAGTGAACTGCGCACGGGCTATGACATGCGCACAGCGCGGCGCAGCCTCAACATCATGTTTGCCGACTGGGCAAACCGTGGCATCAACCTGTGGACGATTGAGCCGGGCACAATTCAATTGGTGCAGGGGCAGAACACCTACCCCCTACCGGACGACACGATTGACTTGCTGGAGCATCTGATTCGTACGAATGCCAACAGCACTGCCAATCAAGCTGACTTGACCATCACCCGCATCAGCGTTTCTACCTACGCCACTATTCCCAATAAGCTGACCCAAGCGCGGCCTATCCAGCTTTGGATTCAACGGTACAACGGGCAAACATCAGTCGTAGGATTAACCCTAAGTACTTCAATTTCAAGCACAGCCACAGAAGTTACCCTGAGTTCTACTGTGGGGCTACCTGCTTCTGGGTTCATCAAAATTGACTCTGAGACCATCAACTATGGGTACATAGAAGGGAACACCCTCTATAGCTGTTTCCGTGGGCAGAACAACACTACCGCTGCGGCGCACACTTCGGGAACTACTGTCTACTGGCAGCAGCTTCCCGCCGTGACTGTCTGGCCTACACCCGACAACGCGCAGACCTACACGCTGGCCTACTGGCGGCTACGCCGTACCCAAGATGCTGGCGGCGGCGTGAACATCATGGATGTGCCGTTCCGGTTTATTCCTTGCATGGCGGCAGGTTTGGCGTACTACATTGCGGGCAAAATTCCTACCGGTATGGAGCGCCTACCCATGCTCAAGCAGCAATACGATGAGACTTGGGAACTCGCGGCATATGAAGACCATGAGAAAGCGGCCCTGCGTTTGGTGCCGCGACAGACCTACATTGGGCGGTAGTCATGGGCAATAGATTCGCTTCCGGTAAGAATGCGATTTCAGAGTGTGACCGTTGTGGTCAGCGGTTCATGTTGAAGGTTCTGAAGACGGAAATTATCAAGACAAAGAACTACAATCTCTTGGTATGTCCTGAGTGCTGGGACCCCGACCAGCCGCAGCTACAGCTAGGTATGTTTCCTGTAGATGACCCGCAGGCTTTGCGTAACCCGCGCCCTGACCGTAGCTACGTAGCTTCTGGTTTGGATTCATTGGGGTTCCCCAGCGGGGGCAGCAGGGACATTCAGTGGGGGTGGAACCCTATTGGTGGGGCTAGTAGTTTTGATGCGGTTCTGACCCCCAACTACTTGGTTGGAACCACGAGTGTTGGTACGGTAACAGTAACGGTTTCATAGGAGTCCATGATGGCTAAAAATGATAGCAAAGAAGACATGAAGAGTGACATGGCGCAAGACAAGGCCATGATTAAGAAGGCGTTCAAGCAACACGATGCGCAAGAGCATAAAGGTGGCAAAGGCACTTCTTTGAAACTTAAAAAAGGTGGCCCCACCTCCGAAGACCGGATGCGTGTTGGTCGCAATCTGTCTC
>Ga0208644_1002581_pt1 | contig 14421 bp, 25 predicted proteins | sample VirMetDEL_Nov_18_FD_184517 | JGI IMG/M metagenome (GOLD analysis project Ga0208644, IMG submission 184517) | Aqueous microbial communities from the Delaware River and Bay under freshwater to marine salinity gradient to study organic matter... | ecosystem: Environmental > Aquatic > Marine >... | reverse complement strand
CGCTCAAGATCACTGAAATTCAGTGGGGTGAAGAATGTGTAGAATCAGATATTGAAAGGCATGATCATTATGAGTACGAGTGACCCTATCCGTTTGTTTATTGGTTCATCAAGCAACGGTGAGGATGCACCAATCGAAAACATCTATGAATACACTCTGCGCAAGAACACCAAGCGTGAATTAGAAATTACTTGGATGAGACAGACCCATGACGAGAAATCGTTTTGGCACATTGATACTGATTCAACCGCACACTGGCCAACTCCATTCTCTGGATATCGTTGGATGATTCCGGAATACTGTGAGTTCAGGGGTCGTGCGCTTTACACCGATTGCGACATGATCAACTTCCGTGATATCGGTGATCTCTGGGATACTGATCTTGAAGGAAAGATGTGCGCTGCAAGAAAAGGCACCAGATTTGGTGGTCATGAATTTTGTGTGATGGTAATCGATTGCGAAAAGATGGGACAGGCTATGATTCCTGCTTCTCGTCAAAAAAATATTCCAGAATATCATCGGCGCATGATTAACACATACAGCGGAAATGATGCTGCGGTGAAAGAACTTGATCCGCGTTGGAACTGTCTAGATGGAGAAGATCGTACGATCGATGATATGTGGCAGCTGCACTGGACGAAGATGGCAAGTCAGCCATGGGCTCCATGGTGGTTCAGGGGAACGCCAGAGGAACATGCTCGCCCCGATCTTGTCCAGCTGTTCGAAAATATGTTGATTGAATGCGTCGACTATCGTAGATCATATGAATACCCGCCAATTGATTACAACATTATCGGAAAGTGAGAAAATGATTAATGGTGTCATCCCTAAAGAATATTCTGTACTTGCTACCTGTGATCCTAGCTATCTTCGTGACCACGGTGATGCACTTGCTGCTTCTGCTGCCGTATGCGGCAATAATCTGCATCTACACGTTGTCAACCCTACTAATAGTGACATGGCATTCTTGCAAACGCTGGCTATTAGAACGGATACACTTGCTAGACAAAACGAACATCGAGTAAATCTCACATATTCTTTCGAAGAAACCGATTTATCAAAACTAGATGATCAGGAAAAGCGTGTGTACTATTCGTGCAACAGATTCGTTGTTGCTGCAAATATGATGCTCAATGATTGTGGACCATTATTCATCACCGACATTGATTGTGTTCTTATGAAACATATTATGCAGCCAGATGAGCATATTGGTTTGTTTCTGCGCGAACCTTTTCCAAACGCTAACCAGTGGGAAACACTCGGCTCGCACGTTGCTGCTGGGGCTGTGTTCTATAACAAAACAAGCAAGGCATCAGAATTTGCTGTTGCTGTTGGTCAGACTATCCTTAGCAATAAACTCATCTGGTTTCTGGATCAAGTATCTCTCTGGGAATGCTACAAGCAGGTCAAAGATCATACAACATGTAAGGTCTTCGATTCTCAGTTCATGGACTGGGAATTCGTGGAAGGAACCAAAATTTGGACTGGGAAAGGTCCACGCAAATACGATAATCCAACATATGTTGCGAAAAAGAAAGAGTATGCTGAAATGCTACCAACAATTGATGAGGCTGTTTGGTCATGAAGAAGGTTCTTATTCTCACACCAAGACTTGACATCATGTTCAAGCGTGGACCTGTTCCTGTTGAACGTGGTCCGATTGCGCCAATCCGTGTGCACTGGCAGCGGTTCGCTGAAGGCGCAGCCAATGAACACCGCAAGCGTGGCGACAAGGTTCATGTTCTTGAGTTACCAAACTGGCAGTTCACTCCAGAACTTGTGTGTCAAATGAAGCCAGATATTGTGTATGTGGCACATAAAGAAGAACACAGCTTTCCGATTCCAGAAATCGAAAACATCGACGTTCGCTACTATATGCAGACAGTATTCCCTTGGAGATTTTACGTTGACCCTATTGGCTTTGCTGGCGGTTCTTCTATTGATCCATGGACACTCATCGAGATGGGAGATGAGAACTCTGGTAATTTCGAAAAACTCAGAGATTACAGTTTAGCAGGTGGCAGTAAGTTTGATCAGCCAAACTCTCAAAATATAAAATTCTCTGATGAGTATGTGTTCTTCCCCTGTCAGATTCCGCATGACGAAACAATCAAATATCATTCTGATGTTACAGTGGAACAAGCACTGGAGCATACGATTTATGCATGTAAGGAACTTGGTTATAAACTTATTGTGAAGGGGCATCCTGTGAATCCAGGAAGCATGGCTTCTCTGAAGGCAGTTGCTGAAGGTCATCAGAATGTGATCTGGCTGGATGATGTTTCTATCCACGACTTGATTCCAAACGCAAAGGCTGTGGTTGTTGTTAATTCTGGGACTGGGATGGAGTCTCTTCTGCGCCTCAAGAATGTTGTGACATTCGGGAGGGCTGAATACAACTGCGTCGCAAATGCTCTCGCCGAGAGATCCCCCCTATATCAGGATCCAATAAAGGATGTGGTCGAGGCTATTTCAAACGAGGAAAATGTTAGCGAGTACAAGATCAAAAAGTTCTTTGATGGATGGTGTAAATGGACGATTGATACTTCCGAAAAATCAGATTTCTCAAAATTGTAGCTAACTAACCCTTTGTTTTTTAACAGTTTTTTTCCCTTTACTCCTCATCAATTTTAGGCTACAATAGGTCTATAAATTGATGAGGAGTTTGTTATGAGTGAGTTCAAAAAGACGCGTGTGTACAAGAAGTACGACTTCATGGGTTACGAGGAGATCCCTTCTTCCCTCGCTTCCTATATGCTGACGGTCGCCGACGCCGATAATATCGCTGAGATCCCTCTCCAGGATATCAACGATTTTCTCAACGGTCTGGAATCCTATGGGTCTTAGTGAACATGAAGATATTTCTTGATATGGACGGCGTGATCGCCAACTTCTTTGGCGGTCTCGAGAAGAAGTATGGGGTTGCGCACTGGAAAGAGTTGGACGATATCGAAAAGAGACTCGACCTTCTGATCAACACCGACTTCTTCTATACCCTCGAGAAATTCGAAACGACTGACCCTCTGGTTGATTTCGTTTGCTATATGACAAAGGGTGATTGGGGAATTTGCTCTTCTCCTCTTCGCGGAGATTATAACAACTCCTCATACTGGAAGCGTCGTTGGCTCGAAGACAACGGCATCATGCCAAGAATCGAAAACTTGATCTTGACTACGGACAAGAAGAGGTATGCGATCAACCGCATCGACGGTGAGCCGAACATGCTCATTGACGATAAGCCATCGAACATCACCGAATGGGAAAAGGCTGGTGGCGTTGGTATTCTGTGGCAAGCAAATCAGGATAGCTATGACGAACTGATCTACCAGATCAAGGAAAGATTCTGCAAGTGACAATCCTGATTTTTTGTTTTCTGGCTGGGCTTGGTGCACTTTATGTGATACGCCACCCAATCAACACACTTGGTATCATCGCCCTAATCCTCTTTGGGATTATGATAGTTGGCGGGACCGCTGTCATTCTGATAGGATTCGCTTCTCTTAATCTACCATGAGCAAAGACAAGGATTACATTGATCAGGTGTTCCAGCTTGCGAAGTCGGTCGATCCTGTCTTCCGAGCCAGAACTGCTGCATGTGTAGTCTATAAGAATCGCATTGTTGGTTATGGGTATTGCCACAAAAAGACACACCCATTTCAAACTCGTTATGCGAAAAACCCAGAAGCTATATACTTCCATGCTGAAGTGCATGCAATTAAGAATGCACTGAATACAATTACGCCAGATGAACTTCGTCACGCAACAATCTACATTGCGCGTATGAAATACAACAAAGAAGGCAAACAGGTATATGGTATTTCAAAGCCATGCTCTGGCTGTGCCCGATGCATCGAAGAGTTCGATTTGAATCGGGTGGTATATACCTGCGAAGGATCCGAAGTGGCTGTGGAGGATCATCGAGGTAATAAATAGGGTCAGAAAGAGGAGGCGTCTATGAATCGCTCATTGTTCCTCGGCTCTTTTATTATTACTACGCTATTTCTTTTCGGATTGACAGCCGACGCATCAGAATTGACTCATCAATTCAAATCTCCTGCTTTCAATGGGCAGGGGTACAGTTCGCACGTTCTGACTATAGAAAACCTAACGCATCAGCGAAAAAAAGATATCGAAGCTGCGAAGGAAGCAGCACGTAAAGAAGCAGAACGCGAAGCAGAAAATACAAACATCAACAAGTTCCTAAAGAACTTCGAGAGCCGTGTCTATGCCGAACTCAGCAAACAACTCTCAGAAAAGTTGTTTGGAGAAAATGCGCAGACCAGCGGAACAATCGACATATTGGGAAACACGATACAATACGAAACGATTGGCGACACAATCAAGATGACTGTGACCGATGCCAATGGAAGCGTTACAACTGTAGAAATACCAACCAGTGGGTTCGGGTTCTAGGAATTGGTTATGAACAGAATCATCGGTATGCTGGCTGTAGTTTGCTTGATAGTATCTGGCTGCGCTCCGCTTCCTGAAGTGGAGTTGCCGACATTATCAGCCACACCGATGAAGATGAAACTGCAAAATTTTCCTCCAATTTCTAATGGTAAGCCAATAACAGTTGCCGTTTATAGTTTTGTGGATAAAACAGGGCAGAGAAAACCAAGCGACAAGTTTGCGAATATTAGTACAGCGGTCAGTCAAGGTGGTGAAATTTATCTGATAAAAGCACTGATGGATTTATCGGATGGTAGATTCTTCAAAGTTGTGGAAAGAACTGGTTTAGATAATCTTGTCAAAGAACGGCAAGTGATCAGAAATGCAAGGAAAACATTCGAAGGTAATAAGGCAAAAGAATTAGGTGCCCTCCAGTTCGCTGGTGTTATTATAGAGGGTGGAATTGTAGGATACGATTCCAATAAAGAAACTGGAGGTGTAGGAGCAAGAATATTCGGCATCGGTCCGCAAGCTGAATGGAGGACTGATGTCGTAACTGTTGGGCTTCGTGTTGTTAGTGTATTAACAGGTGAGGTCATCATAGCTGTTTCGACGCAAAAAACAATACTCAGCACAAATGTTGGGTTGAACATATTCAAGTTTTTTGATCAAGGAACTCAGCTTATTGAAACAGAAATCGGTGGCTCGGTTAATGAACCAATAAATTATGCACTAAGACAAGCCATAGAAAAATCGGTATTAGAAATGGTGAAAGAGGGAAAGAGGAAAAAACTTTGGGATTATAGTATTCCAATTAACAAAAAAGGAACGAAGAAATGAACAAAAAGTTAACATTTGCGTTTGCGATGTTGGCTATGTTCTTTGCTATAAATTCTGCGAAAGCAGATAACGTGATTTATATTGATCAGACTGGTTCTAGCGCCAGCATTAACATCAATCAAGATGGTTCTGGAAACCGTGTAGGTTCTTCCAGTTCTGACAGTGTGAGTGATGGTTCAAGCACTACGATGGATATCGATCAAGTCGGAAGTAGCAATACTTTGGATTATGATATCACTGGTTCTAGTGCAAATTACACAAGTAATGTTTCAGGTAACAGCAACTCAGTAACGACCAATGTTGGAACAACTGGTGGATCTAATGGTGGTGCGGATGACGTGACCATCACAGAAAATATCACTGGTGGCTCGAACACAGTGACAACTAATGTTGGATCTACTTCTAGCACAACAACCGATGATGTAACTGTTACGACTGATATCACAGGCGATAGTAACACAGTGACTGTTACAGAAAACTCGACAGCTTCGAGCGTGACAGACAAGACCACTGATATTGATATAACAGGTGACAGCAATACAGTCACGGCGAGTAAGAGTGGAGCTGCTCAGCATGACACTACAATCAATCATACTGGCGGAAGCTCAACATTAAGCGTTACACAATCTGGTGCAGAAGCGAGTACAGTTAATGTTACAACGAATGGGAGCAATTCTACCGTTACTATCACTGTTGCTGATTAGTTCTGCACAAGCAGCGATTGGAACTGTAGAAAAACAAACTGGACCTGCTGAGGTCGTTCGTAAGTCTCAAAAGCTAGAGGTCAAAAAGAAACTCGGCGTTGAGTCTATGGACGATATTCGGACAGGCGACGGCATTGTTTCGATTGACTTCGATGACAAGACGAAAGTGCAAATAGAAAAGCACAGCAAACTTGTCATCGATGATTTCGTGTACAATTCTAAGAAGCCGACAGCCAGTAAACTTGGATTGAGAATCGCGCTTGGCACAGTCAAATATGCCAGCGGTTTGATCGCAAAGAATAACAGGCAAGCAGTTGCGATTAGTACACCGACTGCTCGCGTTGGTGTTCTTGGCACTGCATTCAGCATGACCGTCGATGAAGTTGGTAAATCTCTGATTATCTTGCTGCCGAATCCAGATGGAACAGTCGGGCAAATATCTGTTGAGTCTGATGTCGGGCAGGTTATTATGAATCAGGCGTTTCAGGCTACAGTCGTTGGTGCATCTGAAGCAAAACCTTCAACCCCAGTCATATTAGATCTTACAGAAGCACAGATCAATAATCTTCTCATAATCAAAAAGCCAAAAGAGAAAGAAGAAAGGGGCGGTTCCGAAAGCGAAAAGAGCATTCTCGATTTCAATGAATTAGATATTAATGATCTGGACGTAAATGATCTCGACAAGGATAAGCTGGAGTTCACGTCGCTAGATTTGAACTTGCTAAATGTCGACTTCCTCGCTAACATTCTCGATGCTCTAAATGCAGCTGCCTTCAAAGATGGTCCTGCGTTCCCAACCAATCCTATCGTTCCAGGGCAATACGAAAAGGGAAACACGCAGATCACTAAAGATTCTGAGTGGCAGATTTATCGATCATTCGATAATCGCGTTGTCTCTGTAAAGACAGGAACAGATTCAAACCTGCGGATCGAGATGAATCAGGCGGGAAGCCCAGTAACATTACACACGACGGAGGATGCAAGTGATTCGGTTATTATCATTAATCAAAATTAGCATCCTTATTGCATTTCCTGCACTTGCTGATAATCTTGTTACGATTAATCAAGTATCAAGTGGCAGTTCGAACGACATTACAATAAATGTAGAAGGTAAAGACAACGAAGTAAATTTCAGTTTGGGTGGCGGAAACAATACCATTAACATAGACAGTGTTGGTAAAGAAAACTGGGTAGGATATACATCTGCATGGGGGAGCGGTGCTTCTTGGGGCGGCGATTTATATGGCAGCTACAATAACGTGGATATCAGACAAAGTTGCTCAGAGGGTGCTAATTGCAATGGAAACACTTTTGGATTTCATATATATGGAACCAGCAACACTGTAGCGGTTGGCCAAGGCTGGGACGTGAGTAGTACAGGCTCGTTCAGCGCAGATACAGATGAATATGGTGGGCACACTGCATTGTTAGACATACACGGAAACAGCAACAACATCTACCTCTCTCAGCGTAATGATGACACTAACGGCACAAATACAGCAAATATGTATGTTTATGGAAGTTATAATGATGTGCATGTGAGTCAAAAACAAGCTAAACAAACTCTGAATCTCACAATCAACAATGATTATAATGATGTTTCTATTCAACAAAGAAACAATGGGCAGCACACTGCGAATATTACATTGAGTGGAGACTATGGTACCAATCTGTCTTTGATACAACAGGGCGGCACAAACCAATCATATTCTCTATCTCAAAACTGCTTAACATCTGGCGGTTGTTCTGTGACGGTAACTCAGGGGCAATAAATAACGGTAGAGTAGAGTACACCCGTTGAAACAGCAGCATGAAGAAAGTACATGACGGTATATATAAGCCCACCATTTGGTAACTATATTAAACTAGAAGGCTGTACAAGTATAGAAGGAACATTTACATGGCAGAGTAGAAAAGGACTAGTAATTCAGACACTAAAAACACTGCGTAAGATTGACGGTGGCTGGGTAAATGCTATAGGCTTTCGCAACAAGGGTATGAGTAACATTACCAAGTGGAATAAAAAGTCAGTCTATAGCATTGCTGCCCTTGATGGTAACTGGAAACCTTTTTATGATCATATACCTAGTGATACTAAGCTAGAAATTAATCTAGGTTGTCCTAACGTAAGTAGCTATACTATGTCTAACTCAGATGTTAAGATTTTTTGTAGTAAGTTTTCAGAGTTAAGTGTAAAGGTTAATCCTCATACAAAAGACAAAGAGTTTATGAACCTATTTGACTGTGGAGTACGAACCTTTCATCTAAGTAATACAATACCTAGCGAACGAGGCGGTATCAGTGGAGATCAGTTGCGTGAACAAAACCTCAAACAAGTAGAAATGTTTAGTAGTCTTAATTTGCCTAAACATGACATAAACCTAATTGTAGGTGGTGGTATATATAAGCCTGAACATGTAAGGCAGTACAGATCAGTTGGTGCTACTAAAAGTTTTAGTTTAAGTACTGTGTGGTTCACACCATGGCGTGTAAAAGAAATAATAAAAGAAGTTAAAAAGACCTGAGGGTAACATAAAGTTCTAAGGAAATTGTAGAATATGAAGAAGTGGTTGATCTCTTTACTGTTCGTCATTACTCTATGTGCCTTGAGGTTTGCAGATCCATGGTTTATGGAAATCATGCGCCTCAAGGCACTAGATACTCATCAGCGTAATCAGCAAACACAAATCTTAGATCCTATTGTTACAGTAGAGATCGACAATAAAACAATCAGAAAAAATGGTCAGTGGCCATGGAGTCGCGATATTCTCGGCAAGGAAATCGAGCACCTCTACAAGATGGGTGCTGGTATGGTTGTCGTTCCGATTCTATTCGCAGATCCCGACAGATTTGGTAAAGATTTAGAGTTTGCCAAAACTCTTACCAGAGGCGCAGTTGTTGTCGGTCAGATTCCAGCAAACGAAGCAAAGGGTAATCCCACACCGGGTGGTGTTGCAACAATCGGAACAGACTGGAAGCCATGGATATACACATACAAATCCGCTGTAGGACCAATCAAAATCATTTCAGAAAATGCTGCTGGCGTTGGCATGATGAACACCACACCAGAAGCTGATGGTGTTGTTCGTAGATTGCCGCTGGTTGTACAAATCGGCGGCAAACTTTATCCATCGATATCTTTAGAAACTTTGCGTGTTGCTGCTGGCGACCCAAGCTATCAAATGAAAACAGGTGAGGGTGGCGTCGAAGCAGTACGCATTCCGAAATTCAGCACAGTCTTCACGGATCAGAATGCATCGATCTGGGTTGACTTCAAATACAAAACAAAGACATATAGCATGAGCGATGAACTGCCAGATCTCTCTGGTAAGATTGTCATTCTTTCGCTAACTGCGTCTGGCGTTGATACAGTTATCCCAACTCCTGTTGGCGCAATTTATGCACATGATCTGATTGCTACATCTATCGCGACGATGATGGCTGGTACTAATATCACTCGTCCATATTGGACAACACCAATGGAAATCGTCGTGACTTTTGCGATCGGGTTTATCCTATTGACGTTTGTTCTTCGAATGAGTTGGTATTACAGCGCCGTGTTGCTACCAACTGGCATCGTTGGGTTATATTATGCGAGTTCGTATCTCTTTACGAAATATGGGTTCCTCGTTGATTGGAGTTTCCCGATCTTCGCTGTGTTTGTAACATGGTCTATTGCTGCTTTCCTAAGATTCATGGAAGAATACAAGCAGAAGATGCAGATCAAGAAGCAGTTCGGCACATACCTGTCACCTGCTATGGTCGAAAAGCTACAGAAGAATCCAGAACTGCTTGCGCTTGGTGGCGAGACTCGCGATCTTTCTATTATGTTCACGGACGTTCGTGGATTTACGACTATCTCCGAACACTATGGTAAAGACGTTCAGGGTCTGACGCAAATCATGAATCGCTACATGACTGCCATGTCACAAAGTATTCTCGATAATGAAGGAACAATCGATAAGTATATTGGTGATGCCCAAATGGCTTTTTGGAATGCTCCACTAGATGACAATGAACATGCGGATCATGCTGTTCATACTGCTATCGAGATGATGAAGAAGCTAAAGGAGTTCAACGATGAAATTGCTAACGATGGTGTTCCTGCATTTGGCATGGGCGTGGGAGTCAATTCTGGAGATGTCGTGGTCGGAAATATGGGTTCTGCTCAGCGTTTCGATTATACTTGCCTCGGGGACACTGTCAATCTTGCCTCACGTCTAGAAGGTCAGAGCAAAACATATGGTGTTGACATTGTTCTTGGTGAAGAAACTGTGAACAAACTGCAACGCGATTGGTTCTTGCTGGAACTAGATCTTATTGTTGTTAAAGGCAAAAGTGAACCTGTTAAGATATTCACAGTTCTCGATAAGGCATATGAGTCTGCTAAAAAAGATCATATAAAGTTCCTAGAACTCTATCGCGATCAAGATTGGCCAATGGCTCGGCGCTGGGCTGAAGAACAACGCGGCGAGTTTGATGGAAAGATGAGTGCGTATTATTCCATGATGATCGATAGAATTCAAGAACTCAGGAAGAAACCCAAAGTAGATAACTGGTCTGGGGTCTATGTAGCCACTACGAAATAGTGACTATCCCTTCCGCGATAAGTCTTTCTCTGTTTTTCTTGTGCTGCTCTTGAACGTCGTCTTTGCTTCCGCCGAAATATGCTACAGCATGTCCCTCACTGATTAGGATCTGTGTAGCTGTGCTTTCGCCAACAACGAAGTCACCAAGGATTCTACCAAACTTTCCCTTCATATCCTCGCCTGACTTATCTACCTGAGTCTTTAGGATTGCTGTTTTTCCAAGCAGCTGTTTGAGTCGATCTTTTGCAGCAAGACCGAACTTCTTTTCGATAGGATCACTCGTGCGACTTTCAGGTGTGTCGATACCCATGATTCGAACACGTTCGTCTTTTAACCAAACACCAAAGCCAAGATCGATGTCAACGTCAACTGTGTCTCCATCTACGATTTTTAGAACGTTGCATCTGTATTCATACATGGTTTAATCCTTCTTTCCTGTGCTGCTGAGTGTTTGACTTTTGCTTTTGTTAGCTGACAGAATATCATTAAGTTCATTTCCGAGTTTTTTTCCTGTCGCCTGTTCTATTTCTTCTTTGTACTCAAGAACCATGGCAAGTTTTGTGTTCAACCGAATCATATCATTATCAAGCATACGAACACGATCAACGAGTTTAATGAGGGTGGTGCTGGCTTCGCCGATGACTGGCTTGATTACAGTGGTCGTCCACTTCCAGATGAAGAATATAAAATATCCCATGCCCATTGCTGCGACAATTGGAAATCCATATTGGTTAATTGCTTGTATTAGATCATTTGTCGGCATTGTCCGGAACCTTTACTAACCAACCATGTTCGTTTACAATGAAACGATCTCCCGGTTTATATAGATGGTTTTCTTTTTCACTTCCATCTTGAGCTACGCCCATAACTTCGCCTTCCCAGTCCCCTTTTATTCTAAAATTAGGTCCTGCTTGTTCAATTGTATAATCAATCCAAAACATTAGTCCCTCCGAGCATCCTCTTTACCTTCATTCGCAGCCAAACGATCGACGTTTGGGCGAATTCTCAGAACATAACTAAGTAATGCGTCAATCTTTACTAGATCATTATTCATAACTTGAACTCTATTTTCTAGTGCAAAGATGATATTTTTCAAACTATTCACTCCACCTGTAACACCATCAAGTATAAATTTCAGCATCAGAAATACAAAATACCCTGCCGCGATAGCACCAGCGATAGGGAATCCGACCTCTCCGACTAATTTAAGAAATTCCATGCTCCACCTCCAAAGCATATTTATAAATGATTGATTTAGCTTGCTTTTTTTCCCTTTACTTCTGGCTGGAAACGGGATACAATAAGTCATTAAATAAGGAGATGATTATGATCAGTGAATGGAAGAAGTCGGATTGGCGTTCAACGGAAACGTGGGAGTCGGTCAACTGCTCAAGCGGTGATGTGACGATCACTAAGATTGGTGAAAACTTTGTTGCTCGTGATCCAAACGGTATGCTGGTTTCTCAGTTTCCCGATACCTGGGAAAACACTGTTCGGATGATGGAATGTTGCTTTACTTGGCACATCAAGGTTGCGTGAAATGGGTGACATTATCAAAATCCGTGGATTGACACGACACGGCAAAAACCGTGTTCGTGAGCACGGTGAGATGTGGGAAGTGACTGAATGGAAGTCCGACCTGCGTCCTGGTCAACCGTCGATCCGCTCTATTAAAACTGGAGAAGAGCGTTGGCTAGATCCTGATAATTTCGAGGTAGTGATACCTGAAAGGTTTTGAATTATTCCTCAGTAGCTCAGTGGTAGAGCAGACGGCTGTTAACCGTCCGGTCGGTGGTTCGAATCCATCCTGAGGAGCCATTTTTAAGGAGACGCTTATGGAATATGCGATTGAGGAGAGAGATATGGAACTGAACGAATTCATGAATAAACTTTGGGTGTCTCAGGGTAAGGTCATTCGGACCAAGAATATCACTGGGTTCATCGAAAACGTCCGCAGCAAAGCGGGAACCGATCTTCAGGTTCTTATCACCGAGTCGAACAGTGGAAACGGTGGAATCTTTTCTGCCGAAAAACTGTTCGCCGAAAACGCTGTGGTGGTCGACTAAATGAATAAGCTGAAGATCGTCGGCGAGATTGGTGGTATTCTTGGTGCCTTTATGGTTGCCACGAATACTGCCATTTCTGGCTATGGGTTCATCGCCTTCACGGTGAGTTCTGTTTCGTGGTCTTGGGTTGCATGGAAGATGAAGGAATCTTCGCTGTTTCGTATGTCGCTCGCGTTCACAGCAGTCAACCTGCTTGGCGTATATCGCTGGCTTGTGTAAATCCCTTTACTTCTCACCAAAACTGTGATAGAGTATAATCATGTCCCTGATGCCTGCATACTTTTCTACGACCAGCACCAAGAAGCGCAAGCCAAAGGGTAAGACACAGCGCCAGCGCGAGGCTGATGCTGAACACAATCGTTGGCTTGCGAAGCGTGGTCTGCTCAACCTGCAGCCGACCAAGCTGCACAACAAGCTACCAAATTACAAAATAGATAGTAAAGGTGTTGCTCCTACGTCTGATGTCATTCCTGCTGGAGTTGCGCCAAAAGCAGAAGCTAAGATGTATGACGGTGAACAGACTCTGCTCGGTATCGCCACCATGCATAAATCTAATATGGTGCCAGTGTTCAGCAAGAAAGACGCTGAAGATATTTCTAAGATGAGGCGAGGATAAAATGGGCTGGCATTATCAGGCAAGAAAGAAAACATACGATGGCGAAGTTCTTTATGAACTCGTAGAAGCGTATCCAGACCTTATGGAACAGGGCGATACTATTATTCCACATACTGTAGATGCTGTGACGATTAGCGCAGATTCAAAAGAAGAACTTGCTAAATGGTTACGTCAGGCTGCTGATGATGTGGAAAAGTATGAGGTGATTGAAGATGCCTGATATGATGATCAAGCATGAACCTCTATTTGACACTCAAAAGGTTTGTGAACTCTTCTCTCAGAAGGAGAATGTTCCCATTACCTATGTGTGTACAAGTGCGCTAGGCGATGAGGAGCAAGCAATGGATATCTTTTACAGAGAAACTCCACACCCTCAGTTCGGTAATCGGTATTTTGGTCTATACCATAACGGCAATCTTATGATTACTAATGCAGATCGAATTGAATCTGTAGAGTTTGGACTTGTCGAAGATGATGATGGTGATCTACAGTATAGTGCCCATCGTCATGATTATAAACTGTTTGAGAACGGTAATATGATTGATGGTGGTCGAGCATACATTAAGTCAAGCATGTGTGAAATTAAACACTACGTTGTTCGCAATGGCGAAATGGTTGAGGTTGATTGAATGAACATCACTACTTTCGATTTTGGTAAAGGTCCAGTCCCTGCCCACCATCACCCCAACGGTGGCGGCTGGGTTGCTGATACAGCCACAGTAGCAGATACAGCTTATGTAGGACCTGATGCTTGGGTCTACGGCAATGCTCAGGTCTTTGGCACTGCTCAGGTCTCTGACTATGCTCAGGTATCTGGCAATGCTCTGGTCTCTGATAAGGCTCGAGTCTATGGATATGCTTGGGTCTTTGACAATGCTTGGGTCTATGGATATGCTTGGGTCTATGGAAATGCTCTGGTCTTTGGCAGTGCTCAAGTCTCTGGCTATGCTCGGGTTGCTGACAATGCTTGGGTCTTTGACAATGCTCTGGTCTCTGGCTATGCTTGGGTCTCTAACAACGCCAAGGAAGATATCATTGAAAGGAATGGCAAGAGATACAAGCTGGTTGAGGTTGAATAATGAACATGACTACTTTCGATTTTGGTAACGGTCCAGTCCCTGCCCATAAGCATGCTTATGGCGGCGGTTGGGTTGCTGACACTGCCAAAGTAGCAGATACAGTTTATGTTGCTTCTGACGCTAAGGTCTTTGACA
>Ga0208644_1002579_pt1 | contig 14427 bp, 19 predicted proteins | sample VirMetDEL_Nov_18_FD_184517 | JGI IMG/M metagenome (GOLD analysis project Ga0208644, IMG submission 184517) | Aqueous microbial communities from the Delaware River and Bay under freshwater to marine salinity gradient to study organic matter... | ecosystem: Environmental > Aquatic > Marine >... | reverse complement strand
CAAAGTTGTGTCCGTATTGCGGTTATACTAAAGGGGGTCGATTACAATCGGGCAAGAAGAAATAGCTGAGTATTTAATGCAGCATCCTGAGAAGTATTTCACGACACGAGAACTTTCAAAAGTAATAGATGCAAACATTACATCAATCTCACGTTGTTGCACTTTATTAGTAAAGCGTAACGATTTTATGTTTAAGTATTCACTTGAACCAAGAAGCATAAGAAAAATAGGGTATAAACCAAAATGGAACAGAAAGAATTAGGAAGCGGTGTTCCGAAAACGAACACTGTCAAAACAGCTGCTAACGCAGTAAAGAACACAGCCGATTTAAGTATTATGAAAAGCGTACCAGCACGAGTACGAAAACGCCTTGCGGAATTAAAAGAGCTTAGTTCAGCACGTCACGAAAAAGTACAAATGGGTAACTTTAAGAAATGGTACACAACACCACCACAGATGTTTATTGCAGCACTTGATGCGTCATTAAATAACAATGTCGGTGTGATTACATATTCAGTTTACAAAACGGAAGACGGTAAAAAAGCAATTGATAAAAATATTGTTGAAACAGAAGGTCTTGACGGTCAGCCGATTAAGATTAATAACGCAGGAAGTTATATTATCGAGAAGACTGTTGTTGAAACGATTGAACACAGGAAACCTACTAAAGTAGAGGAGTTTGAAGGACAATGAGTGAAATGAAAAGAAGTTTCCACCAAAAAGGTGACGTGGTTGTGGTAAAGACAACTGTCGAGAACGAAGATTTAAAGCCGAAAGATATTTTGCAAACTATTCAGAACTTTGAACAAGAACTGCAAAAGATGGACCAGCAGTTAGTGCAGATGGAAGCACAGCGAAGTCAGATTGAAAAGAACAAAGCACATACACAAGAATTGTTTAAAGACATTTCCAAGTATAAAAGTTGGGCTGAAACGTACCAGGATGCGAAAGCAAAACAATTGATTCCTGAGCTTGCTGAGAAATTAAAAGCAGAGATTGAGAAAGATTTCAAACCAGAGAACGGTGAACAGACTGAGGAACAGATAAAGCAAACTAAATGGCTGCAACTCCAAACTCGATTAAGTACACACCCAGAAGTTAGCGAATCTTTAAACCAAGAACACATTCGGAAGTATGTTTACACCGAACCTTTAGTAGTGAATCCTTTCTAGGATTCTTTACTTTTATAGAAATTATTTAAATATAAGTAAACTTATTTATATTAACTATGGGATTGTTCAAACAGCTTTTAGATTCAATTAAACCTACTCAAGCACCGTTTAATGGTTTTGGTTATACTAATCAACCCGTAGAGGGTAATCTTCCAGTTTTCCCAGAATGGTTCTTTACAGCACGTATTGGTCAACCACGAAAAATTAATCCGATTGAAGTGCGTAACTTTTCTCAATCCCCTTGGGTGCAGATGGTCCTTAACACAATTAAGAAAGAAGTGATGAATATTGATTGGGATCTAATGAACGCTGATGAAAACGACGAGCAAACGTATGAGTCAGAGAAAAAGCTTGTTGAAGATTTCTTAAACAATATCAATAGCGATTCAGAAACTATTGACGATTTACATTCTATGTTGATTACTGACCTTGGCGAGATTGATGCAGGTACGCTTGTTAAGGTATTTAGTAACGATTCTTATGAAGATGCTGGTGAAGAACCAGTATATAACGAAGCTGGTGTGCAGATTGGCACTCAACCAGTATTTAAGCTCAAACCATTAGGGCAACGAAGACTTTTAGAAATTCGTGCAGCTGACGGATCGACCTTTCTAAAGCAGATTGATATTTACAAACGCCTGATGGCGTACTATCAGTACAGCTTTAAGAACCCAAGAACAAACCCGAAACGATTTGATCCAGAAGAAGTAGTTTACTATTGTATGAATAAAAAGTCCTACACCCTATATGGTTTTTCTCCAGTGCAGTCGATCCAGCAAGTTCTTGAAACTCTTATTCAAGCAACACGCTGGAACAAAGACTTTTTCCAAAACAACGCAATACCTGATGGTATTGTTTCATTACCAAACGCTAACCCTGAGCAATTACGGAACTTTAAGCGAGAAGTTTTGAACGCAACACAGGGTAAGGCACACAAATTATTATTCCAGAATAGCGATGCAGACTTTAAGTCGTTTGCTAACTCAGCACGGGATATGGAATGGCTGGAAGGTCAAAAATGGTACTTTCACTTAGTATTCGCCGTTTTCGGTGTAAGCCCTGTCGAAGCTGGTTTCCACGAGAATGTAAATCAAGGAAACCAAGCAGGACAGGAGCGTATTACTGTTAAGAACGGTATCAAGCCATACTTAGAACTATTCGAGCGTCATATTAACCGCCAAATCATCCCTGAAATATTGGGTGACGAAACGCCAAAAATCAAGTTCAAATATAAACCTAAAGAGCACGTAGAAGAACAGATTGAGTTCGATCAAGACATGAAACAACTTGAAGTCGGTGCTATGACCATAAACGAATACCGTAAATCTCGTGGACTTATTCCTGTTGAGTGGGGTGATGAACCTTATTCTTCAACACCCTCTTTTTCATCCGATAATGTTGCATCCCCTCAGCAGGATTCTTCTAATGCAGAACTCGACCAAGAGGAAAAAGCATTTATGAAACGGTTTGAGGGGTTGCTTGAATGAGTTTAAACGACGCTATTGGTGCAATAACAATAGTAGTTTCTATAGTGGGTTTTATTATAACTTTATCACACGCTAAGTTTTATTTACGATCGCATAAAAAGTTGTCTAAACGCTTAAAGTATGTATTCCTTACTGATTCGTTAATTTATTTTATTACAGCGGTTTTTGGTTTCTGGGCGATATTCCAAGGCGATATTAATTCAGCCATAGCGTACCAAATTATCCGTATTCCGATTTTGTTATTAAATATTATAGCAGGTGTTAAATTGTACTTAACATACAAAGAAGTACACACAGGTGATTAGTTATGGAAACATTCGTTACAGTGCTAGAGCAATTTGGTTTACCAGTCACGTTTCTATTTGTGATGATTTATTTATTTATCCGTTTCACTAATCAACATAAAGAAGAACGTAGCGAGTTCAGAAAAGACATAAAAGAATCAAACGACAGGTATCACGAATCAGCAAAAGAAACAACCAGCGTAATTCGTGAACTAAACACAATCATTCACACAATCAATCGAGGTAATAAATAAATGGTCGGCACACCAACAAACGAACAATTGCAAAACGTAAAGCAGAACGTAGTACAGTTTTCTGCGGATTCAGTTAGAGTTAATCAGGTTGATTCAAGCGGTAATGTTATTGACGGACCATTCCCAGCAGTTAGTGCGTTTTCAACAACTACTCCATTAGTTGGCGATGAAGAATACAGCAGTGGTATTCTTGACTTACGTAATTATACACAGGTTCAAACGCATATATTAGCTGACGAAGACGGTACTATTACAGTTGAGTTTGCTACTGATTCATCAGGCACTGATATAGCACGTACTTTAACCGTACCGTATAGTGCTAGTAATGGTTTCCAATTGTTCTCAGCTCCAGCGTTCACGCCTTATGTCACATATAAGTTCACTAACGGTTCAACACCACAGGGTGATTTCTTTTTTGAAACTAAGTTTTTAACAACAGCATTATCTGCACAGGTGCTTGGTGTTGATGCGTTTATTGCGCCTAATATGACTGCAAACTTAGGTCGGAACGTACTCGTTGGTAGAACGTCAGGCGGTTCATATCAAAACGTAGCAATCGAACCAGTTAGTAACGCACTTGATGTTAATATTCCAAGAGGTGCTTTTGGCGAGGTTGAAATGGTTGAACCTACTCCAGTAGTACAAGCTGATTTCGTTTATAATGTTAATACTGATATGGTTGATGTAACAACGACTGGCAGTGGTACAGTTACTCAAGCGGACTCTATGGCAGTGCTGCAAACAACCGCTGCATCCAGTTCTAGTGCTCAGATTGAAACCAAACGCTTTCTTAAATATAGACCAGGCCAAGGTGCTCACATAAGAGGTACTGCTTTGTTCACTACAGGCGTTGCTAACTCTGAACAGTTGTTCGGTTGCGGTGATGATGTTGACGGTTTATTCTTTGGATTTAACGGAACAAGCTTCGGTATAATGACACGTAATAATAGTGTTGATACTTGGGTTGCTCAGGCAGACTGGAACGGTGATGTTATGGATGGCACTGGCGGTGCATCTAACCCTACTGGACAAAATCTAGACCCAACAAAAGGTAATGTTTATCAAATTAACTTTCAATGGTTAGGCTTCGGGCTTATTGAGTTCGCTATTGAGGATGCTAACACAGGAAGATTTGTTACAGTGCATCAGGTTCGATACGCTAACGCTAACACAGTACCTTCATTACTTAATCCGTCATTCCCTATTCTATGGAGTGTTGAGAACACGACTAACACAACAAACATCACATTAAAGGGTGCATCTTGTGTTGGTGAGGTTGAGGGTAAGATTGAATATCTTGGTCCTACTAATGCGATTGGTAACACTAAAACAGGTGTTGGAACTTCATTCACTAATATTTTAACGATCCGTAATAAAGCGACATACCAAACACTAACTAATAGAACACCTATTAACATTCTCAAATACAGTATAGCGGTTGACGGTAATAAACCAGCCGAGTTCCAACTTCTCAAAAACACAACGCTTGGCGGTACTCCAGCGTACACTGATATAAGTACTAATACTTCGGTAATAGAATACGATACAGCTGGAACAACAGTAACTGGCGGTCAGGCAATAGACTTCGGTACACTTGCAGCTGCTGGTTCAATAAGTGAAGGTGGACAAGTAACAACCGATATTATAATACTTCCTGGCGAAACTTTAACTATTGCAGTACGAGCAACTAACGCAACAACTGACGCAACGGTAGCAATCCGATGGGTAGAGGACTTTTAGAATGATACGATTAGAATTTAAACGATTTTGGAAACAGTTCAGGAAGCACACGACAGAAGTGCCAGTTATGCACAGGTTTGACCAAGCTGAATCGTTCACGTTCTTTTTCAAATCAAAAGAGGGCTGGGATTACTGGACACAAATTACTTTGCAAGAAATCTTTAATGTTGCAGACCTTGACGAAGTAGACCGACAATCAATCTTATCAAATTTTTACAATATTTACTGCGTTGATAACTTAGTGGTTGAAGAACCGTTAATTGAGTTTACGCCACAAGAAGCAGAGCATAACGAGGACACAGAACCAGCGATTGATGTTTATACAAGTAGCAAGGCGGTTTCTGACGAAATCGAACCAGGCGAGGATGTTATTGACGAGTCTGATGATTATGCTAACTTCTACCTTCAAAATGTTAATCTCTGGAAAAAGAAAGTCACTAACAAAGTCAACGAAATACCAGTCGAGAAGATGGCTGCAGATATTACCACAAAGGCATTTGGCGAGTTTGTTCGTACAGTCCTTGGTGTTGTCAATGCACGACCATTCCTTAGAGTCGTCAGGCGATTCGTTCGTGAAGGTGTTAAATCAGGTATGGAAGCAGTTGAGCAAGAATTAACTATGGATATTGGTATGAGTTCTGAACATTACTCAAAAGTAAAGGCTTTAGAAGACCAACAACTAAACGGTTATACAATCAACGGGCGAATGTGGTACGGAATTAAAGGAGCAACGAAAGAACTGCAAGTTCGGATCTTACGCCAAGTACAGGAAGATGTGCAAAATAAAGTTAGTCGAAAACAGATGACTAAAAACATTGAGAAAATCTTTGACGGTGTTGGTAAAGCACAGGCTGAGCGAATTGCAAGAACAGAAACAACTCGCTTCATTAACGAGGGTAAACTTACGAGTTATAAGAAAGCAGGGATTAAAGGTCATAAAGCTTATGCAGCAGTAATGGATGATAGAACTTCCGACATTTGTCGCAGGTTACATAAAAAGTATTTCAAAAAGGGTGTTCCATTTGATGAACCGTTTGTTGATGATAAGACTGGTAAAAACTTTGATTATCCGCCTTCGCACGTAAATTGTCGTTGCGTCATAGAGTACCGATTACCCCCTAAAAACGAGCAATCATAGAAATTATTTAAATATAAGTAAACTTATTTATCTTTATATGTCTCAAACTCAAAAATCTACAGTCAATTCTAATCCAGGAAAGATTGAGCTTTTTCGTACTTTAATGAAGACTTCTGACAGTAAATATTTAGCAGTTCTTAGTGATGATTCAATGGACCGAGATGGTGAAATTGTTTCACGTGAAGCATTGTTGAAGATTGCTGGTAATGAGTCAGGAAAAACAGCTATTCTTTTGGACCACGAAAACAAGATTGAAAATATGGTTGGTGAATGGACTAATCAACGGATCGAAAACATTGACGGACACACAGCTTTAATTGCAGAGCCTAAGTTTTACGAAAGTAACCCTAAAGCACAGATGATTAAGGGTATGCTTGATGAAGGCGCACACTGCGGGATCAGTATTGGTGCTATGGTTAAAGGTTGTGAAGAACGTAAGATTGAAGAAAAATCAGTCAATGTATATACAGAATTAGAACTTCTTGAAGCAAGTTTTGTTGCTATCCCGAGCAATAGGCACGGAATGGCTATGGCACTTGCTAAGAAATTTAGTAAAAAACTTAACGAGGAAACTCAAAAAATGGCAGAAGAAAAAACATACTCTGAAAAAGAGTTTAACGAAATTCTGGACCAGAACGAAGCTTTGAAAGCAGAAGTTGCACAATTGCAAAAAGACGCAGAAGAAGCACCAGCAGAACCTGAAGCGGTTGCTGAAGAAGCTCCAGCAGTTGAAGAAAAACCAGCTGAAGAAGAATCTGAAGCACCAGCAGAAGAAGAAGCTGAAAAGTCTGGTGAATCTGAACTTGCAAAACAAGTAGCAGACTTACAGAAACAAAATGCTCTAATGGTTGAGCAGATGGAAAAACTTCAAGGCAGTCCTGTACTTAAAGCACAGCACGATTCCCCAGAGGGCAATCAACTTGAAGCAAACAACGAAGTAAACAAAGGTAAACTTCCTATTTTAATAAGGTAAAAAGAAAAATGAATAAAGCAGTATTTAGTGAAAGACCAGCAGGATTTTCTGTTGAAAAAGCTTTTAACGATTCATTCGGTGACTTCCAAGTTGGCGAAGATGACTTAGGTGGAATCAGTCGTGAATACTACAACCCGTTCTCACGAGTTGATAAGCGACAAGAAATTGCAGGTCAAATGCAGAAAGTATCAATCGATACTCAAACAGGCGGTGCAGGTACAGCAGGAACAGCTCTTGTTCCAGTATATGTAGACCCAAGTATTGTTGACCGAACAGTACGTGAAACTCCTCTTCGTAATATGTTACCACGACGAGCAGTTAAAGGTTTAACTTACGACTACGTACCTCTTACGAGCAAAGGCGGAGCAGTATGGGCAGCAGAGAATGCTTCAATTGCAGACCAAGTTGACGTTTACGACCGAGTAAGTGTTGGAATTAAATTCCTATACGCAAAAGGTAGAGTTAGCGGTCCAGCAGTAGCAGCTATGCGAGGATTTGTAGATCCAAGCCAACTTGATCTAAGTGTTAAAACTACTTCTATTATGGAAGCAGAAGAAGATATGATTATCAATGGTGATAAGGACACAAACCCAGAAGAACCAGACGGATTAATTCAATCAATTGCAACTAACACAACTGACTTGTCAAGCGGTTACCCAACTCTTTCAGGTATTAGAGCAGAGTTTGCAACGTCTTACAACAACAACGGAATGATTAATGTAGCGGTAACTGATGCAAGTACTCACAACTACGTTAAAGGATTGTTATTGAACATCCAGCGACAAGTGACTAACCCATCAGAAGCAGTATTAGGATTCGGTATCCCAGACGCTTTCGAGTTTGACGGTGTATTATTTATTAGAGATAAATTTATGCCAACAACTGCAAACAGTAAACGGATCTTATTCCTTGATACTAGATATACATTTATGGCAGTCCTACAAGATTTGACGTACGAAGAAAAAGCTAGTGAAAACGATTCATACGTATATATGTTAAAAGAATACTTAACATTTGTATTGACTCACGAAGCAGCTTGTACGCAAATGTACGGTATTGCTTAGAGGTAAATTAAAATGGCAGCAGTAACAGTAAGCAACACATACAACAGTTGGAATGGCGACATTAAGGTAGTTACTCTTGAACTGGGTAGCACACCAACAACTGGCGACACATACGATACTAATATGGATGCAGCAGACGGTCGAGGAACTGTTTTTAGTACAATTCTGGCAGCAGAATTTTACCAATCAGCAGGTTCAGCGTCTACTGATGAAAAACCAAGTTGGAACACGTCAACTGGCGTAGTAACAATTGGTAATGTATCAACACCGACATTAACTGGAACTTTAGTAATTTCAGGGCTTTAGAGGTAATTAACTATGGCAGCAGCAACAGTTAATTACCGTCTAGTAAACGCAGACCCAAACTATGAGGTAGTGCAACTAGACGTTAGCGATGGTGAAACATATACGTCACAGAAATTCAGCGTAATAAATCACGCTGTTGTTTCTAAGAACGATGACTCAGATGCAGCAATTAATGTTGTAACTGCAGGCACAGGAACTGTAACAATCAATGTTGCAGGTGGTTCAGACGTAGCTTGTACTTTAGTATTGTACGGTAACTTAGGAAACTAATTGTTTCCTTTTTTCCCTTCGGGGTTTTTAATAGGTAAATAAAAAAATGGCAGCAGGCGATACAACAGCAATTACAATTTCAGCAACAGACTCAGATGCTACAATTAAAACTAAGGTTGAAGCAGCTTTCACTGTTGCATCAGGTGATATATTTTTGACAGCTAATCAAGGCGGTCAAACTAGAATCATTCAAATTAAAACAGCTTAGGTGAACAATGAAATTTAAAGCAACAGCAGACTTCTTCTTTAAGTTTGCAGCACAGGATATTAGAAGTATCAAGAAGGGCGAAATAGTTGACCTTCCTGAGAAGTTTGAACGACATCCAAAGCTGGAAGCAGTAAAAGAAGAACCAGTAAAAAAGAAAGTAGTAAAGAAGAAAGTTGCCAAAAAAGCAACAAAGAAAACTACAAAGAAGTTTTGGAACAAATAAATAAATGGCGTACACTAGCACACTCAGTATTGTTAGAACCACTGGAATTGGTGTTGATGTTCAGAACGAACTACTTGGCACTGGTGATAATAGTGAGGATTCTTTCGATCTGGATAATGGTAATGTTATTGCTAGTTCTTACAGTCTTTCTTATGGAGCAGACGGTTCAAACAGTCTTACAGCATTAACAGAAACGACACATTACACTTTAGATAAGGATGCAGGGACAGTATTATTAACTGCTGGTGGTATTACTGAGCTTGGCACTAACCTACTTTATATTTCTTATACACATTCCCCGAAAGCATCTGACACACTTTTGAATACATATTTATCCGCAGCAGAGCTTGAAGTCGATAAGATGACAGGCAATTACTGGGGAGTAGAAAAATCGTCAACTAACTTCTTCGACTGGGAATGGGAACAGCGTTACCCAACAACAGACGAACCGTACATTCGTGACCACGACGATTACGAAGAACTTAAACTATTAAATCGTGGTGTTAATTCAATCACTGGGTTCTTTGTACTTTCACAAAATCAATCTATTATTAACGCACAGCGTTACGATTCAGTTGGCACAGCTTATACTGATGTAACGTCTTCAATCAACGCATCAGGCGGAACAGGTTTCCAACCGTTTGCAGATACGACTGCAGCAAACGATTACTTGTATATTGGCAGTTCACGAAAGTTTCTGGCAATTCATACTCTACTTTACACTAACGGTGTAACTGGTGGAACTAATACTATTGAATATTATAACGGAAGTTCTTGGGTTGCTATAAGTGCGACTGAAAGTGCCACAGGTGTCTTGAATTTCGAGACAGGTGGTAAGCTATCTTGGGGTTCACTCCAGGATTGGCAAAAAACCACTGTTAATGGTAGCAGTAGTTTATACTTTGTGAGAATTGTAGCGAACAGCACATATTCCACAGAAGCTTTGATTAATATGGTATATCTTGACCAAGATTCAACAATCGAGCGAGATATACCATTGTATCAGCTTTCGTTCAATAGCGACGGAAGAATTATAATTACAACAAGGTTGCCAAACGGTAAACGTAATATTCGAGTTGATTATAGGCACGGATATTCCTCAGTACCAGCAGACGTTCAGGAACTCACTGATTTAGTTGTTGCGTTACGTGTATTCGCATCAATCACTGGTGGTTCATTCGATGATGCGACAAGCTTCACACTTGGTCGTAAAACAGTTGGTATTGGTGAAGTATATGTTAATGTTCGTGAAACGGTTAATCAGTTCCAGGCACGTATTGACGCTTTACTACCGAGAGTTGGCGAATCCTTGTTTGCGTGTTAAACAATGGTAACAACTAGAGGAGCATCAGACTTTGCAAGTTTACAACGGGCTAAATCACTTGAGTGGTTTGATAAGTTCGGGCGTAACGATATAACTTGGCGAGTTAATACAAACACCTACAATTCAGCAGGTCGTTTAACTGGTCAATCATCAACTGACACAACTATTATTGGCGACTTACAGTTTGACTTTAAGATCCTACGTGAACTAATTGAGATAGGTTATGCAAAGACTGGTGATGCAATCTTTTATACTGTTTATAATCACACAATAAGCGTAGGCGACGAGATTATTGTTGACGGTATTACTTGGCGTTTACGTCAACAAGTGGAAGCAGAACAGACTAACGGCAGTTTAATCTATCAAGGTTGGGTATGTAGGCGAAGTCCATAATGGTAGCTGTAAACTTAACACTTAATCTGAATGGTGGCTTTTCTGAGGAAGAATTGAACCAGCGTATGTTTATTCTTGGTGAGTTGATAATAAATCAGATTAAAGAGAACATCCGTAATATGCGATTGATTGAAAACGGTCAGTTGTTGCAGGGTTGGTTTGCTTCGTTTAACGGTAGAGAACTCACTATTGAAAACACTCAGGATTATATGATTTATTTGGAGTTTGGTACTTACGAGTATTGGAGTAGATACGGTGAAGAAAGTTACCCAGCTAACCCAGACCCTAAAAAGAAAGATTTACCAGCAAACCTACGCAAGAACTTTCCTCGGGGAGCTCAGCCATTCGCTTTTATCCGTAAAGTGTTGTATAACCCTATTGTAATGGATGATTTGGCGAAAAAGGCGTTTTCTTAATAACTTTTATAAATAATATTAGTATATATCATACTATGGTTATATGGGAAGCACTTTGGGATGATTATTTGATTAGTGATGATTGCCAAGTAAAAAGTTTGAAATTTGGCAAAGAACGAATATTAAAATCTGATATTGATACCAGAGGGTATAAATACGTTGTTTTGTATAAAAACGGAAAAGGGAAACATTACACTATTCATAGATTAATGGCTATTGCGTTTATTCCTAATCCAGACAATAAACGCTGTGTTAATCATAAAGATGGCAACAAGTTAAATAATTTAATTGATAATCTTGAATGGTGTACTCATTCAGAGAATAATAAACACGCATTTACAATTGGTTTAAAATGCCAAAAACTTGAAAATGCTCCTAATGTAAAACTTTGTGAAGCGGATGTTGCAAGAATTAGACATCTACACAAAACTGGTAAATATTTTCATAGGGAACTCGCTGTTATGTTTGATGTTCAAAGAACAGTTATTACAAATATAGTGAACTACAAAACTTGGTGTTTTTAACACTATCATAGAAATTATTTAAATATAAGTAAACTTATTTATTATCTATGAGACAAGTGTCTCTTTAAAATCCAAGCGGTGATTAAAATTTATTTTAGCGAACCAGAAGAAGTTATATACAATTTTCTCAGAGCGAGAGTTGACGAAGTAACACGTACTGGTTTATCTAATCGAATGACAGCGGATACACAAAACTTCTCAGGTAACGCATCAGACACAGAATTTACATTAACAGAACAACCAGAGTGTATTGTTTCGGTTGTTGTTGATGGCGTAACACAAATTCCTTATACAGCATATAATATTGACTTAGACAACAAAAAGATTAAGTTTGCAACAGCTCCAGCGAGTGGCACAGATAATATTGTTGTTAGTTTTAAGAAAGGTTCTAACTGGATATATCCAGATTTACCACGAGTTGATTTAAGTAAAAACAACTTCCCACGTATTGGTAGTTGGCAAATATCAAAAACAAGTGGCTTTGAAGAAGTAGGCGACCAATCAAACACTTACGATACAGTAGTGTTTCAGATTGATGTATTATCGTATAAAGACTTACTTTGTGAGGTTAGCGGTGAATCGTTTAGTGGTCCTGATGTAACTCGATACTTAGCACGACAAGTTGAGAACGCTTTCAAGGATTATGCAAAGACTGACTTAATTGGCGTTTTGTATGATTTCCAAATACTGGATAACTCACCAGCACCTTATCAATCACCTTTAAACATATTTCAGAGAATTATGCAGATTAGATTTAATATGCGTAACTTCAGGAGATTACCATAATGACAGACACGAAAATTAGTGCATTAACAGAAATTACAGACTTAGACGCAACTGATGTATTACCAGTTGTTGATACATCAGCAGTTGAAACAAAGAAGATTACTTGGGCAAATTTACAAGCAGATGTTTCTATAACTGAATCACAAATTAGTGATTTTGGAACGTATCTTGCAAATGTAGTAGAGGACACTACACCACAACTTGGTGGTAATTTAGATCTAAACAGTAACGATATTACTGGCACAGGTAATGTTAATCTTACAGGTACTATTGATTCAACTGGTGCAATTACTACAACAGCGACATCAGGTGCAGCAATTCTTAAAGCAGAATCCAACGATACAATCGGAAGATTACATCTTGACGGTAGTTCAGCATCTGGTGACGTAACGCAAATTAGACTAGACCTTGATGGAACTGCCCAAGCGTATATTGGCACTCGAACAACTGGTGAATTTTTTACTTATGTCAACGGTGCTGATGCTCTGACGATTGATACTTCACAGAATATCACAATACCAGCAGGTAACTTAACTGCACCTGGAATATTAGTGAATGATGCAAGTTCATTAGATACTGACACATATTTCCAAATAGAAGATGCGGCTAATTCGTTTGCTAAGATTAAATCCACGAGTACTGGTCAGGCTAAATTATTCTTAGACTCACCAGTTGACCCAGTGTTACATTTAGCGGTTAGCGGTACAAACAAATGGTCTATCTTTTCAGATGTAAGTGAAACAAACGAGTTTAATATTTTTAATAATGCAGCAGGAAACGCAGCACTTGAAATTGATTCAACAAGTAATGTTACAATACCTAGTGGAGATTTAACAGTTTCAGGTGACATTTCAGGCGGTATCTTTACTGAATCACACGCAACGAGTCATACATTAACCAACACAGAGTGCTTCGGTGCGGTGTATTATGTAACAGGTGCAGCAACGCTTACGCTTCCAGCAGTGGAAGATGGTATGAGCTTAACAGTCATTACTATTGGTGCAGTAGCGGTTAGTGTAGACCCTAATGCAAGTGATTTAATTTACTTGGATGGCACAGCACTTGATGACGGTGACAAGATTACAAACTTATCAACAGCAGGAGATATTGCTGTATTAACATATTACGACGCAACTGGTTGGCACGCTAGCACAAACGGTTGGACAGATGGTGGGGCTTAGAGATGCTTAGTACTATACAAAGTTTTCAATCAATTGCAAGACTTAGAGTAGCTGGTGGTGGCGGATTTATCGGTGACGATTCAGAATTGAACACTGGTAACTACTTCTGGTACTCATTCGATGACGCTGATAATACAGGAAGTAACCCTGATGACCTCTCAAGTGCTGGGAATAACGGTACAAATAACGGTGCGACTACTGGACAAACAGGTGACACAGGTGAATCATACGGATTCGACGGTGTGAACGATTATGTTGATTCAGGCGTAGCACCGAGTGCGAGTGATACTGAAATAACACTGTATGTCAAATTCCAACTTAAAGCGACTGGTGGTGCGAATAAGATGCTTATAGCATTCCAAGATACTAGCTTTGCAAAGTATTGTACGATACGTTATACTGCTTCAGTTACACGAGTGGACTTTGAAGTGCAGAACTCTGATTCAGAGTACGATGTAGTGACGCATACAATAAGTGCAAGTACTTCTGTTTGGTACGAAGCGGTATTAAAGGTTAGTGGTTCAAGCGATAGTGGTGAGATGAAAGCGTTCTTTGGTGAGGTTGGTAGTATGGTGCAAGTTGGTAGTACTCAAGCACGAACTACTAACGGAAACTTTAGTTCAGCGAACAATATCATAATCGGCAGAAATTCAGTCAATACAGGAAACCCAGCCGATATTTATG
>Ga0208644_1002577_pt1 | contig 14428 bp, 19 predicted proteins | sample VirMetDEL_Nov_18_FD_184517 | JGI IMG/M metagenome (GOLD analysis project Ga0208644, IMG submission 184517) | Aqueous microbial communities from the Delaware River and Bay under freshwater to marine salinity gradient to study organic matter... | ecosystem: Environmental > Aquatic > Marine >... | reverse complement strand
CAGGTAGTACAGTTAACCTTCTAAACCCTATCGAGTATTCTTTAGGTTGGTTTTGCACTTTTTTTAATGTCTTTGTGATTGTTGAATTTGTCATTGTTTCCTTCTTTGTTGATACAAATATACAAACGTTTTATAATACGATGCAAGTATTTTGTAAAATATTTTTAAAAAAAACCCCAGCATCTCTGCTAGGGCTTTGTGTTGTGTTTCTTTCATTGTTTTATTTTTATCTACCAGCATTTTGGTAGTGTTCTAGTGTTCTTTTTAATGAATCTAAATCACGTTTCAAAAAACTAATTCTAAATTTTTCACGTGCCTTTTCAGCATTTTTAGCGATTGTAACAGTACCAGCCATTCTACATAAATAATTAATATGCTCACAAGCGCATGAATCTGCTAATTGATAATGTTCTGTTAATTGATTTTCCATTGTTTCTTTCTTTGTTGATACAAATATACAAACGTTTTATAATACCAAACAAGTATTTTGTAAAATATTTTCAAAAAAAATAGCCCCTGCATCGCTGCAAGGGCTTTTCAAAAGTTAAAACAATGAATCAAAAAGAATGTACTACTACACTAATATCTTGATATGCAAATTTAAGTTTTTATTTCGAAGTGAACCAGATCGTTAAAACTTTGGTCAGTAATTATTTGACCATCGCCATCCCAGTTACCACCCCATCTTAGTTCTGTCTGAATCCTACCTTGCTCTTTTAATTCTTTTGCCACCGCTAGAATAACTCCAGCAATGAAAATGATATACCGTTGGTCATAGCTAGACCTACCATTGACCCAAGCGTAAATATCGAAAGCTAGTGAAGGTTTGTAGTTGTGTTTACCTCGCTTGTTTACTCCATCTATTTTGGACAAACCAGCTTTATAAAGGTCATATTGACGTTCTACTGTTCTATGTCCTTCTGCTATGCCGAAATCAATCTGGCTGCGTTGAATAGCAACATTGGCAATTAATCTGATATCCTCGTGGCAAGTGGCGAGTCGTTCTTTGCTTGTTTTGCCAAATTTATAACTCATTCTCTTTTTTCTTGTTGTCCAACGCTTTACCTCGGTTTATCCTAACTTGTCCAATAATGCGCACTACCGTATAAATTAATCCAGTTAAAATAAGCATTGTGCTTAACACCTCGTTGACTGCTGCCAGCTTGCTCATCACCCCACCACTAACGGACAAAAAAACTATTATATCCTTACCAATTTGGTTTGCATCTAAAATCATATCTATTCATCTCTATTAAATCGATCTACACCCTTTTCGATTAGCTTTGCCATCTGTTTAGGGTCAAAGTTTGCACTATTAAAGTTAGCCCTTTCCATGTAGTAAATATTTGCATTGCTCAAGCCATCTATATCTTCACGGCTTATCTCGTTACGCATTTCGTGCAGTAAATTTATTGCCATCGAACTCCATGTGTCAGCTTTCCTCAATCTTTGTTGTCCATCTATTTGAGAATCGCACAAGTAAATATCTACCTCGTCATATTGCCCAATGACACCAGTTGGCGTAATGTCCAAAACACCACCATCCACCCATTGATAGCCGTTTATTTGCATCGGCTTGGCAAAGTACGGAATACTTGCACTCGCCACAACAAATCGCACAAATCGCTCGTAATCCATGCCCAGACTTAAGTTGTCAGCGTAATATGTGCCTGAGTTTAACAAGTCGATATTTTTTGCAGTTACTACAACTTTTATTTTGTGGTTTTTTAATGACTCAAAATGCCAAGGCTTAAAGTATTTTCTAACTTTGGCATCAATCCCTTTGCTAATGTCATAAAGATAGTTTCGCTTGGTTCGCAGCATATTAATCGTCGCTAGTGTCATCTTTGCGCGGTTTAGTTTCCCCTTCTTAGTCCACGGTTGAAACCACCCATACATTTCCCTATTCGTAGTGTTGGAATATTCGTAAATCAAATATTCATAAAACTTAGGATCTATTTGCCCTATTGCTAAAAACAATGCTATCAGCGAACCAGTTGAAGTCCCTACATAAGCATCATATTTTATCTTGGCTTTTGCGTGATAGCCCACCCAATACGCTCCATGTGCTGCACCTCCTGCGAATAGTCCTGCTTTCATTTCCTTGCGTTTCGTTCTTTTAATGTTTTTCGTGCGTGGCAAGCCGTACACAAAGTTTGCAAATTATCAATATCCTCACGGTACTTTTCAAAGTCTGGGTTGTCCTTTCTCGCTAGAATGTGGTCGACTTGGTTGCCCTCTTTAGTTAAACCATGCCGTAAACATTCTTGACACAACCCCAAATCTCTTTGCAGAACTTGTTGACGTACACTTCGCCAGTATGGACTTTGTAAGTACTTAATATCCGCAGTACGCTCTGGTGTCAACTCAGCCCGTGTGTGTTCTGGTGTTTGTGGCATCCATCCAGCCTTCATTTTATTTTTCTTTATCGTAGCCATTATTCCACCAATTCTCCAATTAATTTATAGGTACTGCTACCGTCAGAGTAATATAAATTACCATCGCCAGGGTTGCGAATAACATTGCCAATTCCGAACCCACCAGCTTCTGGCACAGTTGTCTCAACTGTTACTACATCCGTTCCACGAATCAAGCCACCGCTTTCTACAGTCTTTTGAAAATCGAACATAACTAGGCAACCAGCTGGTAAATCTTCCGCAGGTGTTTGGCTAACCACATCCAATAAAGTAGCACCACCAGTAGCATTTGCCGACAAAGTAAAGCTATCCATACTTCGTAGTGTAACTGGGTGAACTATTTCTATTATGTCATCTTCGTAAATGTCTCTATCTAGGTCGTCAATACTTATTGAAGTAATCGCACCACCTGACACATCATAATCTGTGTCTATTGTTGCAAGTGTCTTATTAATCAAAGTTAACATTGCATCACGGTTGAACCTACCTTCACCGTATGAGTTCTTTTTAGGTAAACCTACCTTGTCATCTCCTCTATAAACCCAACCATCACCATCATCTTGTTCAAAAGCAACGCCGCTTGTACTATGGCTAACCTCAACCCATTCACCGTTCAACTCGTCACGGTTACAGTTCATCGTGCCACCGTTAAAAATATAAGGCTTTGAGCCGTAATAATAACATAAATATGGCTCGACGTTATATGGGCTTGAACCACCAGTTACAAAACTAGCTGGAACTTTTAAAGTAGCTTGTATAATGTCAATGGCAAATCTTTGGAAACTCATAGTTTCTAGGCAAAGTGTTTTTATCAACTCCACATTGCTACTATAATCTGCTAACCATTCTGATCCAAAAACCCAACTACTGCCGTCATAAACCTCTAATGTGTTTTTAGACGTTAACTCTAGTGTTGTATCATTTAATATAGGTGTCCCATAATCTTTAATGTAACTCAATATTTTTGGCTCACTACCTGCTGTTATCTTTGGATTTTTAACTTGGTATTGCGATTCTTTAATAATCTCATTGTCACTTAGTAGAACAATGTTAATTGGTTGAATGGATATCTTTTGAGTGCCAAACACATTTTGCAAAGTGGATTTTACACTTAACTCGCAGTTATTTTCACTTGTCCAAGGAAATTCTGGTGTTTGAATTAATACTGTTACAACATCAGAATTTGTCCCACCAAAATCCAATCTAACAAGATTACGGACAACTCTATCTGTTGCTGTTGTTGTCCATTCAATCTTATCTGGTGTAGATGCTGCCGATTTCAAGCGATAGCTTCCAGCTTGGAAGTTTAACTCTATTTCGATCTGAGTATAAAGTGGCAAATCTGATTGTCTAACATATTGTAAATAAATCTGCATGCGTTTACCGCTTCCACTACCACCTTTTAAAGTGCCTAAATCAACCTCTTGTATTACTGGGCTTGTTGCGTATGTTAAACTTGTTTCACCACCCCCACTTTGGGCAACTGTATTTAATGGGATGCTATCTAATTGAACCAACTGCAAAGCTGGTTTATACGTCCATCGCCCATCGCCTAAACGCTCTACATCTGTATCTTCTGTTTGTCTATTACTAGGTGTGCCAGTTGCAACAATAGATAAACTTTTGTTTATACTTCTGACGTATGTTGTACTTGCGGTAAAGTTTCTAACTTGTTGAATATGGTATGAACCATCTACTAAAATAATCCGACAACTAAATAACTGTAAAATGGCGGACAATACCTCTGCACACTTGTAGGGCTTGTAAACTGGGAATGTTATACTCCTAGAGCCACGCTTTACCGTTTTTTCCTCTTCTTCTGAGACAAATAAAAACCTATCGCACCGTGTAAATAGTAGTGGGCTATTGCTTTGTGTTGGTGTTGGTGTCGGGCTGCCAGACTTTGGCATATTATCCTCGTAGAACTCACAACTCTCCTTGAAATAGGCATCATTTGCCCCCCAGTATTGACTTAAATCATTATATTCTAAACACTCATAAATATACTTTAACATGGTGTTTTGACTGTCTTTTGTGCCGTCAATTGCGAAGTCAAATTCAATATCGGCAAGTCTGCCAATGCCATCAATCGCAGTTATAGTTACGATTCTGGGCTTTGGCTTATCTTCCCATGACAATTGGTCTATCAAAACAACTCCAGCCCAATATAGATTGGATTCTTTTTCAATGACCATGTGGAATTGATCCTCGTCACCGTTTTTAATCCCACTTATTAAGCTATCAACGGCACCCGAATTATTGATAAAGCTAAATGCAGCCCTACTAGCTTTTAATGGTTCTAGCAAGTCATCACCTTGGCTCTCCCAAGTGATATTTAAATCATGTACTATTACATCAGTAACGGTGCTGGCATAACCTGAGTTGTAAATATAAACCTCCCAGTTACCACCGTTATCACTATAAAATTCACCTTTTATCTGTACACCCATTATTTACGTCTTGTTCTGCTGATTGTCCCGTGTTGTCTATTTGAACTCAAAACTATATCTCTACCGTACACTACTGTTTCAAGCGTCATCACATCGTTGCTAGTGCCGTAGTACGAACTACCTCCTCCCGTGCTAGGTGGAGCAAAAGTATCACCAACACCATAATTGCCGTAACCACCATCTGCTGCTTCCGATGCCCGATTAGACATTTGCTTTAATGCCCCACCGAGAATAACTAGTGCCGCACCAGCCGCAATGGCTGCTGGACCACTCATTGGTCCGCCTTTGAATAAAACGGTTTTTGCGACACCATAAGCCATCAGCATTTGACCAAATTGACTTATGAATTTACCAAATGATGCAATAATATTCTCACCGAATCTATCAATCGCCTTTGTGCTTCCAGCCATCTCCTGACCTAATGCATCTAAAAAGCCGCCTATTGTATCAGAAATGAAGTTTTCTATCGACATCTCCATACTTTTAAATGTTGACACCCAAGAATCGGTAGTCCCGTCAGCCATTTTATCTTGAATATCTTGTTGTTTTTTAGCCAAATCTAATTGCAAATCGGTCAAATCTTTCCCAAACTTTTTGTATAGTTCTAATTTTAATTTCAAAAACTCCAAGTCGTTTTGCAAAGATTGTTGTTGAAAAGTTTGTTCAGTTATTTGATTTGCATTTAGTGATTCAATTAAATGTGTAGACTTTTGTTTGTTAAATGCCTCTAATGATTTTAACTCGTTGTCAAATCGTTCTTTTTTAGCTTTTGTGTTAAAATCTTGTATAATAGATATACGCTCGGAATCGGCTCTTTTCGTTTCCTCATTTATTAAATCATTTTTGATTTTTTCATCGGCTAAACTGTTTTGTATTTCTTTAATTCTTTGTTCTGAATTCCACGCAGCCAATTCTAATGCTTGACGTTTTTCATTGGTTATATTTTCTATTCTCTGTTTGCTTAACTCCGCTAGATATTTTTGGTTATCTTTTAACCTTTTCTCAAATTGTTTTTGTCTCTCTTTATCTAAGGTGTCTTCTAGATCGCCACCAAGATTATTAATATCTTTATCGCCAAAATCACTAGCTTGCTTATACTTATCTTGTATTTTTATCAGACTATCTATTTCTTTATTGAGATTTGATATCTCTGACTCTATCATTTTTTTTGCAGTTTTACGAAATTGCTCCGCTCTACTCTTTGCTTGTTCATCAATAATTCTATTACCGTAAGAATCTATCTTGAATTGTGGAGCAATAGGTATTTCGGGTTGCGCCTTTTGAACTTCTAACTCTGCAAGTCTATTTGCCTTTTGTTGTATTTGCGCTTGTAACCCTTGTGCGATTGCTTTACTTTTTAAAGCAGAAACATACAAGTCTATTTGTTTTGTTGCACCTTTTGTTAGTAATTCTTCATCTGATATATTCTTAAGATAAGAAGGCATCTCCTTTCTTAGTGAAATAATAGCATCTCTACGTGTATTCTCTCGTATCGTGTTGTCCTTGATTACGTTGTTTAAGCGTTCAAGTTTTATTCGTTGTGTTTCAGCTTTTACTGCTGCATCGTTTTGCACTTTGTTTAAATCCTTGACAAATTGCGCTGATCGTTTCTGTTCATCAGAAAGTTCTTTTACTTTTGGCTTTAATACTGAAAGCGCAATAAATAACGAAGTAAGTGTCAGTATAGCAATAGTTGCAGGATTAGCCATAAACGTTGTTAAAGCAGCCCCTAAAGTCTTAATGCCTATTATTAAGCTAGGTAACACTCCCAATATACTCCCAAAGGAAGAAACCATTGAACCAGCAACAAATACTACTGGCCCCGCTGCTGCTGCTAGTCCTCCAAAAATCAATAATAATTTTTTTGAATGGTCAGACATACCACCAAATCTGTCAGCCATTTTACTTAGCCAATCCGCTAATGAACGGAATACAGGTATCAGAGCATCCCCTATTTCAATAGCTATACCTTGAAGTGCTGAATTTAATCTAAATAAAGAACCTTTTGCGGTATCATCCATTATTTTAGCCATGTTGCTAGCTGCGCCACCGCTATCTTTTAGCGAACTTGTAAGCCTTTCAATACTATCAACATTATCAGCTATAATAGAGGCAACTGCTGCCCCCCTTTTGCCGAACAACTCCATAGCTTCAGAAAGTGGGTTTTGACTCGTCTGCAAACGCTTCATTGCATTAGACCAACTAATACCATTATCTGCTAAGTCTAAATAAATGTTTCTTAATGCAGCACCAGCACTTGAAGCATCTACGCCCCTATCTGTTAATGTTCCAAGTATTGCAGTTGTTTCTTCTAGCGACACACCTGCTTTATTTGCCACGGGTGCTACTACCGCCATAGCCGTAGAGAATTTCTCCAAATCTAAAGCAGAACTACTAAAGGACTTTGCCATAACATCGGAAACCATACCAGCATCGCTAGCTTCTAGTCCAAATCCTTTAATAGTTGCAGCAGCAGTTGTTGCCGAACTAGCCAAATCTTCACCAGTTGCCAATGCTAAATTAAGTATAGCACCAGTCGCATCCGTTATTTCTTTAGGGTCAAAACCTAGCTTGGACAAATTGAGTTGCAATTCAGCTACTTGTTGTGCCGTGTATCTTGTTGTTCTACCAAGTTCTAGCGCATTTTCATTTAACGCTTTGAACCCCGCACCAGTAGCCCCACTAATTGCTTGAACCTTTGCCATTGACTGCTCAAAGTCCGCAGCTAACTTAGCAGATGCAACACCAACCAAGCCAAGTGGCGCAGTTAAAGAACGTGTCATAGATTGACCTAGTGACTTCATTTTGCGTCCCGTATTTCGCATCTGACGCTTGACATTCTGCATATCACTACTGAACTTCTTTAGGCTTGCACCTATCTCAATGTTTATTCTATTATTCTTCTTAGCCATCTAGCCCTTTTTTAGCTTTAAAGTTGTCAATTATATCCTTCATCTGTTCAAAGTCAGTACCCTCCCACGGGAATCGGGCAATTTTCTCTAGTGGTATTTGCTTCTTTGGTACGTTCACTTGAACTATCCATCGTGCAATCCATCGGGCTTGCTCCCAACCCGTTTGATAATTCCTTTCCTCTCGATCAGCTTTCGCCTTTATAGCTATGCTGAATTCTCTGAGTGTAAGTTCATAATAGTCTGGGATTGACCAGTAACTCGCTTGTTGTACTACCCAATCCCAGAAAATTATTTTTTTTTAGCGGTTGCTTTTTTGTCTGCCCCATTGACTTTCTCCATTAAGGATTCCATCTGAGACGTCATAATTTCGCTAACCTTTGAGATGCAACTTGGGTCATCATCAACCAGGTTCATGACTTGCTCCTCGGTTATTCTTTCATCGCTTTGCTGCTGACGATAGCCAGCATTAATAGCAATAGGAAGAACCGTTAAAACAAGTGTCATGATGCCTACTTGGTCAATGTGTTCAATAGACTTTCCAGTCTTTGACTCAATTGCACTTAACCCACTTATTGTTAATCTAAATGGGTAATCATTTCCGTTAATTGTGATGGTATTCATAATCTATTAAGATACTACGCCTTTACTTACTGCACCAGTTGGCTTCAATGATACCTCAAATGCTACTGCCGTATCCATTTCAGCAGTTCTACTCAAGCTAGTAATATAAGCCGTGTAGCTATAAGTTACGTCACCAGTTACGCCAGTAGAAACTAGAACTGTTACAGAATTGCCAGCCGCATACAAGATATACAAATCCTCATAACCTTTTGCTGCGTCTTCGTCAAAGTACCCACTTGCTGATATTTCACTACCTCGTAAACCTGCAATTACCTCCTCTTGACTTGAACTGTCTTTTGTCGTTACGTCAATAGGACTCATTGAGTGTGATTCGCTATGTTGTAGCGCATGAGTTAAAACTGTGCCATCGAAAGATATTTCTAAAATATTTCCGTTGAATTTTCCTGATGTTGCCATTATTCGTTTTCGTTTTCTTTAATTTGTTTGAATTTTGTTTCATGAGTGGTTTCAATCTCTTGACCTACCACCTCAAAGTCTTTGTAAGGATGCCCTTCATGCACACTTATAATAGTGCCTTTGGCTATCTTTTTCCCGTTAGGCTTCTTGTGTGCCTTTGTTAATCTTATTTTCATTTTATGTGTATTTATACCAAATTATGTACCCTTGTAGGGTGTAATATGCTCTCGTTTCGGGATCGTAGTCAACACTACTTTGACTGTCAAACCTCGCACGGCTAAAATCAAATCCCGTGTAGCTTCCAGTTGCTAAATCTAGTGCTTCCCGTGCTGCATCGGCTATCTCTATAGCTTCATTGTAGCCACTTGCATAAATGTCTACCTCTAGCAATAAGTCACCGATATTATTGGCTTGCTTGTCTGGTGTAGGTATTTGACCGCTTCGATTAAAAACGATATAAGGAAGTGAACCATTCTGCGGAGCAATGCCACCGTAGATGTTACTACACAAATCAGTCAAATTACTGTTTGCCTTTAAAATATCCCCTATTGCATCTTCAAATGTCATCTTACTACTTCAAATCCTAGTTTACGCTCTTTGTGTTCCAAATATTTCTTAACCTCTGCACTCATTTTATTACCTATAATCGTTTCAACAAACGAGAATGTGCGCTGCATGTAGTGGAAGTTTTTATTGCCTTTGCGAATATCACCTTTTGCATAGTTCACAAAGTATCCGTAGTAACCAGAACCCTCTGCTTTTTTAGCTTGTGGACCAATGTACACCGTTGCACCCTCTTTGTTGCGACCAGTAAATGTCTTAATGCTTCTTCGTAGGTTTCCTGGTTTATATTTTATGTTGTTGTTTCGGTGATACGTTACAGTTCGTTTAGCATCTTTTATTTGCCGCTTCATTATCTGTTGCGGCTGCTTCGCTTGCCGTTTAAATATCTTTAGTAATTCACGACGTTTGACGCTATCTTCTAGCTTTTGAATGCTATCAATAACCTCCTCAAATCCTTGTATGTCAATGCTAAAATTCATTAATACTTGGTTATCGTTTCAATCTCCAAACGCTCTCTACCTAATTCTCTAATGCCTTGTATCTCGTATGTCACACCATCTAACAATAGCTGGTCCTTTAAAGTCAAACCTGATACTGGTCGTGCCGTTTTCCAGATTGTATATCTATCGCCAGTATTCTTGTCTTGTTCCATGCCCTCTGACACTCTTTTGTCTTGCTTGCTCATGTAGCATTTCTGCCACTCTGCAAACGTCTCAACGGGCGCATGACTCGCATCACTTGTCACCGTTGGGCGCATGATTGTTACTAGCCTTTCATATCTGCCAATGTCCCACATTATCCGAAGTCTTTTAAACTGTTATTCGCTAGTATCATATCAACGCTCTGTGGTATCTTATTTTCGTTTACGGTCATTCCAGCCGTTTGGCTATTTCTATTGTTGAACGCATCCGCTACCAATATCTTTAAGCAATGGATTAAGTCATCTGGAATACCAAACTGATCTGAATATCCAGCCGTGAAAGCTATTTCAATCGCATCGTATCGGTTATCTTGCAAGGTTGGTTTTTCTAAAAACTTTATTCTAGCAAAGTTGCCGTTGATTGAATAGAAATAATCTGTTCCGTCAACCATTGTTTGTTGCACTCCATCAGCATCGTAATACTTAATACTATCAAGTGACGTTACTGGGTGCATTTTTATTTTTATATCGCAATCATCTTTGTAATTGCGGTAATCTCGGTAATAGTGGTGATTGTAGCTATATTCTCCGTTGTAGTTATTCCAGTCATCCAAATATGCCGTATAACTTGCACTTTGTATAACCTTCCAAGTACGTTGGAATATGAACTCACAAGCCGAATCAACATAGCTAGCCACTAGGCTATTCTCATCGTCATAACCTAATAACCTTAGATGCGTTTTAACGGCTTCTAATCCTATCGCTAACCCTGCTGGCTTCTGTGTTCTTACTATTCTCATAATCGCTTTTAAATAAGGGGCTAGGCTTTTCAGCTTCGCCCCCATCACATTTATTACCTACTTCTCAGTTTTCGCTTTTCTACCTCGCTTCTTTTCGGCTTTTATCTCGGTAGCAAATCCTAACTCAACTAGTTCTTTGCCTAGCTTGTCGGATACTTCCGCTTCTTGACCTTTATAAGCCAAAATACCGAATTGAAACAAAGGTTGTTTTGCTAACACCTTCATTATGCAGTTAATGAAGTGAATTTAACAAATGCAGCACCTTGAACAAGTGACCAGTCAACATTAGAGTTAACTACCAATCGAACTTGGTCGTTACCAGCTACTGTATAAGGGTCAACCAAGATGTTGAGACCGCCCCAACGTCCGAAATGAACTCTTGAGAAATCCCCGAAGATACCGTCACCGCTTGTTCCAGCTACCTTAGTCGCTCCAGTACTGAAGAAAGCATTCATTCCGTTGATTGTGTATCGGTTGTAACCACCCTCTGTGATTGTTGGAGTGATACCAGCTACATTAACACCAGCCAATGCATCAGCAATTAACTCAGTTGAAAGAATGTAAGAGTGGTTACCAGTCAATCCGTGATCGTTAGCTACTGTTCGCATTGCGCTCAACAAATCCTTTGGTACTGATACACCGTAAGAGTGTGAAGCCTCCTCAGTAAATGTCAACACTCCAGATGTTGCAGCTAGTGCTCCTGGTGCGTTAGATACGCTTGAAGTAGCAAACATAGCCGTGTTAATCAACTCAGCTTCTGAACGTCCTAAATCAGTCATTACTGCGTTCATTGCAGCGGTTCCATTTTGTGCTAGAACTCGGTTAGAAACATCTACATAACCAGTCAAACGTACTGGTGCAAGTGTGTCCTTAGTGAAGTTCGCACCTCCATCAGCAGCAGCACTATTCTCAGCAGTTGCCCATGCAAGTGTTTGCTTTGCAGTAACTGGTAACTTCATGTCACCTGACAAACCAGTATAAACATTGATACCTGGTACGTTAGCGTAAACCGCATTTTCACGTAGTGCATCAGTATAACGTCCTACAGTTACTGGCTGAATAGCCGAAGTGGTTTGATCAATGTCAGTACGTTTTTCGGTGTACTTGCTAGGGATCACAATTCGTAGTCCACCAGACTGAATACCAGCTTCACGTGCTTCACTAACACCCTCACCAATCAATTCCGCTTCTGCTCCATCCAATCGTCCTTTTTTAGCCAAATCTCTAACCGCTTTGCCCATGTCAAAAGAACGTAGCATTGTGTTTTCATCTTTGCTAATTTCTTGAGTGCCTTGTGCTGGGTTAAAGTTTTGACCTTGGCGGCTTGCAACATCTTTAATTGCTGCTTCTCTCTTTTCTGCCTTTTCAATGTCGTCAGAAAGTGTCTCCATACGCTCAACAAGGTTGTCAAATTCCGTTGCGTCCGCTTCGGTCATCTCTGAACCTTCGTATTTTTTGCGTAATTCCGTGATTTGAGAGTCTACTGTAGACCGCTCTTCACGCAGTTGTTTTGAATTTTTCATTTAAATTTTCGCTCTTAATTGTTTGTATTTACGTTCTGTATCAGTTACAGATCGCATATCTTCTTTCTTCTCAGCTTCTTTTGCTGACTCTAAATCTCTTTTTGCTACCGTTGTATCTGGGTAGGCTGGAACTGTTACTGGACCTAACTCAATAAGTCGTTCAACCTGCTTAATTGTACGCTCATCCATTCCATCTTCGCCCTTTCTCCATTCCGTGCCGCTATCCGCCACAGTAAACATGAAACTAGACCCCTTTACATTGCCAACTCGAACGTTTTCTAACAAATCATTGCCAGCCGTTGTATTTGGTGCTTCAAACTCATATCTCAGCCCATAATCGTCAACTGACAACCGCAAAGTATCGGAGTCCGAACGTGCTAAAACGTTGTTAAAATCATGGTTGAATGTCGCAATCACACCTGACATATCTACATTGTCAAATGCAGTTCGATCCATTTTTTCTCTGAACCAGCCTAAATTACTAGACCATTTGTTGAATACTGCACCATAGCCAGTAATTGTACGGCTTTCCGTGCCATCCTCGTTCATTCGTATTTCTATTGAGCTTTCGAAAGCTCTTTTTTCTGTATTACTCATTTCCCCCTTTATTATTAGGTTTAAAATCTTCTCTTTCGTTAAAAGGTACTTGGTTATTTATACTCAATAAATAGTCATCAATACCACCTTGCAAATCTTCCATATTTCTCGCCTCGCTAGGCTTCAACCAACTGTTCTGTATACCTTTTGCGTAGAACTCACCACGTGCGGCCATATCCCCTCTCATCAATCCATTAACGTCGTAACGCCATTTGTATCTCATGCGTTGGTCTTCGCGAAGTAGCTTCTTATTTTCTTCCTCAAATTTGTGTACATAGTTCATAATCGTGTACTGTACAAATTGAGTGTTTGTGTTTTCAACGTTGTTATACTTAGCGTCACCCATCTCATTTACTAAGTGAGTTGGTACACCTAACATTGTAGCTATCTCCGCTTTCTGAAACTTTCTGTCATCTAGGTATTGCGCATCTTGATGGTTCATCTTCAAAGGCACGTACTTTTGACCTTTGTCAAGGACTGGAGTACCCATATTATCTGCGCCCAAACTAACATTTGCCCAATTTTCTCGCAGATTTCGCTTAGTTTCTTCGTTCAAACTGCCTTCTAACTCCAAATAACCACTACTCAAAAAGCCTTTATCATAGCTATTTTTGCCGTATTTCTGAGCCGATATAGTAGCCCCAAGTTGGTTTTTGTAGGCTTGGATTGGGTTAATACCAACATAACCGTTGTGGCTGAGACCTTTAATGTGATACATATCTTCATAAAGCACCTTGATAGTGCCTTTTTCTTGATATTGCACTTCATAAACTACCGCATCATCATACACATAGACTGTAACATTGTCTGGATGTACTATGGATAAACCTATAGGCTGATATTGTGCATTTCTGCGGATTAGACTGTACCCGTTGCCGTAATTAATTACACTTTGCATCATGTACTCGTGCCAGTTGTAGCTATTCATATTTTGATTAGCCATATCCGTTATTAACGGCACACTAGGGTTGTCGTAAATTATCTTTCTATCGTTTTCGGTTGTCTCAACCAAGTGTTTTGGGAGTCCCGAAATAGTACCAGCTAGAATCTGGGAGCATCTATTCCAGCTTGCAATGCCGCTGACTGAATCAATATCAACACTTGACGTACCAAACCCATACCCATAAAAATTATTGTAATATGGGTTAAGTTGGCTCGCTTGCCGTTTTTCTGCTCTCGTTATTTCTAGCCCTAGTATCTTCATTACTCTATTTCTTCTTCTTTCTCCACTAGATTGTACTGATTGTCTAATTCGTACTCCTTATCAGAATCGACATCTGCACCCTCTAATATTGCGGTAATGTACGCAGATCGCACACCGTTTATCTGGTTCGCTTTCGCTTGCAGTTCTGCTAGTTGCTTTTCTAGCCCTTTTAAAGTCTTTTTTTGCTTATCCGTTGTTGTTATCATTATCTAAGCCATTTACATTAATGTCACTTATCTCCAAATCCTTCAATGCTTCCGTCATTGCTCTTTGCTTACGAATT
>Ga0208644_1002573_pt1 | contig 14452 bp, 8 predicted proteins | sample VirMetDEL_Nov_18_FD_184517 | JGI IMG/M metagenome (GOLD analysis project Ga0208644, IMG submission 184517) | Aqueous microbial communities from the Delaware River and Bay under freshwater to marine salinity gradient to study organic matter... | ecosystem: Environmental > Aquatic > Marine >... | reverse complement strand
CCTCTTGAAGTTAATTTTAGAGGTGTACCAATGCAAGAAGGTGGTCAAAATATTGTTGATTTGTTACAAAATAAAAATGTTAATGAAAAAGAAAATTATTATGATACAGCTACTGGAAAAGTTATTAATGGAAGAGTAGTTAACCAAAGATTAAATGCAATTAAAACATATGTATATTTAAATTATTTAAATAAAAAATCACAAGAACCACTAGAGCAACTTAATAGTGTTTATGAATATATATTTAAAATAGCACAACCATATATAAAAGTTTCAGATGACTTTGTTAGTGAAATAGGTGATACACCTAGTAGTAATAATTTAGTAAAAGAAAGTGGTTACAATCCTTTTCCTTCTATGTTTAGTGGTGAAAATGAAGTTAGAAGAAGTGGTTACAATCCTGTAGCATCTGCCCAAGAAGCTGCACCTACGTTTTTAAATAACTTAGAAAAAATATTAAGAGTAAAACCACAAGGTAATAAACCTCCACAAGTTAGAGAAAGAAATGCAATAGGAGATATGTTTGATAGATAGATTAACAGAGTATTTAGAAGAAAACCCACAACACAAAAAATATATTGTTGATGGAGAAATAAATTGGAATGCTATGGGTATAGATTTAGAATACGAAAAACGTACAAATCCTAGTTATGTAGATGAAGTTAGTTTATTTATTGATGTAACTGTTTTGGAGTAATATATGCCTGTATCTATAGATTACTTTACACGAAGAACTCAAAGTCGTATATTAAGGTTTATAAATAATAATACTGATAGTAGTATTGCTGATTTAGATAGCGATACCATAAATTTATTAAACAGAACAATTAGAGAATCAGTAGTAAACGCTTCAAGTTCTTATGATAGTAATAATTTTGCATTAGCTTATAGACAAGATATAGCAGGTAAAGTATTTCGTGCATTAAGAGAAAATAACATATCAGTTACATCAAATTTTGTTGCTAATTTATCTGATGATTTAGAACAATTATATTCTGATACAACAATGAGAAACTATCGAAATGCAGGTACTTTTGATAATATATCTCCTGATGATGTAGAAACACCTAGCGAAACATTAGAAAGAATTAGCCCAACTACTACAGATGCGATAGATGAAGCTATAGAAGCTGTAGAATCAAATGTTGATACACCTGAAGATATAGCAGCTAGATTAAATAGATTTCCTGAAGAACTTGATGAAATGGCAAAGTATTTACAAGAAGCTAATCCTACAGATTATCCAAGCATACAAGATGCAAAAGCAAGAATACAAAAAGCTATAGATGAAGTATTTATAAGAGTTAAATTAGATGATGCTTTATACCCAAGTATTGAATTAAAAGAAGTAGTACCTTCAGGTGATATGTTAGTTGACTTTGATGAATTAATACCAGTATTACAAAAATTCTGCAAAGAAAAAATGTATACATTAAATCTATTATTTGATGCAGGAAGTAACAGTAATTATTTTCTTGATAACGAAAGTGGTATGTTGCAACCTTCTGACCAATCTAAGATTAATCAAGATTTTGACTTTGATTACAAAAATAATCAAAATACACGAAGAATAATATTTCCTGAAGATTTTGCAGAAGTTGAAAAAAAATTAGCAGATTTAATGAATGCACATGAAAGCAGTTTAAGTGATTCTGTTAGGTTAGGATTTTTAAAAAATACAGATGGTAGTAATGGTCCATTGTTTACTACAGCAAAAACTAAACATTCAAGATTTGAAGATGCTTTAAGAATATATAGAAATCCACAAGTAAGAGCAGCATTAGATAGAGCAGTAGGTTCTATGTCTTTTAGGTTTCTAGGTGGTGGACCTGTACAGCAAAGTTATACTTCAACTTCATCACGATATGGGTCAACTATACATTCTTTAGTAGTAGAAAAAAATGGTATAGGTGCATTTTTTAAAAAAGTATTAGCCAAACCTGATGGTGAGAGATATTTAGAATTAATGAAAAAACAAAGATATTTTATGGCTTTAGAATACGTGGATGTTAATGGTGTTAGTCATATTATTAATATTGCAGAAGCTGACCATAGAGTTACTGCAGATTATTCACATAGCATTGGTGATGTAAGTGATGTTGTAAATAATAAAAAAACAGGTATAGCAACAAGTTTTGTTACTTTTGACCCACAAGTTACAAATGGTTATTACCCAAATCCTATGGGAGATAAAGTTAAAACGTTGAAAGGACTTGCTGTAAGAAATGCAGTTAACTGGTTTAGAGGTTTATTAGCAGTAGCTGATGCTGATGGAATTACTTTAGTACAAAGTCCTATTAATGAATATGTTGCAGATATATATCAATTAGGTGAATTTCTAACTGAAAATGAAAATGCAATTGTGGCAAATCCTGGTGGTGAAGTACCTGGATTGCAAAGTTCTATGATTAGATTTCCTAATGAAAGTAATGAATTAGTAAATGGTTGGATGGCTAAATTAGCAAATCAAGAATTTAAATATAAAATTGAAAAAACAGATTATTTATGGGGTTCGCCAACAATAACTTCAGGTATAGCAACTAAAAATAAATTTACAGATATAACAAAATCACCTAGACATAAACAATTAATAGCTTTGTCAAAACTTATAGACAGACACAGTGACATGCTAAATAATCCTGCACGTAGAAAACAAATAAATGTACAAATGTTAAATATGGCTTTAGGTGGTAGGTGGGATGAATATAAAATTATTGAAAATATGAAAGATACACTTTTAAATCAAAATGGTTACATATTTCCAAAAAGTGATTTTAACGTTATCTCAAATTTGATTCTAGAAAACTATGAACCAAAAGCTCTTATGGATTTGTTATTTAGAACAGAGGGATTTGTTGAAGCTACAGGTATAAATATAATGGATGTGCCAGGAGAGGTTGCAGATGAATTAGGAATAACCAAAGCTAGTTTGTCAGAATTAGGATTTGATGTAGAAGTAAGAGTTGATAAAGATGTTATAAGTACAGGTCCTTTAGGAAAAATTGATACAGGTCCAGGTCAACTAAACATATTTAATAATTTATTAATGATGTCAGATGTAAATTTAAGACCAAATTTTTTAGAAGATATGGGTATAAAATATTTACCTGATGTAATAAATGAATTAGGTTCAAATATACCTGATGATGCAGATGTAGATGTAAATGACACAGATTCTTTAAATGAATATTTAAAAAGAAAAATTGAAAACTATGTAGAAGTTGGTGAATTTGAAGTAGATTCTACAGAAGTTCCTCTTACAGAAAGTGAAAGACTTGCTAGGGGTGAAGATATTACGCAACCTGCAACACCTGAAGATAGACCTGTTCTAGAAGGTTCAAGACAGTTACAACAAAGAATAGGAATGTGGGGTGTAGAAGGTACTTTTGATGATATAAATGATGGTTCTGTAATTTTGGAAGAAACAGCAGGAACTTATTATCCTGAAGGTTCTTATGAGTTAGATAGTATGGGGTCAGGTCGTGTAACGAATTATAGAAGTGGTAATGAACAACTAAAACTTTTAGAAGAATTATACGAAGTAGAAAATCGTGGCATAATTGACAATATATTTACGCAAACTACACATGGATATGATACAAGTAGAAATAGATTATCAGATAAATCAAAACATTTATTTGTAAAAAATTTAGAATGGGCAATAAAAAATCAACTTGGCACAAGGACAAATGAAAATGTATTACTTGCAGCAGACATTGAATTTGTAGGAACAGAAAGCCATAGAGGTGATATTATGCCTGTACAGTATTACGAAGCAGGTATGATTTATACAACTACAGATGCAGATGGAACTATAAAATTACACAAAGATTTTACAACTATAGAAGTAAAATCAAAAAGGGGTGCAACTGGTAATATTGTTCATCATATTACTTCTAATATTTCATTTGGAAATACACAAACAACAATAATAAATACTGCACTTGTAAAAATGTTTAAAGAACAAGGAATAGACATTTTTCCTTCAGCAACTACAAGAGATTACCCATCTAGGGTTGATAGTAGAATGCATCCTGTTGGTAGAGTAGCGTACAGTATGGGAGTTACTGATGGAACTATCAGTGATTCTAATTTATCTTTTGGTACAAGAGAAGGGGATATATTAAGATACACAGAAACAACAAAAACTGTAGATGAAATTGTTGAACAAACTCGTTTTATTGATGAAGAATTAGAACTACAACAGCAAGATAGACAAGTTCGTAGAGTGCCAACAGATATATCTCCACAACCACTATATAACCAAATAGATTTAGATATTATGAGAGTAGATGTAAATGAAACAATATCTGATTTTTTTAATTTAGTTGATAAAAATATAGATGGTGCAGTAAGATTACAAATTAAATTGCCTCCTGCACCTGGTGATGAAATTCCATTATTTATAGATGTTACAAACCGAACAAATGGAGTAGCAGAAATAACTAGAGGTCAAGAAGGTATGTCATTACGTGGCATAGAATTTGATGGAGTAAAATTTTCTAATTTACCTGATACAGCAATAGTAAATTATATAGAATTGTTAGCACCTGATGTAGATTTTTACAATGGTGTAGTAGAAAGTAATTTAAAAAGAATAATACCTGACTTAGATTCTTTTGGTGATTCTGTAATAAATTTTAAAAATCAAGATTTACAAACTGGTACGCAGTATGACATAAGACAGAGTTACGACACAGTATTAGTTAATGATGATAATTTGCCACGTATATATTCAAATTATTCTTTATCACAATATTCAACAAGAGATGCAGGTCAATTTTATGGAGTACCATTTAATGCTGATAGAGTTCCAACAAATTTAAATCCTGATAAAAAAACATTAAGACAACTTGGTAAAGCATTTGCACAAACTAAAACTGGTAAGACATTAGGTTACGCTTGGAAAACTATAGACATAGGTGAAACACTAATAAGCAAAGCATTTCAACAAGCACAAAAAACAGCAATAGCAGCAGGTGCAGTAGGTCTTGGTGGAGTTGCAGCAACAGCAGCAACTGTGTGGGCAATATATGAGATTGGTAATTTAATTGTATCTGCTATGCAAGGCATTCCTGAACTACATAATGTATTTAAAAAAAGAAATGAAATATTATTGAATGGTGAAGAATGGGAAAAACAAATAGTTGAAGAAACTTTTTGGCAAGATTATGGACCTGAATTATTAGAAATACTACAAGAAGCAGGAGAAAGGTCACCATCTGAAATATTAGGTAATGCTATATGGAGTTTTACTTTAGATAATTTACGCAGACAATCAGAAGGTGAAGTGTTTGAAGATGCTTTAATTGATGATAGTGAAGAGATAGATATTAGACAGGATTTATGGGATGCAAAAGTACCTGATGAATACAGGGTACAACTAATGCAAGATAACATTGATTATGATAAAGTATTAACAGGATATTATAACAATAGACCTGATGCTAATGCATTTGTAAATAGAACAATAGAGTTAGCTAATAATGTATATAATAGGGATAGATAATGGCAATATTTAAAGAAGGCAGCTTACTACAAACACCTGATGAATTAATAGTCGTAAATGGTGAATACTATGCTGTATATAATTACACTGCATCTAGTGGTGCAATTATGCCATTAGTGGTAGATATTGATTTACCTGAAAGTTTTGCAGAAGGTGCATTAGCACAAGCAACAGAATACACATTTGAATCATTTGCAGACAATTATGGTTATGCATTTTTTCCTATGTTTAATTTGTCAGACCTAAAAGTTGTTGACCCTAAAAATCCTAAGACAGATATAGATTGGTTATTAGAAAATGTAGAGAATGACTTACAAAAGAAAGCAACTATATTTGGTAAGACTTGGTATTTAGATGATGAAGTACAGCAGTTGTTTGCATATGGTGCTATTACTGGTGAGGATATATCACCATACTTAGAGAACCTTACATGGTTTAAAGACCATACACCTGAACAAAGAAACTGGATAGAGCTTGTATATACTAATCCAACTAAAGCAGCTAAGTTAGTAAAAGATAATTACACAGCACTTAAATTACAAATTACACAAATGGGTATATCAGGTGAAGGTGTAGATGATTTAGTAAGAGAACTTGCATCAGATATAGCACAAGGTAACTTGACTACTGCAGAAGCAGCACAAACTATATCTTATCTTATTGACCCATACAGATTAGCTATGGCAGGTGGTACGAGTGCTATGAATGAAAACTACACAAAATATACAGATAGAATAAACGCTACACAGAGTGGTGTTGCAGATGCTAAAAATTTAGTTACACAATATTTAGGTTTAGATTCTGCAATAGCATTTGAAGGTAATGGTGTTATAGAAAAATACGCTGCACTTCTTAGAGCAGATGCTGCACAAGGTGAAGGTGTTACTACAAACAGAGAAACAATTATAGACCAGTTGCAAAAAGCACACGATACAATGTTTCCTAATTATGCAGGTAGTCAACACGCATTATGGTCTGCACCATTGTATAGAACATTCCAAACAATAACTGGTAAAGCTGCGTTATCTAATCAAGATAAGAAAAACGTAGACATTATATCACAAAAAGTTGGTGGAGATATGACATTGTTTGCAGGAGAGATTAGAAAAACTTATGAGAATGACCCTACATATCAAGATAAAGTATTAGGGGATATGACTACTGTATTTAAGCAAGATGTATCAGGTGTATTTACAGGACAAAGTTTGGTAGGTTAATTATGGATATGACTACAGAAGAAATAAAAGCGTTACAAAGAGAACTAGGTGTTACTCCTGATGGAATTATTGGACCTATAACTAGAGCTGCTGCAGAAGCAAAGATAGCAAGGTCTAGGTCTATAAAAGAAGCTACTGCATTATCAGAAAAGTTTGGTTCTGTAGCAAACACTAAAGGACTTGTAAGAGGTAGTGATACTGTAAATGTTACAACTGAACCTGAAGAATCTGAAGAATCTGATGATGAAGAAGAAGTAACAGAAAATATAGAAAAAGAATTTACACCATTTTATTTATACAACGAAAATGGTGTAGCAATATTAGTTAATAGTGCTGACCAAGAATCTATATACAGAGGTCAAGGTTTTATATATACATCACCACCAAAAGGTGAAGGTAGTAGCGTAGATACAAATACTTTATCTGACATACTTGGTACATATGCACAACAACAACAAGTACAAGAAGTTGCACAAACAGGTGCATCTACATACGAACAAGCTAAAGGTTTATTTCCTTATTTAGATGACAGACTTATTAGATTGTACTTAGATAAGTATGCAGAATCAGGTAATGAACGTTTAGCTTTAGCAGAGATGAGAGCAGACCCTATTATGGCAGAAGTATATCCTGGCATTAAGAGAATAGATGGAACTCTTAGAATGACAGAACAAGAATACGTTGCTGCTATAGACAATATGAAAGCTAGTTTACGTAACTACAACTTAAATCCTAATGAGTTTGAAGATGATATAGTAGGTGCAATTAGTGGTGATGTATCTCCATTAGAATTTAGACAGAGATTAGATGCAGGTTACGAAGGTGTTGTTAACAATATTCCACAAGTTAAAGAAGCATACTTACAGAACTTTGGCGTAGATTTACCTGATGAATCTATATTTGCTATGTTTGTGTCACCTAATGTGGCTACAAAAATATTAGAAGGAAACATAAGAGCATCACAAGTTATTGGTGAAGCAGAATCTGCAGGATTTGGTGTAAATAAATTAGTAGCACAGTCGTTAGTACAGCAAGGATTAACACAAGAAGGTGCTAGAAAAGGATTTGGTCAAGCACAACTTAGTCTTAGAGGAATACAAGGTGCTGCTGCTAGACAAGGCAGACAAAATATTACAGCTACAGAATATGTAGAAGCTACACAACTAGGTGCTGCACAAGAATTACAAAGTTTACAAAATGTATTACAACAAGTAGAAAGTGAAAGTTCTGCAATACTTGGTGCAGTACGTACACAACAAGGTGCTGTTACAGGACTAGAAGAAGCGTAATACAATATCTAGTATATATACTTGCACAACCACAATATATGGTATAATCAAATCAAGCTGCGTTTGTAAGTCTGCAGGATAATATGACTTCAATTTTGTAATCGGTCTTGATGCCTACTGACAAGACCTGTCAAATAAAAACAGTAGTGTAAGACAAAATGCAGAGGTCACTCTACACCTCTTGTAAAAATATCGTAGAAGTAAGGACAATAGAATAATGACAGAAGAAATGAACTCTGACACAGGCGATAAGAACTGGAAAGAGATGAGAGAAAAATTATCTCTTTACGAAGAAAAAATCGCACAATACGAAAGTAAAGAAAGACAAGAAGTTTTTAAACAAGCAGGTCTTGACACTACTAAAGGTGTTGGAAAAGCAGTTGAGATGATGTACGAAGGTGATTTAACTGTAGAAGGAATCCAAGAATACGCATCACAAGAATTTTCAGTTGAGTTTGGGAATCAAGACAGATTACAAGATAATGTAGAACAAAGTCAAGAAAGACTAAACAACATACAAAGAAATTCAGTTGTAGATTTATACAGCACAGATGCAATTTCGCAGGTTAAAGAAATAGAAAAATCTGGAAATGTACGAAATTCAATAGCTGCCAAACTTTCTGTTATGGAAGAAGCTAAAAAGAACAAATAGTTTTTTAACAGACTTCTTCTAAAAGTATAAGACAATTTAAATAATTTATAGGAGAAGATATAAATGGCAGCAATAAGCCTTGGTGGTGCAGGTAGCGACACTATCTACGCCCAACAAATAAATAACTTTACTGGTGAATTGTTTAAAGTTGGTGGTCAAAGAACACCTTTATTGTCATCAGTTGGTGGTTTGAATGGTGGTAAAGTATTAAATTCTACATACTGGCAAGTCCAAGTAGAAGATAATGCAATCATTACTTCAGAACCAACTAAAGGACAAGAAGGTTCTACACCTACAGAATATCTTGGAAGAGATAGAGCAGCATTTACTCATGTAACTCAAATTTTCCATAAAGGTGTACAAATGACCTACACAGCTTTAGCTTCAACAGGAAATCAAAATCCTTTTACATTATCTGCAGCTATCACAAATCAATCTGATGGTGATGGAACAACAACAGCAGGTACTGCACAAGGACTATTTGGGGGTAACCCAATTAATGATGAATTTGCTTTGCAATTAGAAAAAGCATTAGAAAAAGTAGCAAGAGAAGTTGAATGGTTTGCATTCAATGGTTCATTCTCTGATGGTGCTAATGTAACCCCTGGTTCAGGCACAAGAGAAATGTATGGTATTGACCAATGGGTTTCTATTAACAAGAACGCAGACAATACTGTAGCTGCATCAGCTAACCCACTTGGTGGTAACTGTTTCTACAATGATACAACTGGTGATGGACTTGGTTCAGCACAGGTATTATCATTTGATACAATAGCAGGTGCTATGAAGAGATTATATGATGCACACGCACCATTGAAACAACCAGTTCTTTGCGTATCACCTAAGCAATTACTAGACCTTAATACTGAATTACTACAAGGTAATGTCGGAATTACAGGTGCAATACTACCTAGAGATAGAAGTGTTGCAGGTGTTGATGTTGATACAGTTGTAACCCCATTCGGTTCAATCGGAATGATGGTTATTGACCCAGATATCATGCCTACAGGTAGTGCTTTCATTATTGACCTAGCTTACATTCAACCAGTATTCACCAATATCCCAGGATTTGGTACTGTGTTTGTTCGTGACTTAGACCAAGATGCAAACGCTAGAATTGGAAAAGCAGTTTATATGGAGATGGGATTTGAATTTGGTCCTCCTTCATATCATTGTAAAATTCAAGCTGTAGCCTAAGCTACATATAATTTGAAGATTAGGGTGGAACTCCACCTCCACCCTTTTCTTCTGCTATTATTTAAAACTATGAGTAATAATATCGGAAACCTTGTTGATAGAGTTTATAGAGAATACCTAGAACCAAATGATGACATTCAATCATTTTCTGTTTTAAGAGCTGGATTAGATGCAGATAGTACAGATACAATCGTACAATACGAATCAGAATATTTAACATCTGAAGAAGAAGATGCTATGGAAGCAGGTGCTTTTATAGAAGTAGGTCAGGAACTTATGTTAGTTACTAACCTAAATACATCTGCTGAACAGATTACAGTAAAAAGAGCAGTAAGAGGAACTTCTTTACAGACACATTCAATAAATGATTTAATTAAACTTAATCCAGTTTTTCCTAGAAAGAATGTATTTGATGCAGTATGTGACCAAATAGAAAATTTATTTCCAACTTTATTTGCAGTAGAAACTAAAACTGTAACAAGTGGTAGTGGTTATGTGCTTCTTGGTAGCTATGATGCACCAGGAAATAATAATTATTTAGTATCTGTTTTAAAAGCTATATCACAATACACAGACTTCAGTCAAAATTCAGACCAAACAGGTGTTATATTTCAACCTGTATCTGTACAAATGATAGAGTTACCTAATCCATTTACATACACAGATAGTGAAGGAACAGAAAGAACAATAACTTACACATCAGGACCAAACCAAGTTAATGCTTTACAGTTTTATAGCATTGACCAAGGTCATACTTGTTATGTAACATTCAAAAAAAAGTTTTTAGATGTAAGAGATTATGATGGTGATGGAGATGTTGAAGATACTACACTTGCAGAAATAGGTTTAGAAACAGAATATGAACCAATTATTATGGCAGGTGTTGCTGCACAAATGTTGTCAGGTAGAGATATACCTGCAGCTACAGTAGAGAATGTCACACAAGCTATGCAGATACAAAACTTTCCTGTTGGTTCATCTAACAGTATTAGAAACTCACTACTTCAATATCAACAATTACTTATTACACAGGCAAGAAAATATTTAAGAGCTAAATATCCTGAAGCAGTAGAAATTAATGGTGTCAACGCAGGGGTGCAATAGTGCCTAGAGTTCCTGCTGTATCTACAACTGATAATCCTAAAAGAAAAGGATATGACTTAGCTTTAGATGATTTATTATTTAGAACTGCGATAGCACCTAATAGACAATTAACAATATCTTCTGCAGAATTTCCTAATCAGCAAATAAATCTTACACAAAATCCAGAAGATATTACCACTAATGTTGGTCAGATATTTTCTCGTTCAAATTTTAGTGGTGGTCAAGGTTTAGATTCTGCACATCAAAGAAACAATAGTGAAAAAGATATTACAAGATTTTACGATAGTAAAGGTGTAGACCCTTTTCATGGAGGAGAAGAAAGTTCTTACCACATTCATTTACTATATACTATGGCAGCTAGTGGGCAAACATTGGATAGTGTTCCAGTTAATGGTTTAACATTTACAGGAACAGAACAATATTTAGCACAGACTACAAATGAAAATTTATATGTTACTGATGTACAAACAATTTATGTAAGCACAGATAAAGGAGTAAATTGGAATACAGTAACAAGTACAAATGTATCTTACGATATAAGAGGTATTGTTGCTTTCGGTAATAATCTTTTTGTAGTAACTGGTGATGGTTCTACTAATAAACAACTTATACACTATGATGGTTCTACTTGGACAGTTGAAAGTTTAGGAACATCAATCACTGGTTATTTTACTAGTATTCATTTTGTAAAAGGAAGATTAGTTGTAACAGGAAAAAGTTCAGTTGCAGAATATCTGTGGGAAGCAGACCCTTATACAGGAAACTTTACTGGTGTATTTCAAACACCAAATGCGTTAATAACTGTAGAACCTACACACGACATTACAAGTGTAACAGATGCAGGTGCAGTTATACTAGCTGCTAGTACAGATGGAAATATATACTCACTAAAAGATGTGTCAGGAACACTACAACTTCAAGGTCAATCACGCATTGGTGATGAACAAGTTACTGCTATAAGTGCATTAGAAGGTATTATAATTTTTGGTACTAGAGAAGTTGGAACTAATAAAGGTAGGCTATATAGAAGTGATTTAACTGTTGCAGATGACTTGTATGTACTTGCAAATAGACAGTTATTAAAAGAATGGGATAATGGTGTTGATGCTTCTCCACAATCTATGTTTGCATCAAGAGATAGTATCTATACAGGTATAAGAGAAAATTCTACTGATACTTATTTGTGGAGATATTACTTACCTACTGCAGGTTTGGCTAGAGATTTAAAAGTACCAGGACAAGGAATAGTAGGTTCTATTAAACAAGTTGAAGGTAAATTTTTTGTATTAGTAAATGGAACAAGTGGAGGAGTATATAAAGAAACATCTACTTATGAAAGTTCAGGTTATATTATATTACCTAACGCAGATTTCTTTACATCAGAAGATAAACAATGGGTAGGTGTAGAAGTAGAACACAATAATTTAAGTAATGGTAAAAAAGTAGAGATATATGTTACTACTACATTTGATAAGATAGATGAACCTGATAGTGCTTCTTGGGAATTAATTGGAGAATCAGTATCAGGTACAGGTGGTGTTGAGTATCAGCTAAACAGAAATGCTAGATACATAAACGCTAAGGTCGTACTAGAACCTAATGTAACATTTGATGAAAGTCCAGAGTTTAGAGGTATATCTATAAGAGCTTTGCCTAGACCAGAATTGGTTGTAGTAACTGTGCCTATTAATTTATCAGACCAAGTAGAAAGACCAAGAAGAAAAGCATTTAAGGTTAGAAACTTAGGCGAAGTAATTTATCAAACTCTTAAACAGAAAGAGGGAGATTCTGTAACATTGACTTTGTATGAACCTAGCGAAATAATAAGAGGTGTGGTAGAATCTGTACAATACCCAATCTCTGAAAGGTCGGAGATGGGTTCTGTAACGCAGTTTTGTTTACTTAGAGTGCGTGGTGTGAGAGCAGAAGATGCTGCTACAATAGTGACAAGATTACTTGGTGTAGGAAAACTAGGAGTAGCAGGATTAGGATAAAATGGTAGCACAAGAAACTATATTACAAAACGCATATGAAACAACTTTAACTTTAGCAGTAGGTGCAAGTGCAGGAGAAGTATCAATTTCTGTAGCAGCAGCACCTGTGGGTTCACCTTCAGCAAGTACACCTATGTACTTAGTAATTGACCCTGATTCAGATGCAACAAGAGAATATGTAAAAGTTACAGCAAGAAGTGGTGCAACATTAACAGTTGAACGAAATATAGATACTGATTCAGGTGGATTAAATGCACACGCTGTAGGTGCTAAAGTCAGAATGGTTGCTATGAAGCAACACTTTGATGAACTACACGATAGAGTAGATACAATCATTAACTCTGCTGGTACTGCAGTTGTTACTACTGGTGTAGTAAAAGATGAAGATGATATGGTATCAGATAGTGCTAGTCATCTTGCTACACAACAATCAATTAAAGCGTATGTAGATAGTCAAGTAGCTAGTAAAGATGATTTATCAGAACTTACTGGCACTACTGATGATGTTACAGAAGGTGCAACAAATTTATATTTTACAACAGAAAGAGTAGATGACCAGGTTGCAGCTTTATTAACTGCTGGTGCTAATGTAACTTTGACTTATGATGACACAGCAGGAACACTTACTATAGCTGCTACTGAAGATGATTTAAGTAACAACGATACTGATGACTTAGCTGAAGGTTCTACTAACTTATACTTCACAGCAGAAAGAGTAGATGACCAAGTAGCTACATTACTTACAGCAGGTTCAAACATTACATTAACCTATGATGATACTGCAGGTACATTAACTATTGCAGGTGTTGAAGATGATTTATCAAATAATACAACTGATGATTTAGCTGAAGGTTCTACTAATCTTTATTACACTACAGCTAGATTTGATACTGCTTTTAGTGGTAAGACAACAACAGATTTAACAGAAGGAACAAACCTATACTATACAACTGCAAGGTTTGACACAGCATTTAGTGGTAAATCTACTACAGACTTATCAGAAGGAACTAATCTTTATTACACAGATGCAAGAGCAAACTCTGCTATAGATACAAGAGTAGATAAAACATTTGTCGATGCACTTAATGTAGATGCAGATACTTTAGATGGTAATGACAGTACAGCATTTGCTACATCAGCACAAGGAACATTAGCTGATAGTGCAGTACAACCTACTGATAGTGTTGATGTATTATCTGATGTAGATACTTCTACTGTTGCACCTACAGATGGTCAAGCATTACTTTGGGATAATGCTGCAGGTGAATGGCAACCAGGAGATGTTGCTTCATCTAGTGCTGCAAAAATTATTGATGCTGATGGTGATACTCAAATACAAACAGAAGAGAGTGCTGATGAAGATATACTTAGATTTGATACAGCAGGTGTAGAAAGAGCTACATTAGCTGGTGCATTAGATTTAACTGATGATGGTGGTGCGTTTATCCACAGTCAAACACAAGCAGGAACTTATACCATTAACTCTGGTA
>Ga0208644_1002571_pt1 | contig 14453 bp, 23 predicted proteins | sample VirMetDEL_Nov_18_FD_184517 | JGI IMG/M metagenome (GOLD analysis project Ga0208644, IMG submission 184517) | Aqueous microbial communities from the Delaware River and Bay under freshwater to marine salinity gradient to study organic matter... | ecosystem: Environmental > Aquatic > Marine >... | reverse complement strand
TACCGCATCCAAGGGCTAAGCACGCGCACTTGAGCGCCTAAGCTCAGTACTCATGCACGCGCACTTATGGCGGCTCGGAGCAAGACAGGGGTGGCACGCATTGAGCACGTTCCAGGGCCACCCAAAACCACAAGCCAAGGGCAGGGCCAGCGTTCCAGGCCCCGCCGCAAGGGCAAGAAAAAACTGCGCGGTCAAGGTCGCTAAGTTCCAGCGTCTGATCATCGGTGAGCTAGGCTTACCAAGATGTAGGAGCCAGTCGTGGCCGTTTACCCCGGAACCTACAATATAAAACTCCAGCGGCGCGCCGACTACAGCGTCACGCTTCGCTTTATTGACAGCAATAACTCTACAATTGACTTAACAGGCTGGACTGTTGCCGCCCAACTCTGGAACCTGGATCGCTCCACTAAGTACGCTGATTTCACTGTCACCTACACAAACCGAACCACTGGCACAATCGCCATCGCGCTCACCTACGCCCAGACTGCCGTACTCCCCGACAAAGCCTATTACGACGTCCTACTTACCAACCCCAGCGGCCTTAAAGAATACTACTTAGAAGGCTCCGTCAGCGTGTCCGAGGGCTACACAACATGACCGTCATAAAGATTCAGGACCAGACGAATGTCGTGGCGGTCACTGAGACCGATGTCATCACTGTCGCTGTTCTTGAGGTTGGCCCACAAGGGCCTCCCGGCGCTGGTACGGACCTCGGCTACGACACTGCCACCCGCCTGCTCACCTCTTCGACTGGTGCGGACGTCACACTCCCACTGGTCAGCACCACCTACGCCGGCTTTGCCCCCACCTCTCCCGGTGGTACGTCCGCCTACCTCCGGGCCGATGGAACGTGGTTCAACCCCATTGCCGCCTTCCGCGACGCCAAGAAGGTCTACGTCTCCCTCGAAGGCAACGACAGCAACAACGGCACCTCCTTAGGTGAACCGCTCCGCACCCTGAACGCCGCCGCCGCTGCCGCCCAGGCCGGCGACGTTGTGATCGTCGCGCCCGGTACCTACACCGAGGCCGCCCTGCCGATCCGCTGGAAGCGCGACGTTGGCGTGCTGGCCTCCAGCCTGCGGAACACCATCGTCCGCCCGGCGAGCGGCCAAGAGTTCAACAACATCTTCCACGTCGACAGCGGCTTCTGGTGCTGGGGCCTGCAGTTCGCCGGCCACCAGGCCGACGCCACCCAGCAGGCGTGGGCCATCGCCTTCGACCCACTCGCCGACAATTCCGCTCTCGGGGCCATCGGCCTGGGCGCCTACATCCTGCAGTCTCCCTACATCCAGAACTGCAGCTCGATCACCGCCGAAGACGACGCGGGCCTGGCCGGCAGCCAGTCCACCGGCAACACCGGCGGCGGCATCCTCGTCGATGGCACGAAATGCGCCATCAACAGCCCCATCCGCTCGATGGTGGTTGACAGCTACACCCAGGTCAACCTCGGTGGTCCCGGCTGCCTCGTCAAAAACGACGGCTACGCCCAGCTGGTCAGCTTCTTCGGCACCTTCTGCCAGTACCACGTCCGCACCGAATCCGGCGGCCAGGTCAACCTCTCAGGCGGCGGCACCAGCGACTTCGGCACCTACGGCCTGATGGCCGACGGTTACTCCCCGAGCCCGATTTTCACCGGCGCTGCCCGCGTCGCCACCTTCGGCGGCACTCGCATCGAGAAGGCCGTCACGATCGACCCCTCGACCGACACCTTCACCGCCGCCACTCACACCCTCGCCGTCAACGATCAGGTCACCTTCAAAGTCAGCAACGGCACCCTCCCGAGCCCGCTGAGCACAAGCACCACCTACTTCGTGATCGCCTCCGGGCTGACCGCAGACGCTTTCAAAGTCTCCCTCACCGAGGGCGGCGGAGCGCTCGACCTCACGGGCACCGCCACCGGTACCTATCAGGTCGTCCGCCAGGGCGCCCTCACCGTCGATGTCGTCAGCCTCGCCGCCAACCGGCTCAGCCGGCAGATCAAGTACCCCAGCGCTGGCTCGCTTGGCAGCCCCGGCAACCCCGTCAGCATTTCAGCGGTCTCGGGGGCGACCTTCACCGTCACCCTGGGCACGGTCGCCGGTATCTCGCACACCTACACCGGCGGGGGCACGGTCACGGTCGGCGCAACCACCTATCCCGTCACCGCCGCCACCTACAACAACACCACCGGCGTCACCACGGTCACGGCCACCGGTTACACGCCCACGGTCGGCGCCTCCGTCACTCTGGCCGGCCTCTCGTTCATCTGTAACAGCGCCAGCCGCCCGAACGCTGGCCAGCTGATGTTCCCCCAGCTGGTCTTCCCCCGCAATTCGTCGACTGGTGCGGCCGAGGCCAAGACCTTCGCCTACACCCGCACCGGCACCTACACCCTGACCTTCACCGAGGCCGCCTCTCCCAGTGCCCCCGAGCACGAATACGTCAGCGGTGGCACGGCCATCGTCAGTGGCAACGACCTCGGGGTCGCCGCCGCCACCTACAACAAGACCACCGGCCTGGTCACCATCACCACGAGGACCGCCGTCCCCGCCGCCAGCGGCAACGTCACCGTCAACGGTCTGGCCTTCATCTGCCCCACCAGCGCCTACATCGTCTCCAGCAGCGTTCCGATCAACTCCGCTGGCACCGAGGTCGCCAACTCTGACCCCACAAAAGCCGGCTACAGGGTCAACTTCTACAACGCAGTCAACGGCGGCCTTATCAACAAGGTCAGCGCTGGACAAATCCTCGACTTCCGCAATCGCAGCCAGATCAGCGCTCCAGGCCACACCTTCGAGTACGTCGGCTCCGGCACCAACTACGACGCCCTGCCCTTCAACGGTGGCGTCCCAATCCCAGGCAACAAGATCCTCGAAACCAACAACGGCCGGGTCTACAGCTCCAACACAGACGAACTAGGCAACTTCGCCGTTGGTACGCAGTTCAGTGTCGATGGAACGACCGGCTCCGTCACGATCAACACCGACCAATTCAACCTAAGTGGGCTCAACTTTATCGGCCCCTTCAGCCGTAACGGCGGTTTTAGCACCGTTGGCGTCCAACTCCAAGAAGTCAGCAACAACACCTCGCTGATTGCCAGCACTGGTGCGCCCGATGCCAACACCGCACCAACGCAATTTGCGGTCAAGGAGTTCGTTGGCTCCCGCTACGTCAGTGGCGTCACCGCCACCGCCGGGCAGCCCATCACGCTTACCGGCACCGCTGTCGCAGACGGCAGCGGCAACTGGAGCTTCGTCCGCAACATCGATCTGAGCCTCAACGTCGCCAACGGCCTGGCGCAGCTCAACGGCTCCGGCCTCATCCCCTCCTCGCTGCTCCCCAGCTACGTCGATGACGTGGTCGAGGCCGCCAACCTCGCCGCCTTCCCCGCCACCGGCGAGACCGGCAAGATCTACGTCGCCCTCGACACCGGCAAGATCTACCGCTGGAGCGGCAGCACCTACATCGAAATCAGCCCCAGCCCCGGCAACACCGACGCCGTCCCCGAAGGCAGCGTCAACCTCTACTTCACCAACGCCCGTGCCGCCGCTGCCGCGCCGCCGACCGACCTGAGCTACACGGCAGCAACCCGGCTTCTGGCGTCAAGCACCGGCACCGACGTCACCCTGCCCCTGTTCACCTCCACTGACGCCGGCCTGACCCCGAGTTCGGGAGGTGGTACGACCAACTTCCTCCGCGCCGATGGCACCTGGGCGCCTGGTGGACCGGGCGCTGCTCCGGTCCAAAGCGTTGCTGGCCGAACCGGTGATGTAGTGCTGACCGTGGACGATGTCTCCGGTGCGGCTTCCATCGGCTTAGCGGCCGGTCTTTCCATCGCTCTCGGTTAATCATGAAGTACCCACTTCCTCCAGGTGTTTTCACCTTCAACGCAACGGCTAAGACGATTACGTTTTCTGGCACCGTGCCAGCCGCAATCAGCAACATTATGCACGTCACTAATGTGACGCGAGGTGTTCTTTATTTTCAGCCTCAAGCTGGTGCTTCCTTCTCAGGAACATACGCTTCTCCTACACTCACACTTAGCGCTAGTACAACCGGCCACGCCGACTCCGATAAGTTACTAATCGTTTACGACGACGGGCAAGCCACACTACCAACCGGAGCAGCAACCGCAGCAAACCAAACAACTGGAAACACCTCGCTTAGTGCGATTGACGGCAAGTTGGCAGTACCTAGAACACCAACAACCACAAGTGTCGCCAGCAGCGCTACCAGCGTAACCGTGCTTACATCAAACGCCAACCGACGCGGCCTACTCCTAAACAACATTTCCCTCTCTACTTTGTACGTCTCTTTTGCTGGTACGGCCACCGCAGCTAACTGCTTCGCATCCCTACCTCCCGGCGGCACACTAATCCTCGACAACCAACTGATTACCACGCAAACAATTACAGGCATTTGGTCTTCAGCTAATGGCACCGTTCAAGTCACGGAGTTTGTGTAATGGCATTGCTATCAGTTCCTCCTACTACTGCGGTCTGCACTAAGCTCATCGACGCAACAACGCAGGGCACTGTGTACGTCGGTACGGCCCTGCGTGGCGCTTCACAATCGGCAAGTGTATGGAACATAACCAAAACCACCTATAACTCAGCAGGCGCTCGAACCAGTAAGCTGAGTGCAGCCAACGTGACCTGGACTGGCCGCGCCAGCCACACCTACACCTGAGCCATGGCACTCCACACGAACAACCCAATCGACCGCGACGGCCACACCTATGGGCTACTGGCGGCAAACTTGGCGCTGAGTCCAATGTGGCGCCCTGATGGCGTTGGCGTCTCGATTGCCGTGCGGCTGACGCCATACCGCGACACCGGAGCCGAGCCAGAGCGGCTGGACGATGCAGCGCAGGCCGTGGTCTACGGCGACGCCACGGTGGACGCCCAGAACGACCCGGCGCTGGCGGCATTCCTGGCAGCGATTGAAGCCGCAGGCCAGGCGTTCATTGATGCGAAGGGGCTCTGATAGATGGCAAACGTCTACGCAGTCAAGTCAGGCAATTGGTCGGATACGACGGTTTGGAATACGGGGGCTTTGCCTACGTCTGCGGATGTTGTTTTCAGTGGAGGCTTTACGGTAACCATCAATACTACTGCGACTGTGACTGTAATTAAAAACATTGCGGCCACAGGCATTTCTGCTGGTGGCACCTTCAAGTATGCCAACGGCGGCGACTTGACATGCACCGCTCAGATGAACGCATCTTCGGATGATGGCAGTTTTCCCTATGAAGTCGTCACATTTGATGGGGCTGCAGGCGTCACTGGAACATACAGGGGCAATGTCAGAGGATCTAGCAACACTGGCGTCCGGTCGACTATTCTGCTATCCGGTGCCGGAACACTTAACGTGATCGGCGATGTCGTCCCTAGCACCGGAAACTCAGGATCAGCCATTAGAAATACAGGTTCAGGCACCTTAAACATTACCGGAAACATTACCGGCGGAGGCAACGCATCTGGCACCGTTGTGAACGCCTCGTCTGGTTATGTAAACGTCACGGGAGACGTAAGTGCCGCAACATCTGCAAGCTGCCTTCTTAATTCGTCCACAGGAATTGTAACCGTTACAGGCTCTGTTTCGGGCGGGGCCAGCGGGGCAACTAACGCTTCAGTAAATAATTCCGGCAGCGGAACTGTAACAATTACAGGCGCTGTAACTGGCGGCGTGACAGTTGCATTGTCATCTAATGGAACTGGCTCAATCACACATGTTGGCACAGTAAACGCAAGCAGTAATGGGCCAGCTATTAACGGGGCCACTGGTGCTCTCGTGTACTGTTCTGGGCCTTTTATTGGCACCGCCAACGGCATAGCGGCTAATGTTGCAAACCGCTGGCGCTGGATTGCCTCAGTTGGCTCCAGCTACATGACGGTCCCCAACTCCGCCGCCACCGGCTACAAAAACCTTTACACCACCGACTACAGCGGCTCTGGTTCTGGCCAACCTGCTACCAGCAACGTCCGCAGCGGCACGGTGTATGGCCCCAGCTCGGAACTGACCGGCACCTGTGCGGTTCCCGCCGCTGGTTCTGTGGCGCTTGGTGTCGCGGTTGATAACACCACCGGCACGGCAGTGCTCACCCAGGCCGATGTCCGCACCGCCGTAGGACTTGCCAGCGCCAACCTGGACACGCAGCTAGACGCCTTGCCTACTGCTGCAGAAACAGCCACTGCAGTTCGCACCGAACTAACACCAGAACTTTCCAGAATAAGTAATACCTCTACAACACAAGAAGTAGCAGATATTGTTGAAGGCGCGTTTAATACATAAGCTTCACGCACTACAGCACTGCCAACCAACTCAGCCTCCACGCCGCTTAGCCGCTTCCTCTCGACATTCCGCCTACACCGCCTAGGCTCCACTTATGCTCGAAGCCCTTGCTGCCGCTGGTATGGGCGCCGTCTTGAGCTTTGGCTCGATGTCGGTCCTCGGCTTCTCGCGCCGCACCAACGAGGGCCGCGATGCCGTCATCCGCCTCACCGTCGCCGTCGAAGCCATAAGTCAGCGTCTTGATGTTTTACATGTTGATTTGAAAGCTGATCGTATTGAAACCTTTAAGCGTCTGAACTACATGGAGCAGCGTGTAAGTCGCTTGGAAGCGTTCCACCAGAAAGACCTCCCCCCGCCCTCTCCATTCCAGCCATGCCCTTCCTGAAAGCCCTGGGCCGCTTTTCCGGCGTCTCGTCAATCGCCGTCCTCTCCTTCGTGGCCGGCGTGATCTACATCGCCGACTGCCGCCGAGCGGGTGGTCCGATCGACCAGTGCTGGCTCACCGGCCTGCCCATCGCCGGTCTCGGGGGCACCGCCGCCGGCGGATTCGCCACCGGCTACGGCACGTTCAATCCCGACCTTCGCGCACCCGATCGCCCCACCCGCCGCTCCAGCCGCCGCGACTCCTCCGGGCGCTTCGCTAAGCCTGAAGACGGCAGCGAGTGAGCCATGCCGACCCCTTCCATCATCAAACCAAGCGCCCTTTTCCGCTACTACAAAGCACTGCCCTACCAAGCCGCCGCCGTCTCCGAGCTGGAAGAACTGCTGCTGGCCCGTTGCCCCGACCTCTTCACCCGCGACCAGCCCTGGTTCAAAACCTGGAGCCAATCAGGCAAGCAGCTAAGCCCCGCAGCAAGCGCTCCAGCGGCCACTACGTCGCCAAGCAGCCAGTCAGATGGTCCAGTGCTTGTTATCCAACAAAGCGGCGCCACCCTACCACTTAAAGTCCCCTATTACTCGCAGCGGGATAGTCGCGTTCCAGGGCAAGCCCCCCGCAGCTGCTTCTCGTCGAGCTGCGCCATGCTGCTTGCCTACCTGCGACCCGGCGTGCTGACTGGTCCGAACGCTGACGACACCTACCTACGTCGCGTCCTGACCTTCGGCGACACTACAGACGCCTCCGCTCAGATCAAAGCCCTTGCCAGCTACGGCATCACCGCCACCCTCAAGCAAAACTGCGACTGGCTCGATCTACACCACCAGCTAGGCAAAGGAATCCCTGTACCCTGCGGTTTCCTCCACCACGGCACCCCCTCGAATCCCACCGGCGGCGGCCACTGGCTCACCGTCATCGGCATCGACGCCCAAAACAACGTCACCGTCAACGATCCCTGGGGCGAGATGGCTGTTGCCGCTGGAACGTACCTCAACTCCAACGGCGCCGGCCTCACCTACAGCGCCCGCAACTGGGGACCGCGTTGGCTCGTCGAAGGCCCCCACTCAGGATGGGCCATAATTGCAAGAGCCCCTACATAAACCCGCGTACCCGTGTCCCACAAATCTTGGATGCTTGTAGAACTACCGCTCGAAGAACACCTCCGCATGGAATGCTGGGCTAGGTCGCTAAGCCAGTGTGGGGATACTGACAAGATCGCTAAGCTATGCTCGGCTTTGCTTATACAACTTGCATATAAAGATCAGCTACTTAAACAAGCTGTAAGTCATATTGCTAATCTTGAATACAGCCAATTTACTAAGCCTTAAGCTAACTTGCTGTGACCATTTATAGGTGTGTAGCTATCACCTAACACATCCATTCTTAACATCTCCAACCTAACTCGATTCTTAGCTTTATCGGCACGCTGCCTTATTCCGTCTCTTGACACTCCAAGTTCCTTTCCAATTGCTGAGTAACTAACAGGTTGCTTACCGTCCAAACCAAAAGTTCTGACCAGAACGTCACGGCTAGGAGTATCTAAGGTATCCAACGCATTTAACAAGCGTTCAGTCCGTTCTACAAGCTCAATCTCAGTATGATCGGCGTCTTGACTCGACTTATCTGCCAGTAGGTCGAGAATGGGCGAACCATCTTCTGCAGCTAAGGCGTCAAGGCTGCCGTGGTGCGCGTTGCGCTCCATAAGCAGGCGTAATTCATCACTATCTATATCGTTTAATTGACACATCTCACTTAATGTAGGCATACGCCCATTAGCCTGCAAAAACTCTCTCTGCACCCGTATCAACTTATAAATCTTACTTAAAGCATGGCTAGGCAACCTAACTAAGCGTTCCTTATTGTCAATTGCCCGAGTAATCGCCTGCCTTATCCACCAGTAAGAATAAGTGGAAAATTTATAGCCCTTAGTGCCATCAAACATTTCGGCAGCTCGCTGCAGACCAATACTGCCTTCCTGCACTAGATCCATAATGTCCATAGCACCTGACTTAGTTCGCATTGAATACTTTTTAGCAACATAGATAACTAAACGTAAATTGCACGACACAAGCCGATCCCTGGCCCGTAAGCCTACGCGGATGTCCCGTTTCTCCTCTTTTGTGAGGATTTCACTTGAGTCGCGCAACTGCACGTACCTCTGCACCTGCCTAGCCAGCTGAATCTCCTGCTTAGCAGTAAGCAGCGGGTACTTGCCGATCGCGTTCATGTAAACGCGAAATGAATCCGTGTCCATAAGTCAGTAAAACGTGAAAGTAAACAACAGGGGTATTGTGCCATGCAGTGGCTCATCGGACCACGCCTGACACCAAGCACTCTAAGCCTTACTGCATGAGCCTGTCAATGCTCTCGTACAGTTCACTTACTGTGCCGTTGTTGTAGACAAGTTCGTCGAACGCCCACAGGTCCAGGCTGCCCTCGCTGGCGTGCTCCGTCCCACGCACCGCGCTGGCACGTTCCACGCACCACAGCTCGCCCTGGTCCGGTCCTCGAACCTTCCGCACCAACTCCGCCTCATTGGGAAACCGCACATCATCCACCACCACATAAGCCGTGTTGCTTACTTGGCGCCGCCAACACTCGGTCCACAAATGCGGGTGCACGCACTGCCTCCCCCACTCCGTCCCCAACGTCTGCAGCAAATGCCGCACCGTCACTCCTAAGTAGTCGAGGCGGTGCTGCTTATGACTGTAAATGTAATGTCTAGCTTCACACTCACTATACCCATAAGCAGTAAGCATGGGCACAAGCATCTCTTTAAGAGTCTGTGCAAACGGAATAATCTTGTACCCATAAAACTCCTCCAAATACTTAGCGACCAGCGACTTGCCGGACTGAGGCGCAGGGCTATAAAGCCCAATAATTTGCGGAATCATAAGTAGGATGGGTTGGTGTAGTTGGGAGCAGTGGCACAGATAAAAGAAGCGCGATGGATCTGTGCTACGTCGCGTTGAAACTGTTCCCAGAGACCGGTGTACGTTCCACGCAATCCATGAGGTACATTGTCGCGGTCATAAAGCCGGTACAAGTAATCAAGAAACGCCGCTTTGCCGTTCTCGATCTGCCAGTTCGGCAGCTCGCTGCACAGCGACTCGGCTGTCGGGGATTGGATCGCCCCAATAAACAGTTCGTCCATCGAAATACCAGGGTTGATAGAAAGTCTCCAAGCCATAAGTGACTGGGTTTACTCCAGTCGCACCAGGGCACACGCTGGGTAAGTACACACTAACGCTCCGCATCCGGTCCTAAGTACATGCGATCTAGTGTCGACACCACATCAGGCACGCCGGTGTCTTCCTCGTCATCCTCGAAGTCAATGCTGTTGCTAAAGACGGCTTCAACTGGATCTCTTGTATCCTTAACAGCCCAAACCTGCGCCGACCCATACTGCTTAACAAGAATAAACCCAATACGCGGCGACCTAATCAAGCGCCTAATTAGCCACCGCTCCAGCGGCCACAAGAACGTCTTTCCCATAGCAGCCTACACAGCGGAGAAATCAATCGTAAGCGCCGCCGGCACCTGAGCATCTGCCCTGGCACGCTCCTTAGCTAAGTCCTCGATTTCCTTGAAGATCGTGCTACCCAGTTCTTCCACAAGCAGCGCAGTCATGTGCTTTTGATAAGCAAGGTACACATTGCTTTCACTCACTGCAGCATCAAGCAACTGCTTGATCTGAGCCAAAAAAGCCATGCACACCCGATGCTTCTTCCTGATTCGGTGAATCCAGTCCTTGTCGACCGGCACTCCATCGACCTGCGCCTGACGCTCCACCCCAGCAATGCTGTCCGTCATCGACTGGTCCGCAATAAACAGCTCTGCATAGAGCGCACGCAACTCAGTCAGCGAGAGCGTAGAAAACGCATCAAACCCAATCACACGATTGAGCGATTTACTTGAAAACGTAAGCATAGGTTTGTAAGTAAGATGGTTGAATGTAAATGGATAAGTGGGCTTGGATTAGCGCTGGTGCGTTCCAGGCCCACTTACTTGCCCAGCCTAAGCCGCTGGTGCGTCCGCTTCCTGCTTACGAGGCTTGCGACCGAGTTTCGGTGGGGCTTCACCGGCGGCGATGGCAGCAGCGCGAGCGGCGGCAGCAGCCTTGCGGCGCTCCCGATAGGCGGTGCTGGCAGCGATCTCCTCAGGCGTCCGCTTCGGAAGGCACAGCACGAAGCTGCCCGGCCGAGTCGTGTCGCGCTTCACCGAGTACCGCACGTCCTCGCTGATCCGAGACAGCGACCCCACAACCTGCGTGATTGTGTTCGGCTTGAATCCTTCCGGCACCGTCTCCTCGTCGTAGTACGGGACGTAAAGGCAGTCACCGAGCTTCATCGCTTCCACCGCATCCCGCAGCGGATCAGTCTTGCACCGCCTGGCGGTACACCTCGTCACATCAGCCAAAGTAGTCGACTCAATCGAAGCCATAAACAGAAAGGTGTGAACCAGCACAAAGCCTAGACCACGAACGCAGCCTCGTCTACAACGCGCTTACCGGCGCCTTCTCCATAAGCCTACGCACCCCCAACAGCTCAGCTCCCCAGTAATGCGGCGCCATAGGCCCCCGCATAAGTTTGTCGAGGGCATCGAGCTTCGACAACGCTAAGACGTTCAGTACTACGTTGCAATGTTTGAAGTAAAATGTGTAGACGTTCATATCAAGTGATGGTACGAGTTTGGAAGTTGGGGTCGCTTGCGTCGAGGTGGCACTCGGGACCGAAGCCACCTTGGAGGTCTACGGGCTCGGGGGAGCTGGGTGCTTCGGCTGTGCGCTGGTCCGCCCGCTCGGCGTCGCGCTCCTCCAGCTCGCGCAACCACGCCCGTAGTTCGTCACCCGTGGGCGTCTTAGCGGGCCAGCCCAGCCACTTGAGTAGGGACTTGGTGTCGTTGAAGCCTTGGCTGACGTTGGGCCGCCACGCAATGAAGTGCCGGCCATTCCAGTCGCGGTAGGACTGCAGCTGCAGCGTAGGTCTGGTGAAGTCGTCGTATTTCATTCGCTGCTATTGCCTCGAAACAGCCAGTCAGGTATCCATGGCGCCCAGCGGTCAACACGTGCCAGCACCCAACGAGCCAGGCGAATGGCTACCGGCTTGGCAAGGCCCTCCATCAATACCAAGGCCAGGAAGGCATCAACAGCGACGTGGAGGTCGTCAGTCATCGGCTTGCTCCAGCTCGGCGGCGATGGAGAGGAGCTGATCCCTCACATCGTCCTTACCATCCCAGATTCCTTCTTCGTAATGAGGAGCGAATTTGGGTGGCGGAGTTTTTGGCACCACCTGATCTGCAGCCTCACGCAGAGCAGCGGCAATGGAAGGGCAGTCGCGCAGGGAGGGGACGGCACGGAAGGCATCCAACACCGACTGCGCGGCGGGGGAGAGGTCAGCCATCGTTCTCAAACTCCTGTAGGCGATCCAGAGCGCGGCGGATGACTGCCATGGCCGTCTGATCGTCCGTGCTTGTCTTAACAGCGTGCCAAGCCTGTAACGCTCGATCTGCCAAGCTCGGGGGCTTCGGGCGACGGGCGGCGCGGAGGTTGTCGATGGTGGTACGGGTAACCCAGCCCCTGGAACCCTTCAACCACTCCACGCACGCCTCCAGCTCCATGTCTGCTCCCCAGCGGGCGGCTTGGGTGGCTAAGTGGAACCAGAACCGTTCTAGGTCTTTCTCTCCGTTGATTTTGGCCCACTCACGCACCAGCTCCGGCGGTGGGGTGATTGGGTGGTCAGTCATTGGAGGTCTCCTGAGTTGATTGGTACTGAGGCAGCCACGGTCCAAGGCTGATGCCGCTACAAACTCATCAACGAAGCGCTCAGCGCGAGCGTTGCTGGTCACGATTCCACCTCCCCGCTGGACACCACAGGCGCGGCAGCGATCAAAGCAAGCAGGGTGTCCCGCTGACGACACCTGGCAGCGGCCCAGGCAGCGGCCGTGTCAGCGGCCCAGGCAGCGACCTTGGCAGCGTCACTGGCAGCGCCCCAGGCAGCGTCATGGGTAGCGTCACTGTCAGCGCCCCAGCCAGCGGCCCAGGCAGCGGCCTGGGCAGCGGCACTGTCAGCGGCCTTGGCAGCGGCAGGCCATTCCTGCCCACAAGCCAGTAAGTCCATGCCAGCGATCACCGGGTCGATTACTGCCTGAATCTCGGCATCCTGCGGCGGCAATGCACGAAGCTCAGCAGCCAAGAACTGCCAGCCAACATGGCTCAGATCTTTGCCGTCGCATTCCACTGCATCGGGCAATGCTGCAAAAAATGCACGAGCTTCATCAGGTGGCAAGCCTTCAAAAATAGATTCAGCAATACGTTGAACCATAATCGGCAGGCCAAATCGATGTTCGGCAGGCCTTGGATTAGAGCTGTGATTCAAGCAGCCGATGAAGCAGCCCTTAGAGTTTTCGGCATCCCAGTATGTGCCTTGAATGACCTGATCAGCGGCAACATGCTGCTGAACAAGTTGACGCAGTTCGGTGGTGTTTTTAGTAAGCATGGTTGTTGTGTCTGTGGTCATGACTGCACCCAGGACAACCCGCTGTCCACATTGCGCTTTGGCAGCAGGTACGCGCAGACATGTGCGTGGTCGTGGTTCAGGTTTTGCGCCCAGCTGAGCAGCGCACCATCAGGCACTGGCGCCACATGGCGGAGGCACTGGCTCCGAATGGAGCAGCCGACGCCGTGGCAGCGGGTGATGTCATTCAGCATCGTTGGCCTCTCTGCGCCGAAATTTATAGGGAGGCAATCCGCTCGGTCTATTGGTGTTTTCGTGGTTAAAGCGACGACGCCAGTCCAAGGAGTCACGCTCATCAAACATCAAACGCACCTTTCTAGCTGCGTTTTGCTTTAATCGGCGCTCTGCTAGCCGTTCTTGCAGATCAAGCCAGAGGTGACAGGCGGCTAACAACAGTATTACAAACATAACCGTGCAAAAAACTATAATTATTAGCCCTCCAACTACGGCGCCCAACTGAGCGGCTTGTGGGTCAGTCATGGCAGCACCTCCAGCAGGTCGGCGGCGCGGGTGAGTGCGTCGCGGATCACAGTGAACCGCCGCAACGAGATTGGCATGGTCAGCGATGGCGACGCTGTGCCGTTGTCGTCACCAAGCAGCACCCACTCCTGCTGCATCTTGTCGATCACCTTGAGCGCAGCCACCAACTCCACCACCTCCCCCTCAGCAGGCGGCGGGGCGACCCGGCGCTCGGATGGCTCTTCTAGTGACCTCCTAAGTTCCGTCAAATCAGAAGTTCCCCACCGGGCCAGGACAGCGCGGGCCAGGTCTACTGCGTGGCTATTCAAGATGATCCGATGCAAGCCTCGAATCCTGGGGCTGTCAGACCCCGATTGCTCAGCCATGGCGCAGGCCGCGGCCGCCAGATCGGCTCGCATTTCTTCAGACATCATCTCCATGATGTCCTCATCGCTAGGCTCACTTGCGACGGCGGCCGGTTCCCTGCCCTCGGGCACAGCCGGTCCATCAGCCAACATCGCTGGCCTCCAGCTGGCTCTCCAGCCGGTGGATCTTCCCGTAGTGGAAGTCAATGCGTTGCTTCAACTCATCGATCTGCCGGAACGCATCAAGCAGCGCAGCACGTTCGGTCTCCCACTGCTGCTCCAGCCGCTCAATGCGCAAAGCCAGGTCATCAAGCGAACTTCTAGTTTCCGTCAAATCAGAAGTTCCCCAGCGGGCCAGGACAGCGCGGGCCAGGTCTACTGCGTGGCGATTCAAGATGATCCGATGCAGGCCTTGAACCCTGGGGCTGTCAGACCCCGATTGCTCAGCCATGGCGCAGGCCGCGG
>Ga0208644_1002569_pt1 | contig 14468 bp, 15 predicted proteins | sample VirMetDEL_Nov_18_FD_184517 | JGI IMG/M metagenome (GOLD analysis project Ga0208644, IMG submission 184517) | Aqueous microbial communities from the Delaware River and Bay under freshwater to marine salinity gradient to study organic matter... | ecosystem: Environmental > Aquatic > Marine >... | reverse complement strand
CTTGATGTGCGATTGTTTGTGGTCTGTAATTGACCGAGACGTTTGCGAATTGCGTTTAAGTCCATTTTGTATCTCCTATTTAGTATTTTTCATTTGTTATTTTTCACTTTTGGTGAAACCTTTATTTTACATATATAAATATAACTCTAATTGAGAAAAATGTAAATTATTTTAGAAAAAAAAAGAGAGCCGTGTTTTTAAGTCTGTATAAAAGGTGGAAACTAAAAATCGTGGCTCTCTCTCTCTTTAAATTTTTGGAATATGTTGGGGATGTGAGATTAATGATTACTCACAATTTCCGTCTTGGATTTACTTAACTCTAAACTTTATATCTATCAGTTACGATAGTTCATCTCAAGGTGGTTATTCCCCATTAATGTGAATACAACTTCTATATAAATGCTTTATCTCTCCAAGTGTAGATTGTTCAGCCATTAAGTAGGATTTCAGTTTTACCCTTACCTACAATAGAGTCATAAGAATCATCATCTTATGTGTTTTACGGAAATACATTAGACAATATCTGTCGATATAGATAATTAGAATATTTACCAATTATCAAGTCACCACAACTTTGTCTTAGATTGCGTTATGGGCTTCAAATGTCTACCCATTATTCTGCCAATCCCATAGAAATATCCGTCGATATTTCTACTTTCCAATTCCAAATTGTCAAAAAACTAATACTTACTAATTAAGTATACATTTATATATATATACTTAAAATCCCAAAATGTATTTTTTTTGGGATTTTTTTATTTTTTTTCTAAGAAGTTCTTTCAGACCAAGAACGAACTTCAGAAACGCTGTTTTGTATTTCAGCTTTCTTTTCAAAGAACTCTTTAAAATCTCCCCACTTCTTTGTATTTGCAAGTCTGGTAGATTTATTAGCCATTGTTTTGATTTTCTTAGATGTCAATGTTTTGTTTTTAAGTAAAGAATTCCTGAGCGCTTCCACATCAAGAGTCATTGTCATCTTTTCCTTATGTCCTTTTACTTGTCCAACTACTTTTAGTATCATAGTTGAAACTCCTTTCGTTAAATTAAAATAAAATAAAAAATTAAAATCTTCGGTAGTAACGAACCTTTTCATCTAAATCGAATCTTCGCGTTCTCTCATCACCCCTTGACACCCGGTCGGCAACAAACCCCAAGTAATATTTCTAAAACAAGTATCTGATTTGATGTCTACCCTTCCGGCATATCGGAACAAACCACACTAAGTTTCCAAAGTGATTCTGTTTGTTTTGTTTACCTAACCACCTGTCTTACCGCCGATATCATCGCCCGTCTGGACACGATAAGATTTCCGTGATGAATTTACTACCTAATTGTCAAAAAACTTACATAATAATATAAGAACAAAAAATGAAAAAGTCAAGTGTTTTTTTAACTTTTTTTTCCTACATCAATTATCAAAAAACTTACACCTTAATATAATAAGACTTTTTGACAATGTCAAGTGTTTTTTTTATTTTTTCCAAGAAGTTGTATCTACGATTTGGTAGATTTTGGTAGGGATTTTCTGTAATCCCATTTCGTTTGTTAATAACAATGTATTGCTGAACTCGTTCCAATCCACCATATATGATTTGTCCAGAACTCCTCCGTTCTTTTCTCTAATGACTTCGTTTAGTGCATTGATTGTATACAATGTATTACTTTGTTTTTTTCTGTGTAAAGATATAGTATCGATAATGCTTTCTTCGTAGTCGTATTTGTATTCTATGTTGTATGTGCAGATTAATTGTGATAAGTCGTTTTCATTTTGAAACACATATACTTTTTCATACAATACATCATTACAAGTGATGATGATATTTAAAGTATCGTCTAATCTTGGTTTAGAAGTAAAGGTGCATAGTAATTGAGTTTTCATTTTTCTTTCTTTCTTAGTGTAGCTGTACTACCAGGAAAAATAATTGGCTCTTGTTCTCCAAAAATATCTTTTGAAACTGACTCAACATAATTACCAAAATCTTCAGCAACTAACATTTCAAACTTATGTGCACCACCATATCCTTCTCCATCTTCTCTAATACCAATTGTTGTAATTGGAACTACTCTTTCCTTACCTCTAACTTGACCCTTATATTCTATCGAAGGTGGGTCAGCGTCTGGATTTACACTTAGTTTTTCTACTACTTTATTCCAATCATCAGTTCCAAATATACCTTCAAGTGTTTTTTTGTTAATAACATATTCACCCAATATGATACTTTCATCACCATCAGATACCGACTTCAATGGTAACTTTTCTTGTACTTTTTTTAATACTGATTGTTTAGCTTCTTCACTTTCATTAATATATGATGCTATTTTTTTGGCTTGTTCTTTTGCAATAACTTTTTGTTCCTTTACAAAATTACCAGCTTCTTTATCTCCATAGTCGTCCATCATTAATCCTAAAGTCATAGAGAGTTTATCCATCGCTCTTTTATCAGCTTTTACATTCTGTGATTTAAGATTTTGTTTTATATAATCTCTTGATAAATTTAAGTTAGGATTTTCAGATAAATCTTTTTTATATTGTGACACAAAATTACTAAAACCTTCTACTATTAATTGTTGGTTTCTTTCTTTTTTATCCATAGATTTTGCAACTTTTTCAAGTGTTTTTTCATAGTCTTCTAAATCACTAACACCACCTAAAAATTCACTAATGTTTGTTTTATTATTCTGATAAAAATCTTCTATGTTTTTAATTTGACCTTCTTTGTATTTACTTTCTCCCCCTTGACTTAATTCTTTTGGTAGAACATCATCATCAAACGCAGAAGAAACCATACCATTCCACAATCTTTGATTTTTTAGTTTTTGCTTCAATGATACTTCTTCTTTCATTACTTTACCTTCTGACTTCACAGTAAACATAATATCTGTACTATATCCTTTTTCATCATAATTTTGTCCAAGTGCTTTGAACTCTTCTTCAATGTCCCACGCTGAACCAACAATTTCATAATCTTTTCCGTATTTATCATACATCATTCTTAAAATCGCTGAACTATTTTCTTTAGCTGCTCTTGACCAAGCTGGTGTAATATAAAGTTTTTCACCATTTATACTCGCTCTTTCTATTGTTTTGTCTATTGCTTTGAAAAACTCAACCCTATCATTACTATTCATAGTGGTCGCCATCATTGACATAAGTTCACCAGCGTTAGAATCTGTATCTCCTGCACCTGCTTTACCAATACCATAATATCCTGCTTTCTGATTATTATCTTTTATATTTTTGTTTGTATTCATTACTCTTTCAATAAATTGAGTATACTTTTTTGGTATTTTTGGATTATTTTTAACAACATCTGGCATTACAAAAGGTTCTGTAATTTGATTTTCTTTATTCTTTTTGTTGAATTCTTCATCAGTTATCTCTAATGGTTCGGTATATACCTCTCCACCAATTTTTTCTCTTTCTTTATCAACATTTGATTTACTTTTTGCAACATCATCTTCTGCTGATTTCTGTGCTTGTTTTTCTATTTCATCATCAGATACACCTTTGTCTTTTAGAAAAGACTTTGCCACATTATATGCTGCAGTATTAGTTTTTTTGTATCCTAATCCTGTTCTGACTTGTATTTTTCTTTTTGTAGTTGGATTAGTGATTTTAGTTCTTAATAATGCTTGGTCAACTTCTTGTAAGTTTTTCAATAATTCTACACGAACTTCAACCGGCCATTTTTCTTCTTTTAAAATGTCCCACAACTTCATTAAATGTTGTTCATTGGTTAGGTCTGGAATTCCTGATGAAACTCTATAACTTAACTCTCTGAGTATTTTTTTAAAATTACTTTTCATATACGATAGTTATTCCGTCGATTTCTAATGTTCCGTCTTGATGTAAAGTTTTCATATCTTGTGCAGACATACTAATCATCGTTGGTTTTTTGAAATCATATTTTTGATTTACTGGATTTGCTATTCCTTCTTTTTCAATTTGTTGTGGTGTTTTGAAAGGTGGGTTATCTTTTGCCGTTTGAACTTTACCCAACTCCATAACTATATCTGATAACTTTTTCATTTAAACTTCTCCGTTATGTCGTCCATATCGTGATAGTTAACTCCTCGACTAATCTTGACTGGATATTTACCACCACTTTCTATTGTAGTTTTTACCATTTTAAGAAAATCTAACCCATCTTTTGTATCAAAGTCAAACAAAAAAGCATCATAATTATACAATATCAATTTACTATTGAATTGTTGTAGTTTAGGTTGTAATTCATTTAAAATCTTTACATTGTTTTCTGTTTCCATTAATTGTATCATATAATTGAACAATTTATTTGGATTCATATCGTGTAGATTTTTCCTAAATATTCTTCTATTATAAATATAAGATTCCACAAAATCATTGTTTTGAAAGTCGTTCCAAAGTAATTTAATATAATCATTTACTTTTGAGAAAAATGGATTGTCCGACACATCATCTGTGATTCCTCCGTATAAATATTTAAATGATAATGCTTTTGCTTCATCATAAGGTAATCCATATAGTTTTGCCATATGTTCGTGGACTGATGTGTTTGGAAAATCATAACCTACGATTTCTCCGATTAATCGTAAGTGATAGGCATCAAAGTCCATTTCTACCAATACACCATTATTGTAACGACTAATGAATTGTTTTCTACTTCCGTCTGATTTGTTTAGTGCTGCGAAGTTCATACCACCAAAACGATTACTTGGTCTTCCGGTTGAAGTAAATGGATTGTATTCCGAGTATATGATTTTTTCATAAGTCTTTAATCCGTTTCGTTCTATTTGGTATAGTGTTTCCAATATAGTTTGGTCGTGTTGTTCATATTGTTTATATAGTTCTTTTGATATTGGTTGAAAGTATTCCGCATGTTTCACCAAAGGAACGACATCATTGATATTTTGTTTATCATAATGTAATCTATATTGATGATGATGTGCATTGGTTAAGTATTGGTCGGTATCATATGGTTGATTGGTTTGTTGATAGTATGCCCAATTTAAGTCTCTTATGTCTTTACCGAATACTAATGTGTTGTGTCGATATTGTTTTAAGTCTTGAACATAAATGGTTTGGTCGGTTTCTATCATTGGTAGATTATCTCTAAATTGTTCCGTATGATGAACCGGCACAATGTATTGTTCAAATTGAAAGTCAACCCAATAACAACTAATACGATTTTCTTGTGGATGTTGTTGAACATCTGAATACATTTGCAATAATACAAATGGTTTTGATTGTATGTGTTGTTTTAATTGGTTGAATAGAATATCTGTATTTACTATAACCATTTACAATAAGTATTGATTTATGTAATCAAAATGTAATTTTTTTATGATTGAACATTTTCACCTCTACTTCTATTACCTGGTTGAGATAATCCACTTGGTGAAATAACATAACCGGAAGCTCTTCTTCGTTTTAATTCTTGTTTTTCTATTCTGGCCGCTCTTGATAAGTCCTCTCTCCTATCTCTTGCGTCTAATATTTGTTTATTTAAATTTTCATATTTTTTAACTATATCGTTGATTGTTTGACTTAAAGATTTATCAACTTGTATCGGTGTAAATATTCTTCCTTGAGTTAGTTTACCTTTTTTAATTGCCTTTGGAACATCAACTATCATTCTTGAATCTAACTTAGTTGTCCAACCGGTTGTATCAATACTGTGTTCAACTCCCACTACCATAAAATGACAAAAGGTTCTATAAGGATTTGGTAAATAATCCACATAAAATAAATCTCCTACTTTGATACCTCCGATTCCTTGTAATGTTAATGATAATTGTATTGGAACTGGTGGTGAAACACTAACATAATTTGATGATGCCGTTAAATCATCTGGGTCTCCTGGTGCTTTATTTATCATAAACAACATTGTTCTTTTAAACTCATCATACATCTCACCCAAAGCTGAGTTATAAATTTGTACTGTTGTGTCCGCTAAATCAAACCAAAAACTACCTTTTCTTATACTATCTCGGTCGGTATCATATAATTGTTCATTTTCAGTCTGTTCTTTTAAATCTTTTTCTATTTTTCTTGAAGTTTGTTGAACTTCAGGAACATTATCAAACAATATCCCTTCATTTCTTTTTATATTAATTGGATTTCCAAAATTATCGTAATCAGCAGAAGAACCTTGATTTCTTCCCTTTTCTATAAAATTACCAAAAATAGGACTCTTTATATTTCTAAGAACTCTATCATAAAATGACTTTTCTTTTTCTGTTTCGTTTGTTTGTTTGTTTTCACTTACAAAGGTGTTGTCCAAAGAAGACAACGCTCTCATCGCTAAAGCAGTATATCCTTTACCATCATCAGCACCTGTTTGGTCTAAATTAATATTAGAACCATAAACTGCAAGTGTTGCCATTTCTGCAGAATTTTCCGATGATATTTGAAAGTCTGAAATTATTGAATCTTTAGAATATATAGGAAACTTAAATATTTTTGTTGGGTCTTGTTTAGTAGAAAGTTTTGTTTGAATATCTCTATCATCTACTTCACCTATGTTGATATCAGTAACCATCATTCTTCCATCGTGATTTTCATCTTCTACTATTGCAAATCTCCAAAAACCTCCGTAATCATCTGAAACTTTCTGCCAAAATTCATTTAAAGACCTTTCAATGTTTTGAGTTCCTTTAAAACTTTCTATAAGGTAATCAACTTCAAATATCATATTTCTAATCTGGCCTCTTCGTATCCCAGAATTATCGGTTGTTTCAAATTTTGGAAAAAAAGTTTCAAAATATCCTTTTAAGTAATCAAATAATAAAACAGTACCTTGACCAAACATTACATTTGGTTCATCAAATGGTTTTGTTAATCCATTTAAAAGTATTGAATTATAACCAAGTGAAAATAGATTATCATTAGTCTTACACAAATTATTAAGCAATCTTTTGTCATTTTCATCTTCAAAAGATTCTGTTGCGAATCCTTCATCATTAGTTTCAAAACTTCTTATACCTTCACGAGCACTTCTAAATTCAGTTTTAAAGTTAATAGTTTCATCTTCACTAACAAATCCAAAAAAACTATTTAGTATATAATCTTCAAACCAACCCCAAGTACAGTATGCTAATCTATCTTTACCAAATATACTATTATGTTTATTTGAAGTTATAAGTGCTGCTCCTTTTTTATGATAAATTTGTAAGTTAATTTGTTTTTCAATTGTTTCTTCTTCGGTTCTATCTCCTCTACCGGTAGGTACACTCCTTTTTTCTGTCCATTTTAGGACTGGTTGTAAGTCTCCTCCGTCTTTACCTTCTGTTGTGTATGATTCAATAACATCTTTTAAAGCTGTGATAGTTCCATTAAAGTCAATAAAAGTGCTTTTTAGTGTTTTAAATATTGTTTTATCGTCAGACTTTAAAGTTCCTTCTTGGTTTTCAACATCAGTTATAACATCATTTACATAACCAACCAAGTTTTCAATTTTTCCATCGGTTTTAGATTTTTGACCAATTACATTTCTTCCCATACTACTAAGTTCAATGGTTCCTTCATACGCACCTTCTTTAGTTTGATTAAAAGTATAATTCGTTACAACACCAACTAATGCTGTGTAGTTTCCTTTACCGACTAAAACTCTTTTCTGTAAATCTTTTGATATTTCTAAAACGGTATCCCCACTTAAACTTGGTAGTTGTAAGTTGTAAGGTAATGACCAACCAAATTCTACCAACATATAACGACCAAATCTCAAGAATTGTTTTTTAAATACATCAAAGTCATTTGGGTCTGGTACAAAAAAGTTTATTGTAGATTGTTTTAAAAAGTATTCTTTGAAATTTGAACTAATTGATGTGATACCTGGTTTACCACGATATAAATTTCCATTTTTAATATTTAGTGGCTCATTTATAGGTAGGTTGTTTTCGTCCATATTGGTGTTTAATGACACTACTTTATTTCCGTCAGCTTCTCCCAACACTACTGATGCTCTCGCCCAACAAGTTTTGACGAATTGATGTTGGACTGATGTCTTAACTGAGTCTAATATTCCTTGTGACGAATTATTAAAATTTAATGAATCAATTCTGTTAAACAACTCTTCTTGAATTGGTTTATCTATGAAATTTCTAAAAAAACTCATTAGTATCCCTCAGAAACACTACCTATTTGTCCACCACCGGTGATAAATTCTTCTCCTGTTTCAGATAAGTCCGTAGGTATTCTGTATTCTTTACCAACTTGCAAATACATATTCCCATTAAAACACTCTGGGTTTGCTCTTGCGATTATCCACCACAAATCTGGTGAACCATAATATTGATTTGCAAGTGTATCTAATCTTTGTCCAAATTTTGCTATAATCAATACATCGGTATCTTTTTTAGGAAAAGTTGGATATTCTTCTGTGGACAAATATCTTTGTTTATTTTTATCTCGTCTGATTATTGTGTCGTTGTATCTTGCCATATTACACTCTTCCTATATTTAAAAGGGGATTTGATTCTTCTGCCCTACGCCCCCTTCTTACCGTATCCTCGTAGGTATCACTAACGTCAAGATTGAGTGTCGTATCAACATTGAGTTGATTCCTACGATTTATTAATTCTTCAACTTTTTGTTTATTAGACTCTATTCTTGCTGCTTCTATTCTTTCTTTTTTCTTTTGTTTTGAATAGTCTTGTTCATATTCAATATCATATTGTTTACCAGTTAATCTTGGTAATTGTTTTCCAATATAGGTAAATTCTAATGATACATCAGCGATGTGTGTTAGTTGATATCCAGCTTGGGTTTCCCAACTTGAGTTCTGTGGTATCGTTACATTTACTGATGAAAAGAAACCTGGTTGATTTACAAAATAATTACCAATTGTTAGTTCTACGAATGGTGCAACTGGTCTTAACTCATTATCATTTTGAATAACATCGTCTTGGTATGCTGGTAATGTTAATGACTTTAATGCTTCTACTTTTTTCCACATCAATGGTACATCACCACGAGCTAAAGCTGCAACTCTAAATCCAAAACTCACACTTCTGGTATATCCAGAATAAACATACACTTGGTCTGCTCTTCCAATATATCGTGTTGGGTTGTATTCTGCAGATGAGTTATCCGTGATGTCATTTAAGTATGCTGGAAATTGTATCATTTTTCCACCGACTACATCTTTAATGTAGAATTTTATAAAGTCTTTTGGTAGTTCAGATTCTGTTCCTGCACCACCAGTTAAAGGTAATCTTAACCCACTACTTGTACGGTCTCGTGACACAACTGTTAAACTTCGTTTATTTGGTGATTTAGGATTTAAACTTAATTTTACTTGATATCTATTTTCTTTAAGTTTTTCTGGATTATTAACAACTACGTCTTTTTCATAAGTTGGTGTATCACTTTTGAATGGATTTTGTCCTTGAAATCCTGTACTGGTGTGTCTTGGAACCTTTTCAAATTGTGTTTCAATCAATGATGAAGGTTTGTAAGCTCTTGTGTGTTCTGAAGGGTTTTGATTTTGTAATACTTGTTGTTTTACTACGAACAATGCTCCTTTTGGTGAAGTTAAAAAGTCTGATGTTGCTTGAAGTGCTTGTTCTCTTCCTTTAACTTCTGGTGGTGAAGTATCGGTGTCGATATCTGGTCTTGGTAATTGAGTTAATGGTGAAGAATTAGAATCAATCGATTCAAAGTCTCCAACTTTCTTGTATTCAAAACTTGTTAAATCTGATAATTTATCTACTAATGCCATTCTATGTTGTTACTCCTCCACCACTTAATGAATCCGTTGTGAATAATCTACTATTTAATTCATTCGTAACTGATTTCTTTGTATTCATTGCCGTATCTTCAGAACTCTTAGATATTTTACTAACAAGAACCGATATACCTGAAACTGCTGCGAGTATTAGTGCTCCATAACCAAAACCTCTTACGAGTCCTCCAGCAGCACTTCTTGTTCGTGTTGCTTGTAGTGATTTTAATTTTGATTCTGCTTGTTGATATGATTTAGAAGTTGGATTGTGAGCTGCCATTACTGCTTCCAAACCTCTTATATCACTAAATCCAATACCATCAAAACGAGTTAAAGTTTTTAAATATGATATTCCCTGAACACCCAATCTTGCTCCCATTATTGCTGCTAAACCTGCCATAACGAAAGTTAAATTTCTCATAGCGTCCGTGTTCTGTTTCATATCAGAATTTTTTATTTCCATTTCACCAGATGCTAATCTGTTTAATTCTGAAACCGTTATACCTAATGCACCAGCCAATGACTTTCTTTGAATTACATTCATTCTTTGTAATTCCTCTTCACTTCCAATTTGCTTGACGATTTCATTTTGTAATTCTGCCATTTTACCCATCATTGCAAATTCTCTTGCACGATTTAGATTTAATTCCCTACCAATCAATAATGATGCTTTTAGTTCATTTTCAATACTACTTTGGAAATCTAATATATTATCTGACACCTTAAATACGGTATCTAATGATATTCCCAATTCTCTTGCACGAATTGCTGCTTCACCAATGTTTTGTCCACCATCTTTTGCGAATTGTGCAAATTGTTCCGTATTGTTTGCTATATCTTGGAATACATCTGCTGGTAATACACCTCTTAGTGATGCGCTTCTAGCTATTCCTTTTTGAATATTAAGTGCGGTGTCTTTTGTTGCACCTGATATATTAACTTGTGCTGCTAATATTTTTGCTTGGTCTTTTTCGTCAACTCCAAATCGTAAACGATTTAATCTCATTGACAATAGGGTTCTCATATTTGCTTGACCCAAATTACCAAATGCTTCTCTTATTCCTTCAAATGCACTACCTGCAAATAATCTCTTTGCGGTATTAGCAACACTCATAGATTGGAAACCTTGTTCCATTCCAATACTAAACATCTTAGTAGTTGCTGCAAATGCAGCTATACTAACAAATGCACTTGTAAGTCCACCAGCAAAAAGATTACGAACTGCTTTTTTAGACTTAGAAACGTCTCCTCTCGAGAACATTTGGTTTAAAAACCCGCCACCAAATTCACCACCTACATTTTTAAAAAACTCTCCAGAACCTCCTCTGGACATTTCAGTTCTGAATCCTTCTGACATTTGTTTACCTAAATCTCCAGTTCCTAAAACATCAGCCAACATACCACCAATACCTGGTATTTGTCTAATGAAACCATCAATAGAACTACCCATATTTTCGTATAGTTTTGCTTGTGCGTTTACTTCACGATTAATTTGTTTCTGTATGTTATATTCTTGTTTGAGTTGTTGAACAAACTTGACTTGGTCTCCTAAACCTTCAGCGATTAGTTGTCTTTCTAATTTGTGTAAGTCAACTGTGTTTAATTGTTCATTGGTAAGTTCTTTACGATTTTTGAAGATGTCTTTAGTTTTATCCAAAACATCAGATAGAGCATCTCTTTGTCTTTCAGTAGACCTACTATATTCAGCTTCTAAATTTTTGAGTTGTTTAGTATAATCAACAACATCTTTTAAACCTCTGTTGATGTCATTAAAGTTTTCTGCTGTTTGTTTAAAGTCTACTTTAGCCATTTTTTTTCTTGTTGATTATATTAGAATATTAGATAATTAACTTACTTACCAAAAGCACTATTGTCATATGCCTTTTTAAATTCAGGGTCTGATTTTAGTTTTCTTTCAATATCTTGTTGAATTTCTTTATCAAGTTGTGCGATTCTATCTAAACTCTTTTTTATGACTGGGTCATTTTGTATTTTTTTAAGAGTTTTTTTAGCACCTTTTCTTGCATAGGCTTTCATTAAAGAACCTAAAAATTCTGCTATAATATTGACATTTTCTGTTTTGAGTTTTGACATAGTTTTCCTTAAATTATCTCAATAATAAATATCAAAAAGTTTAATTTTTGAATCGTGAGTTCTTATTAAGTTTATCTAATTCTTCTTGTTCTTGTTTTTTTGCCTTTATCATTAATTCCATATACTTTCGTCTTAATGGTATAGGCATATTATAGATTTCAGAATAAGTAAAACCTTGTCCGTAGTAGACTATGTTGAAGAGTTCTTCGTGATTCGCCGGTCTATTACTCACCGGCTGGCCAAAAAAATTCCAACCCTAATGGAACATCGACCTTAACTACTTTACCTGTTCCCTCTGTTTCATAATCAAATGACATATCAATATCTGGTGTTACACTTACAACATACTTTCTATATGCACGAGTATCTAATGCTAAAAATTCATTATCGACAAAATTATCAATAACTTTTTGGTCGGTGTTTCCATCTACTGATATTAATTGGTGTTTAATTCTTGTGGTTAACTCTGATGAAATTCCTGTTAGTTTCTCAACTTTTTCTAACTCTTTTAGTTGTTTATCAATTTTCTTTTCATCGTGTCCGTCCAATAACTTAAATTCAACAAGTCTTTTTGAATTAGGTAATTCAAATGAAAACTTATTTTCTCCAGACTCAAAAACTTTACTATCAATTTTCTTTTCAGTTAGTTTTGACAAGTCTATTGATGTTTCAACTTCTTCATTAGTTTCTGGGTCTGTTAATGAAACATTGTATTGTGAACCATATCCTAAAATACGAGTTCCTAACATTAATGCGTTTTTATCACCAACTAATAAATCGTCTAATTTAACTCCTGGTGTTACGATTACACTTTCTAATAATCTTTCAATTACTTTACCTTGTGCAATAAGGTTTGTGGAAGTTAAGATATCTTCCTCTTTTGCTGTCATATACTTGACATCGATTGTTCCACTACGCAAAGGACTATCTTCGGGATACAATAATCCCTTTGAAGGTAAAGATAGAACTTCAGTAGGAAAACCATACTGATTTTCAGCCATTGTTACTCCTTGATATTATTAAGATTAATAACTTATTTTTTACTCATTATCTTTTCAGCACCTGCGATACCGAAAGAACCTAATGTTATGAATACAAATGAATTGTAAACCATATCATTTATAACTAAATCTTTTCCGACTATTCCTGTTCCTAAATCAACTACTGCAAATAATGTCATTACTGCAAATGATGCGAAACCGATAATTGATTTTTCATTGTAATCATTGTCGTCTTTAAAAACTGCCCACATTTTAAATCTCCTTAGAATTGAAGTATTGCGTAGTCATATTGTAGAGTTAGTGCGATATCTGCTACTTCTGATGATGCGAAATCTAATTCATTGAAGTTTGCTTCTGTGATGAATGCTCCTTTCAATGTCCACTCTTCTACTTTATCTCCGACTGGCCCCAATACATTAAATGTAATATCTTTTTTATAGAAATCTGAATATCCGTCACGACCTGTTACTGATTCGTGATGTAGTCTTACCCACTCTATAACTGATTGTGCTCCTGATGGAACAATAGGGTCATATAAAGTGATACTAATAGGTTGCCAAGTTGCTTTACCTTTTACATATCTTTTTGTATTGATATGGTCTAATGTGATTGTTTCAAACTGAATACTTGGTCTTGCCATTGTTTTAACAAGATATGCAGGTATTCCGTCAATCTCCATAACGAACCTATTTTTAGTTTTCGGTTCAAATGGTGTAAAAAATATATCGTTTGGGTCTAATAATGCCACTTTATTTCTCCTATAAATTAACTCAGTAATAAATATAACAAAATCAAAAAAAGTGATTTCCATTTGGAAAATATTTTAATATAATTTTTAGAAGTTTTTTTGAAGTTTTTACTTGACTTTGTCATTTTTTATTCATATATTATAGTATGATTGATGAAATAATATGTGAAGAATGTGGTGTTGAAATAGACGGCTTTTTCCTTTGTGATGATTGCGAAGAAGAAGTTTACGAAAGAGATAACCACGAAGAAGACGAAGAATAATTTAAAAAAAAGCTTGACTTTTACAAAAAGAATTAGTAAGTTAATATATGATTGATAACGATATAAAGGAAAATGAAATGATTGAAAATAATGAAATAATTACAACTGATACCGAAGGTATTTATATGAGAGATTACCAAGATACTTTGGTAACAAGAGAAATCCCAAATAATTATGGGTATTATAATGATGCTGGTGAGTATGTAGAAAATGGAACATTTACTATTACTCATTATAGATATGCACACAATCCTATGGAATTGTATAGAGCTAATGAAAATCAACCAAGATTAAATCTTGAAAATTACAACAATACTACTCCTGGTGAAGTTGCTCTTTACAAAGGTATTCCTATGAGATTTAGATTTAATCCAGTTATTAGAGAAATGATGATGACTGGTAATTATAGAATTAGGTATCGTGGTGGTAGTAAACCACAATATGGTTATCGTAGAAGTCAATACAATACCATAGCAGAATACGCTGATACCTTTGCGATTTATCCAAAATAGGTGTTAATATCGTAATCGGAAGAACCTATTGAGTTGTGGGTTTTCGGTGACTACTTATTTGGAACCGAAGGGTTATGTAGGGTTTCACGACATTAGAAACAACCCTTGTGAGTTAGGTGGTTAAACTCTCAAATTTTTCTTTCAGT
>Ga0208644_1002567_pt1 | contig 14472 bp, 1 predicted proteins | sample VirMetDEL_Nov_18_FD_184517 | JGI IMG/M metagenome (GOLD analysis project Ga0208644, IMG submission 184517) | Aqueous microbial communities from the Delaware River and Bay under freshwater to marine salinity gradient to study organic matter... | ecosystem: Environmental > Aquatic > Marine >... | reverse complement strand
CGAAGTGTAACAAATTTTTGTTTTTTCGTTATTTTTTTCTAAATCAGGTGTTACACCAGAACATGCGTTTTTTATTACTTTTATTTTGTCACCTTGAAGATTAAAATGTTTTCTGTAAATCTCTGCTTGCCAATTACTTACAAAAACAAAATAATCAATATTCTCTACATAATTCAAGTCACTTAAAAACTGAACAGCTTCTTGATCGTAAGATAGCTGGTTCCAATAAACAGTAGGCTTATTGAAGTCAGCATAACAAGGATAATTAAATATAGAAAACTTCTCAAAATATGATTGTGAAATTCTTTTCTTTAATTCGGCGTACATCAATTCTGTGCCGCCCATAGGTTGATCAAAATTACTCATGCGTAACCGCTTTTCTTCATAAACTTAGGAAAATCTCCCAAGAATTTTTTAGGACCTAAATGATTCAAAGTAAATGTAGGGTCCATCCATATAGTGTAGTTAAATTTTTTTAATTTTTGACAAATAATGAAATCTTCACTGATCAATATGCCGTTTTGTAGTTCCACATTGCAAATCATACGATCTGTACTGTCGTACGGATTTTCTTCATTTTTATACATTGGGCTGTTGTTCCATAAATCCATAATAGCTTTACGAGATAACTTCATAAAACCAGTACCCACAGCATCAACTTTAATTAAAGTTTTTGAATCGTTGTATTGTAAAGTTTTGTTTAAAATTTTACAAGTGTATCCTTCTTTATCGTCACTTTTCTTTACCAGCGGCCCACCAATCACATCTTCAGGATATTTCAACAATCTGAAAACCCATTCTGGGTCCCATTCGACATCACTATCAATAAAAAACAAATAATCAAAATTTTGTTCAACAGCGATTTTGAAAAGACTGTTTCTTGCCCTCTGAATCAAACTATCAAAGCTGGTATAAATAGGATCAATACTATAACCTTCCGAAAAAGATCTTTTTATAGTATTAACCAAACTATTGGTATACCAAACATCTAATCTGCCGTCATGCGCAGGAGTTCCAATTAGGACTTTTTTCACTAATTATTTTAGATGTTTAGTTCGTTTTTTCTACTTTTATTCGGCATATTCTGTCTGTAATCTGTCTACATCTTTTCTTACTGCAGTGAATGACCAATAAAATTCTTTAACATCTTCTGTTTCTGTTTTTACTGTGAATTTATTGTTATCAACATCTACATCATCCACCCACATCACATGGCCGTGTTTGTAATTTGTGATTTGAACATTGACATCTTGTTCATGAACTAAAGCATGAATATAATCTGGCAACTGAACTTCTGTTGATCCACAAACTGTGCAGGACTTACCTGTTAATCTAACGCCGTGATATGGAGACTCAAGAGATCCATAGCGCAGCATATGGCCACATTTAGTGGGGTGATTGATGACGAATGATTTGCATGTAGCTGCAAATGATCCGTTAACATGTAGCTTGTAAGATGGAGTAGTACAATTAATACCAATGTTACCAGAAGCATCTTCATAAATAACAGAATTTCCAATAACTTCATTAGTTCCATCTGTCCATTTAGGTATGTAGCAAGTTGTTTGTGAGCCGTTAGCTGTTACACCGCTTATTTGACATAAGCTAACCCAATCAGTGCCAGAACCAGTAGAAGATAAAATTTCACCACTTGATCCAGCAGAATTATTAGAATCATAGTATGCTCCGGTAACTCTAACATTTCCTGTAACATGCAATCTTTGGGATGGACTTGTATTATTTATACCAATGTTACCTGCTCCCTCTATATACAAACGATAAGAAGAGTTGGTACCAAAGCCAAAATCATTATTTCCTGTTGTTGTTAAATAACCTGTCGCATCTACTATGATACTATTGCCATCCATGTACATGTTGGCACCACTATCTTGTATTCGCAATCCTGCATTTGTAGTTGTAATAGCACCAATAGGCCCTATTGTTGCATTTTTGAATACATGTAGAGGATTTGAAGGCCCAGTTAAACCTATTCCTAATTTAGCGTTAGTTCCATCAATGTAAGACGTACTACCGGGGTCTAACTGTATCCTCTTTGTAGTTCCAGCATCTGTGTATATTTCAAATCTAGGAGCATAAGTAGCATTACCTAAAACCCTAACAACGCCTATAGCATTTTGACTAAATAAATCTAAGAAATTGCTTGTCCAAGTTATTTCTGGATTTGCTCCTAATCTAATATCTCCATTAAAATAATTCTCTAGTGTTGAGCCATTGCCTATTAATACTGTATTTGAACCACAACCAGAAACATTATGACCAATAACAATAGAATTATTAGTGCCAGCGCCATAAGCTTGAGCATTATAACCTATAACAACATTGCAACTACCAGTAGTAATACAGCTACCTGAAGTTCCTCCTAAGGAAACGTTTTGCGTACCTGTAGTAACAGAGCATAAAGACCTATAACCTACTCCAGTGTTATTTGACGCTGTAGTGTTATTTTCTAAAGAAGATCTACCCAATGCAGTATTGTTACCACCAGTAGTATTGAAATACATTGAATTTACACCTAAACCAGTATTATTACCTCCGCTGGTATTAGTGGTACCTGATTGCCCACCTATAAAAGTATTACAACCCTGTGTTGTATTTAGACCAGCAAAATAACCTACCGTAGTATTGTAATTAGAGGTTACGTTATAACCACCTGCATTACGACCAATCCCTGTATTGTATCTGCCGGTAGTGTTGCATAGTAAAGCGGCGGTACCAACAGCAACGTTGCAACTACCAGTAGTGTTATAATACAAAGCTTGTAACCCTAAAGCAACGTTACAGTCACCAGTAGTATTACAATACAAAGCGTACATTCCAGTAGCTGTGTTTCGCGTACCTATTGTATTTTCTACTAACGCATAGGCTCCAACAGCAACGTTACATGCACCTGAAGTATTGCATAATAAAGCTTGGTGACCGACTGCAGTATTATAAGCCCCTGTAGTGTTAGCGCATAGAGAACTATAACCACTAGCTGTATTATAAGAACCTGTCGTGTTATTGAAGAGAGCTGTATAACCAACAGCTGTATTATAACTAGCGTTATTAGTCCACAAAGAATACATCCCAACAGCTGTATTCCTACTGCCCGTTCCATTTGAACGAAGAGATGCGTAGCCAAGAGATACGTTACGCTCACCTGTAGTGTTAAAAGAAAGAGAGCAAAAACCATAAGCAGTATTATATAAACCAGTAGTGTTTAAACACATGGAATAGCTTCCACTAGCTGTATTATAATAACCAGTTGTGTTAGAGCATAGAGATCCGTAACCAACAGCTGTATTGAGTGTACCAGTGGTATTATTTCGTAATGAATACATACCACTAGCTGTATTACAACTACCTGTTGTGTTACATAAAAGAGAAAACATACCACTAGCCGTATTACCACCACCTGTTGTATTATTTCTTAGAGAATAACGACCACTAGCTGTATTATTAGAACCAGTTGTATTAGAACAGAGAGATTGATACCCAACAGCTATATTATAATTACCTGTTGTATTGTACACTAGTGAATAAGTACCTAAAGCTGTATTGAAACCACCGGTTGTGTTGTTGTAAAGAGACTGAAAACCAAGAGCTATATTGCAAGTACCTGTTGTATTATTAAAGAGTGAGCACGCTCCCATTACAGTATTCGCATTACCTGTAGTTGTACATATACCTGCTGTATATCCCACTCCTGTATTGTCATTTGTGGTAGTTTTATGAAATGCGTAATTACCTAAAGCTGTATTTCTTGAACCAGTTTGATTATAGAATAATGCTTGAAAACCTAAGCTAGAATTATGACCACCTGTGGTATTAGCAAATGAACTCTGATATCCAATAGCTGTATTGTAAAATCCACCAGTGGTACAATAATGACTTTGATAACCAACAGCGACATTACAACTACCTGTTGTATTAAACCTTAGCGCATAATTACCTAAAGCTACATTAAGACAACCTGTAGTGTTATTCTCAAGCGCTTCTGTACCAAATGCAGCATTTAATATAGCAATGTTATTTTTTAATGCTTGATAACCAAATGCAACATTTGCATTAGCTGTTGTGTTAGCACATAGAGCTTCTTGACCATAAGCACTATTATAAGTACCTGTTGTATTAAAAACTAAAGCATTCTTACCACTTGCTGTATTGTAACTACCTGTTGTGTTACAATATAAAGCTCCACTACCTATTGCAGTGTTACAATTACCAGTAGTATTAAAAGCTAAAGCATTATCCCCTAATGCAGTATTAAGATTACCAGTTGTATTATAAGATAAAGAGTCAGTTCCATAAGCAGTATTACGACCAGTTGTATTACTACGTAACGATCTGTAACCAACTGCGGTACTATAACAACCTGTAGTGTTGCAATACATAGAACAAAAACCAGAGGCAGTATTAGAGCCACCTGTAGTATTACATTGTAAAGAATAAGCACCTGAAGCTGTATTCTGACAACCTGTTGTGTTGTATCTTAAAGAATATCTACCACTCGCGGTATTATGACTACCGGATGTATTAGCTGCTAGCGATGCAACCCCGTAAGCTGAATTAAAACCACCTGTAGTATTGTTATTCAAAGCATAAGCTCCTGACCCGGTATTTTGACCATTACCACCAGTAGCGTTCCACAATACCCTGAATCCGATAGCAGTATTGTCGCTACTCGTTGTGCTACAGAGTAAAGCTCCCCAACCTAAAGATGTATTTTTAGATCCAGTAGTATTACAAGCCATCGCGTTATCACCTATAGCAGTATTGCAAGTACCTGTTGTAGTTGCCTTCGCGGATTCCATACCATATGCTGTGTTGCGACCTGTTGTGTTACCCGCTAAGGATTTCCAACCATATGCAGTACTATAACACCCGGTTGTGTTTGATACCATTGCTAGATAACCACTAGCAGTATTGTAACAACCAGTTGTGTTGTTTACTAAAGCTGACCTACCAAGTGCGGTATTTTGACTACCTGTTGTGTTATGATAAAGGGAATCTGTTCCAATAGCTGTATTGTATGACCCGGTAGTTTTAAATAATGCTTTGGAACCCATCCCCGTATTATAACTACCTGTTGTGTTGCAATATAAAGATTGAAAACCAAAAGCTGAATTACAATTCCCAGTTGTGTTATTAGCTAGGCCTTGATGAAAAGCTGCATTATAAATACCTGTTGTGTTGGCAGTAAGAGTTACATAACCAAATGCCGCGTTATTATGACCTGTTGTGTTAGCATCTAAAGTACCATCCCCGAAAGCATTGTTACCCGCACCGGTGGTATTAACTAACAAAGCGTTTCTACCAACAGCTGTGTTACCGTATCCAGTTGTATTAGCGCAGAGAGCGGCGTAACCCATTGCAGTATTACCAGATGCTGTATTATTATATAAAGAATAAGTACCAAGCGTTGAGTTTTGAGTACCAGTTGAATTTGAAGCAAGAGAATTTGAGCCTACTGCTGTATTGCAACCACCTGTTGTGGTATTAGCCAGTGCTGCATTACCTAGAGCTGTGTTTTGATAACTGGTTGTGTTTTGCTGTAAAGCAAGTCTACCCATAGCTATATTGTAACCACCTGTAGTATTACACGCTAAAGCGTTATATCCACTAGCTGTATTGTGAACACCGGTAGTATTTCCATATAAAGCGTACATTCCAGTAGCTGTATTAAAATGACCAGTAATATTATTAAATAAAGCACTAGTACCTAAGGCAGTGTTATAGCAACCTGTTGTGTTACATTTTAAAGTAGAAGTACCATATGCGGTATTACTATTAGCTGTTGTGTTTTTAAATAGAGAATATGCGCCACTAGCTGTATTATAACAACCTGTTGAGTTGCACATCATCGCATTATAACCAAGTGCAGCGTTATAAGATCCAGAAGAATTAATTTTTAACGAACAGGTACCATATGCGGCATTAAATATACCAGTCGTGTTCCAAAACATTGAATAATGACCGCTTGCTGTATTTCTACAACCAGTAGTAGTTTTATTTAATGCTCCGTGACCTACAGCTGTGTTTCGCGTACCTATTGTATTTTCTACTAACGCATAGGCTCCAACAGCAACGTTACAACCACCTGTAGTATTGCATAATAAAGCTTGGTGACCGACTGCAGTATTATAAGCCCCTGTAGTGTTAGCATACATTGCTGTGTTACCTAATGCTGTATTACTAAACCCAGATGTATTACTATATAAGCCTTGCCAACCTACTGCTGTGTTACCAGATCCAGTATTATTATATAAAGCACATCCACCAACTGCTACAATTTCTTGAGCTCCAGTAGCTGCGCGCATTGCTTGAGTACCAATAGCAGTATTCTTACTGTTAGTTGTTGCCGAACATAGCGCACAATTTCCTACTGCTGTATTATCATTTCCAGTCGTATTTAAATATAAAGCAAAATATCCAATAGCGGTATTTCTCACCCCTATTGTATTAGCTCCAAGAGATGAAGCTCCGTACGCAGCATTCTGAAAACCTGTTGTATTGGCCTGTAAAGATCTATTACCAGTAGCTGCGTTTTCAGAACCGGTAGTGGTGTCGCGCATAGCAAGCCTACCCAAAGAAACATTAAATCCACCAGTTTCATTAGTTATTAATGAACAAAAACCTACAGCTGTATTAGATTGACCAGTAGTATTACTGTAAAGAGCTGCATAACCTACAGCAGTATGCTCGCTACACAAACTATTCGTCCTTAAAGCATTTCCTCCAATAGCGGTATTATAGCAACCACTATCAATAATTCTTCCAGCTGAAACACCCATAGCGACATTGTGACAACCAGTAGTGTTACAAAGTAGAGCATAATAACCACTTGCAGTATTAAAGTTACCTGTAGTATTTCTTCTCATTGAATAAGCACCTAGTGCTGTATTTCTTGAGCCAGTAGTATTGTTCTGTAAAGCTATAAAACCTAAAGCTACATTATATGAGCTAGTAGTGTTACTATATAGCGCGCACATACCGCTAGCAGTATTCCGAGTACCAGTAGAATTATTATGTAACGAGTAAAAACCACTAGCAGTATTATTAGAACCTGTAGTATTACTTTTTAAAGCTCGATAACCTAAGCCGGTATTATTAGCGCCTGTAGTATTACCGCATAAAGAAAATGTTCCCATAGCAGTATTGTAACAACCTGAAGTGTTTAATCTCAAAGAATTAAAACCAGATGCTGTGTTTTGTTGGCCTGTTGTATTTTTATATAAAGATGCAGTTCCAGTTGCAGTATTATAACTACCTGATGTAGTGTTTGCTAATGCATATGAACCAGAACCAGTATTATATATACCAGTAGTATTGTCTTGTAACGCAAGATAACCAACAGCAGTATTATCTTTCCCAGATGTATTAACACAAAGAGCTTTATCACCTACAGCAGTGTTTCTTGCTCCTGTTGTATTAGAGTTTAACGCGCATTGACCAAGAGCAGTATTAGTACATACGTCTCCACCGCCTTGCCCTATTGTTAATCCATCAATAATAGCTTGATTTGTGACCTGAAGTTTTGCAGCTGGCGCAACAGTCCCAATACCAATGTTTCCACTAGCATCTTCATAAACCACAGAATTACCAATAACTTCATTCGGACCATTTGTCCATTTAGTAAGATAACAAGTTGTGCAAGTACTAGAAGTAACACTTCCTGTTCCTACGCCAGAACTAATTTCTAAAACATTACCAGAAGTATCTACTGCCAAAAATTTATTTTGAACGCCCGAATAAGTTCCACTACCGTAGCCGCCGAACTTCATTTGTCCTGCTGGGAATATAGAGCATGTTGTAGAGCCGTTACCTATAACTGTTGTGTTAGATCCGCAAGACACAGCGTTGGCTCCTATTGTTATTGTGTTACTTGCAGTAGTTGAAGCACATGCTGCTTGAAAACCAACAGCGACATTACAAGTTCCTGTTGTATTAGATTTCAGAGCAGATCTACCAAAAGCGGAGTTTAAATTACCTGTAGTATTTGCACATAAAGAATAAGCTCCAGAGGAAGTATTATCTGAAGCTGTATTATTAAGAAGCGCGTACGTTCCCATAGCAACGTTATTCACTCCTGTACTATTATTAGCTAATACTGATAAACCAAAACCCGCGTTAAAGCTTCCTGTTGTATTACACTTCAATGCATCATAACCATTTGCTGTATTATAAGCTCCGGTAGTGTTAGCATACATAGCATACATACCAGATGCAACATTATTACTACCTGTTGTATTATTTTGCAGAGCGCCTAGGCCATGAGCACTATTATAGTTACCAGTAGTGTTTTTATATAAAGAATATGTACCACTAGCAGTGTTATGTATACCGGTAGTATTATTTTGTAAAGATGCAACACCTACTGCTACATTTAGTGTACCTGTAGTGTTGTTGAGTAAAGAATTACGCCCCATTGCAGTATTACTACTACCGGTAGTATTGTTTCTGAGAGAATACATACCACTAGCAGTATTATTAACCCCGGTTGTATTAGATGTTAAAGCAAAAGCACCGGTAGCTGTATTATTACCACCTGTTGAGTTGGAATAAAGAGCATTGCGACCAACAGCTGTATTATAATAACCAGTTGTGTTATTTCTGAGAGAATAAAAACCACTAGCTGTATTACTAGAACCAGTTGTGTTAGAGAAAAGAGATCTATACCCACTAGCGGTGTTATTAGTACCGGCTGTATTAGACCTAAGAGAATACATACCTGATGCAGTATTACAGCTACCTGTTGTGTTACTTAATAAAGACGCATAACCTACCGCTGTATTTCTATCGCCTGATGTGTTGTATTGCATAGAAAACGACCCAACAGCAATATTGAGACCCCCAGTTGTATTACATCTTAGAGAGCTCACACCTACAGCTGTATTATAAATCCCTATAGTATTTGAATATAAAGCGCACGATCCTAAAGCTATGTTGTCATTTGCTGTAGTGTTACAGAAAAGAGATTTAAACCCACTAGCGGTATTATTTGCACCTGTAGTGTTGTAGTAAAGAGATCTATAACCACTAGCAGTATTATTACTACTAGTTGAGCTGTAATGGAGAGCTTGATATCCACTAGCTGTATTATTACTACCTGTTGTATTAGAATATAAAGCACGAAGACCAAAAGAAGCATTACTAGCTCCAGTTGTATTATTAAGCATCGCGTCTTTACCAACAGCTGTATTAGCTGAACCTGTAGTATTACATCTTAAAGCTGCAAAACCTAAACCTGTGTTATTGTCAGATGTTGTGTTATTATTCAACGCGGCATAACCTAATGCTGTATTGTATTCTCCTGTAGTATTTGCGTAGAGAGTATTAGGTCCTACCCCTATATTATAAAATCCTATTGTGTTATTATGTAAAGCCCTATATCCTATACCTACATTATAGCAACCAATTGTATTGCATTTTAAAGCACAAAAACCATTAGCAGTATTATACTGACCTGTTGTGTTACCATATAATGCATATGCACCACTAGCAGTGTTAAGTGAACCAGTTGTGTTATAATAAAGAGAATGAAATCCACTAGCTACATTATTACTACCTGTTAAATTGCAATGTAGAGCATCAACACCAACAGCAGTATTTTTAACACCAGTAGTGTTGCACTTTAGAGCGCCTGCACCTACAGCAGTATTGTAAACCCCGGTAGTATTACTGCGCAGAGAACAAATACCTAAACCTGTATTGAAACAACCGGTAGTGTTATTTCTGAGAGAATACATACCACTGGCAGTATTATAACACCCTGTTGTGTTGAATCTTAGAGCATTAAATCCACTAGCAGTATTATTATCACCAGTTGTGTTAGCTCTCAATGCAGTTCTACCAACAGCAACATTAAAATTACCTACTGTATTATTTTGTAAAGCTGCATAACCAGATGCTGTATTACCATCGCCTGTTGTGTTATTACTGAGAGAATCCATACCACTAGCAACATTTTCAGCACCAGTTGTATTAGAGCTAAGAGCATAACCACCAGATGCGGTGTTGTAAAGACCGGTAGTGTTACAACATAAAGCTCTAGAGCCGATAGCTGTATTGTAAACACCTGTAGAGTTAGCAACTAAAGTACCATAACCACTAGCAGTATTATGATTACCGGTGGTGTTACTACGCAAAGATCTGTAACCAGAGGCAGTATTTGAATAACCAGTTGAATTAAATCGTAACGCGTTACTACCAACAGCGGTATTGTAATTACCAGTTGAATTAATACAAAGCGCGGCATTTCCAACAGCGGTATTTTGACAACCAATAGTATTTTGACCTAAAGAATAATGACCAGAAGCAGTGTTACCAGAGCCAGTAGTATTACACACCAAACTGGCCCTTCCAGTAGCTGTGTTGTAACTAGCTGTAGTATTAGCATATAAAGCACCTCTACCTAAAGCTGTGTTGTAAGTACCTGTTGTGTTGCTGTATAACGTATTGAGACCTACCGCAGTACCGTCACCAGTAGTATTATTAAACATCGCATTAGAACCTACGGCGGTGTTGTAATTTGCTGTATTGAGTCGTAAAGACCTATATCCAAAAGCAGTATTATCAATACCTGTGGCGTTATTTCTCAATGCATAATAACCAGAGGCTGTATTATAACTACCTGTAGTGTTAGAATATAAAGATCTTAAACCAACAGATGTGTTTTGGACTCCTGATGTATTGCTATACATCGCATCTTTACCAACAGCAGAATTAGATGAGCCACTAGTATTACTAAATAAAGAGGCTCTACCAAAAGCAACATTATCATTACCAACAGTATTAACTAACAATGCATTTCTACCGTGCGCAGTATTCCTAACACCCGTACTATTATCTCTTAAAGAACTTGCTCCAGTAGCAGTATTTTCACTCCCAGTTGTGTTAAGTTTCAATGAGTAATAACCACTAGCTGTATTACCGGAACCTGTGGTATTAAATCTACCAGCTTTATAACCAACACCGACATTACAAGCCCCTGTTGTATTAGCTAAAAAGGATTCACTACCTATTGCAGTATTAGCACTCGTTGTATTAGAATATAAAGCTAGATAACCAACCGCTGAATTGTTGTTTCCTACTGTGTTAGAAAATAAGCCTTGGTTACCAACAGCAGTATTTTGAGTACCGGTTGTATTACAAAACAAACTAGCTCTACCAACAGCAGTTATATTACTACCACTTGTATTATATTTTAAAGATTCCGTCCCCACTGAAGTATTGTAGCAACCAGATGTGTTGTACTTTAACGCTTCAACTCCATAACTCACATTCCAACTTCCTGTTGTCGTGGACCTCATAGAGCAAGTTCCGCTAGACACATTACAACACCCAGTCGTATTAAAATATAAAGACTGAAACCCTAAAGCTATATTGTTACTTGCTGTGGTGCTTGATTTTAAAGTATTTGCGCCAATACCTATATTATTACTACCTGTTGTAGCGCTTTGGCCAGCTAATCTACCTACCATTGTATTATTTGATCCACAAACATTACAACTTAAGGTACATTGACCAACAGCCGTATTATCAAAACCCCCAGCATTACCTCCCATTGAATTTATACCAACAGCAGTATTATTAGCACCGGTAGTATTTGAACACAAAGCATTACAACCAATAACTAAATTACCAGCAACATCATTAGGGCCTTTTCCTATTCTTACATTGTTAACATAAGCATCACCTTGAACATCAAGTTTACCAATTGGACTTGTAGTGCCTATACCAACACTACCAGTAGTTCCACCTGTACCTGAATAGTAAATACCCCCAGCAAAACCAGAAGTGGCGCTATCTTTTATGATAGTAAAATTGTCATCACCAGTTAAATTTAATATTCCACTGGTTCCTGAACTACCTGAAGTTCCAGATGTACCAGTGGTTCCAGAAGTACCTGACGAACCTGAAGTTCCGCTGGAGCCAGATGTTCCAGAAGAACCTGAAGTTCCGCTTGAGCCAGAAGTCCCAGAAGAACCTGAAGTTCCAGATGTACCAGTGGTTCCAGAAGTACCTGATGAACCCGAAGTTCCAGAAGAACCAGATGTTCCTGAGGAACCAGATGTTCCTGAGGAACCAGATGCACCTTGGTCACCTATGATGCTAATAGACATAAACATAGCATCTCCATCGCTAACATTAACCCACCCGTTCTTATCTATATGGGATATAGTTAATGTTCTCCATCCTCCGTTATCTGTTTGAGCAGTTACGTATGCTGTGTCATAATAAATTTGGTTAGATTCTAACCTAAAAGCAATTACTGATTTGTTAGTATTAGTTGAAGTGGTTAGTTCGTCTAATAAACTGGATACCCCTAATCCATCTAAATCCGTTTCACTAATATATACAGCGGTAGCTAAAGCGGGGTCTGAATTATTAAATTTAAATTTACCACTACCCGGATCACTGTTTGTTGTTGTTGACTCAAACTCTATTCTAAATCCAGTAGTGCTTACTCCATCAGCGCCTGATGAACCCGAAGTTCCACTCGAACCAGATGTGCCCGAAGAACCAGATGTACCACTAGAGCCAGATGTTCCAGATGTACCAGTGGTTCCAGAAGTACCTGATGAACCCGAAGTTCCACTTGACCCTGAAGTACCAGATGAACCGCTAGTTCCGCTACTTCCATCTGCACCACTTGTTCTCTTATGTACCTCCCCTGAACTATCAACAACTAAAAACTCAGTTAAAGAAGCATCTAAATCAACAGTATCAATTGTTACTTTACCGCCAACATGAAGTGTTGTTGATGGTACAGTTTTATTTATGCCAACTTTAGAATTAGCAATATCAACATGCACAGTATCATCTGCTACAGGTTGATCGCTTGAATTACCAACAAATATTCTACCTTCATTCAAGTTAGGCACAGCATTTGTTCTTCCTGCGCCCATTACAGTCATAGATCCAGCGGAATTATCAGATCTAGTAACTTTTGTTAGTTTTTGCAGTAAAGCAGATTCGCCAGTAGGTGCAACTCCTGTGAGTTGTCCGGGCACTGTAGAAACAAACAGCTCAGTACCTTCAGTATAAGCAGAAGTATCTAAGTTAGTAACAATGCCAAAAGTGACAATTGTAATATCTGAATTTTGAGTAACTGTTTCATAAGCAACACCAAAAGCTGGCATCTTTAATGAGTTGTCTGCATCAGCAAGTGCTACAACCGTTTTGTTGCCACTAATACCAGAAATATATACTGCTTCACCTTTTGTTATATTTTCTGCGGCGTTTGCTTTGAAAATTACTGGTCCTCTTAAATCACCAATGAATTCATCTGCTTCTACTTTACCATTAACTGTTAAAGCTTCAGCAAGAGTAGTTGTGCCAATACCAATACTAGTACCATTGTCATATAAAATACCTGTTGTTAAAGTATCTTCGTCAGACCATCTAGCAACATAGTTAGTCGCGCCGCTACCGCCAACACCAGACAATACATCTTCAATTTGTTTCCACTGGGGACCATTTTCCTCCGATGTTAACACATAGCCAGCTTCACCAGTTGTGTTGTTGTAATCGTATAAGTATCCTTCTAAACGAGTATCGCCAACAATATGTAAATCTTTGCCGGGGCTTGTTGTGCCAATACCGATACTAGATCCATTTTGATATATATTGCTGTCTGTTAATTCAGTTGTGCCAGACCACATTGGTATGTAAGTCGCAGTACCGCTGCCACTAATAGTACCATCTCCTTGCCCAACTTCTTCCCAAAATACACCGCTTTCTCTAGAAGTTAAAACATAACCATTCGAGCCAGTAGAACCTGTAGTATCATATAAATAACCGCTAAGAGATAATCCTTCTCCACTAACAAGCACTCTATCAGAAATATTTAAAACATCTAAATCTGCATTATAATACGATACTCCACTTGGAGTATCGCCATTAATGATACCCGTGGCATATCCTGCGCCAGTAATAGCAGACGTAATATCATTAGAGCTAATATAAATTAAATCACTAAATGAACCTTTCTTTCCGTACCTATCAATAGGACGTATCTTGAAATAATATTCGTTATCAGGAGAAAGATTGTATGAAAAATTAGGCTCGTAATTTGTGGATATGAAGCCAGACAAATTAGTTGCCACTAAAGACCCTGTTATACCTGTAATCTGAGTAGCGTATCCGCTTGATTGCGGACCTGTTGGACCACTTGGTCCACTTGGACCACTTGGACCACTTGGACCATAATTTTCATAAACATAATAACCGCCAGTTAAAGAAGTCGCATAAGTTCCTGTATAAATACCAGATCCGTAATATCCTCCAGAAGGATAAAAATAAAACTGCTTGCTATCAGGATCTATTTCAACCCCCAAATAAATCTTGTTTCCAGTAGTATTACCTGCGGCTATAGCTATTTCTGTTACAGGTGATTGACCTGTATAATAACCTCCGGGTAAAGAAGCTTGATTATCCAATATAATTGTGTGCTCTTTCCATTGAATA
>Ga0208644_1002566_pt1 | contig 14475 bp, 14 predicted proteins | sample VirMetDEL_Nov_18_FD_184517 | JGI IMG/M metagenome (GOLD analysis project Ga0208644, IMG submission 184517) | Aqueous microbial communities from the Delaware River and Bay under freshwater to marine salinity gradient to study organic matter... | ecosystem: Environmental > Aquatic > Marine >... | reverse complement strand
CCCAGTTTGGAAGTACATATTCAATGCCTCTTGCGGAGAGTATGTATTACCGTTACCTAGGCTAATAGACGATAGTCCATCTAAATCAATAAAGACTCCGTCTGGAATCATCTTGGCAGCAACCTGCTGAAGTTTAAGGTGTAAAAGTTGTATCTGATCCGCAAATGGAATCATTCTCTTTACAAGGGAATCAATCTGACCTCTGTACATTTTTGGCGCAGACACAACGTAGGGAGCATACACTCTCTCCATTGAGCTTTTTGGACGCACCATATTTTTCATCAGTTCCCATTTGAGAATTTTGTTTGTTCCTAACACAAGAACACCTTCGTACCATACATCAATTCTTTTAGATAATTTTTCAAAACGTGCTTGTTCTGTTTTTGGTGGATTGAATTGATCGTCTTTTTTTAGCACTTTTTCTCCGCCTTGTGCTGTTTTCTTTTTCTTATATACGATATTCTTGTCAGTCTTGTAACAGAAATACAATAATGTTGCAGTATTCTTATCAAATGAATCAGTTTTATAACCACCTCTCATTCCTTGATATGAATCAAACTTAGATGCCGACTTGGCAATTTCTTCAACTTCTTCTTGTGTTATTGATGGATCAATCTTTTTGATCTCTGTAATGTTGACATTCTTAACCTCTCCAAAGTAATAGCAATCCTGGAAATGTGGATCTTCTGTTGGGCTGAACACTAAGTCAGCTGGGTCTACATAGTCAACTTTAATTCCATCATGAACATTGAAAGTATGCTTTGCAGCAGATACTCCAATAACCGTAGAGTCTTCATCAAGTCTTTTCTTGATGTGTTCGTAGTTGTTATGTTTTAAAACAGACGTAATGGCTTTTTCTTCAGCAATCTCAATATCATCTTTATAATCGATTTGCATATGTATATCTAGCTCATCATCTGTTTCAGGAAGTGCATCTGGTTGTACGCTAAACATATTCTTGCCTAGCATAGCTCCTATTTCTTCAAAGTCTTCTTTATTACGCATCTCTGTCTGGATGCGGTTTTTGTACATGGCTTTTTTATTTGAAGATACTGGATCAATTGCCTCAGCCTTTACATCAAATAATCTGTTTGATATACCATTGACTACAATATCTACAAACTTTGGTATAATAGGCACTGGAGTCCAATCTAAGTTTAAATATGATATGTCTCCATTAATAGCAAGCTCGTCTTTGTACTTTCGCACAGACTGCTCACCCATTGCATATGTTCTTAGTTTATGATAGGTGTCACGGTTGTTATAAAACCTTGATTGACCACCCTCTTTTCTAAACCACTCAGACTCTATAGCATGCCCTACCATAAGCCCATATTCTTTCGATGCCTTCTCAGCATCTGAAGCTAATTGATTTGGAAATCCAATAACGTACTTCCCAGAAGTTCCTCGCATATTTTTACTTTATAATAGAGCTAACTGTGCCTGTATTATTATACCTTGCAAAGTTAACATTTATTTCTGTATCTTTTCTTTGAGCCTTAATGACGTATTTCTGGTTTGCCATGATAGCAAGACCTGAACTAACTGTTGCATCAAACTTGGTTCTATTACCAATATCATAGTTAGCCCAATCCAATAATGTCCTGTTAAAGTACATTTTACCAGTACCCTCGTCACTAAATCCTACATTGTTTTCTATATAACTTTCTATTGCCTCAGCATGAATAGATATAACTGCTGGAGATGAAGGTATGCCTCCAAGCTCTCTTTCGGCTTTAGATAAATCGTTTTTGTGTTTATCTGGTCTATTTATGCTCCATTTTCTATATCCTCTGTTTTTAAGATGATATAAAAGTCTAGGCTTGTTATTCTCAGCTAATACAGGCATACCATAAAATACCATAGCCATAAGAACGTCTTCATAGAACAACTCTGCTGTTTGTGGTCTATAGATGTATTCTAAAAAGAACATATTACTTGGACCATCTAAATTCATTCTTGTAAAGCCATGAAGAGCACCATTAGACCCACCTCCACCTACAGTTCCTGATATATCATAAGAGTCACAACCAAAAGCACCTATATGCTCGTTACCAGGATACTTAAATCCATTCCTATTTATAACTCTGTTTCTGAGCTCTAAAGGAGGTATCCAGCTCACATAAAACCTTCCATGTTTTTCTGGTGTCCATATAACCTCTGTATCTTTAACTCCATTCTTCCAGGAGAACCCTCCCCTTTGTACAACACGTTGCCTTTCAAGATTATCATTAAAGTCTATTTGCTCGTAAATTCTAGTTAGACTAAACAAGCTATTTTTTGCTTCATCTCTAAAAGCATGCCCTTCTGTTCTGGGGAACTGTCTATAGAACTCATTAAGTGCGTCAGAATCGTTTCTAAGGCTCTCTACTTCATTTTCCCAGTAGTCTAATACCCCTCCATCTATTACATCCCCATAGTGGTCTAAAACGGCTTTATTTGGCTTTCTGAATACTGGTTGTCCATATTGATCTATAAACCCCTCAAAGTTCCATTCCATAGGGATAAATAGAGAGTACATTCCACTCTTAGTCTGACCATTTGCGTTTCTTTCTGTTACGTCAGAGTCTCTGTAAAGTTTCTTAAAGTTACCTCCTCCTTTGTCTTGAGAGTTTGAGGTAGAACCCATTAGGCACTTGCCTATGATCCTTCTACCTAGTCTAAGTGTAGTTTTAGTGACACGCCAGTTGTTGAGGATATTATCTGGACGTTCCCACTTTCCAGATTCATCGTGGACGAGTAATCGTAGCTTTTCACCATCGTAGGAGTTATCTCCAGTGTTTTTCCAGTCAATGGTTGTGTCGAGTCCTGCAAGGTCATCATCATTCTCTGTGTCTGCAATAGACCTTCTTGTGAGCTTTGATGCTGGGACTCTGTACGCAAGCTCTGTCTTCGGTCTATCCATCCCATCTTGAATAGGTTTGAAGAAGAAGGGATAGTTTGTTGAGATCGGTACGACTTTGTCTGTGAACATTTTTTTTGCATCTGCACCACTCTTAGATAGAATACCAAACCTAGCATCGGAGGTGACTGTAGCTTGGTTGACTGTTTCTGCTGATGACATAAAGCTGAATCCTGAACGTCTGTTCTTGAGATAGCACATACCATAACATCTGTCATCTGCTTTACAGGCTTCCCAGAAGATAAAAAAGATTCTGTTTGATTCTCTGTATTCTGGATGCCCAACATCGATCTTTGTCCATTGGAGGTACATGTAGTGAGACCCAGTAATATAAGTAGGAAGACCATTATTTTTAAACCAAAAACCACTCTCTCTTCTATCAAACTCAGCCTCAATGTAGTCGACCCATGACTCTTTGAATGAACTCGGGTACTCATTCCACTGGAAAATGGTCTTGATTTTTGATAGTTCTTTTGGATACTCAAATGGCTCCCAATACTGCTCCGATTGTTTCTCACTTCTACCGTGCGTTTCTTTCGGCTGCAAAGGTAATGCAATTTTTAGGTTTTGTATTTCAACAACCTCACCTATCTGACCAGATTTTGATATAACAACTACATCATATTCACTGTTGTATCCATAATCCCAAGCTTTCTTTTTGTTTAGTTTATCTCTAGTCTTATCATCGATATGAGAGATAACCTTACACAGCTCAAGACTTTCGTCCTCTGGACTCTGCGAAGCTTTGGAATCCTGTATCTTTTCCTTTGCCGTCTTTAGTCTTATCTTCGCCATTTAGTTTATCTCTTTCGTTCTCTATCCTTTGCAGAATAGCAAATGCATCCTCTATAGCTAACCTTTTAGTTGCTGCAGCGTTTTTTAATCTATCAGCAGCAAGATCATCGTCTTTATGCCCTGTAATAATCTTTTCTTCGGCAACCTTTATAAGCTCATCAACTGCTTTTTCTGCAGCCTCTATAACTCTTAAAATAGTTTCTTTAGTATCACTCATCAGTGTATGTATAAGTGAAACAATAATTTTCCCACGTTGATGTGGTAACCCAATACTCTTCCATTTAATTAAATTTAATACAAATATCATTATGCCTCATTCTATAGAATTTTTGGTCATCTATTGTAAACTCATATTCTGAGTTTTTAGTAAACCCTACTTTTTCTCCTTCTTCAAAGATACTGCTATGCTTTACAATTCCCACATGCTCTTCTTCTTTTTTGTCCGATCTATAAATCTCGTTATCTTGATTATAATCGACAGGAGAAATGAAGCAATAATCTTTTGTAGTTTTCCACCCCTTGTCATCTTTGTACATATATATTCTTTGAGGGTTGACTAAGTATTCGCCATCTCTAAAGAACTCGTTACTTTTTCTTTTTTTGCCTTTAGCATCTAAATATGTTCTAAACACATTGTGATGAACAACTACTAGGCTACCAACTGGTATCTCTCCACCCTTCGGCACCGCACACACAACTCCCAGCCTGTTCACATAACTGGCATCCTCTATCGATGTGTTTATCGTGAACTCTTGGTTTGCTATTGTCTTTGTGTTGTTGTATTCCTTTCCGAGTGGTTTTACCAGATAATCCCATCTTGGTGTCATATTAAATTTATATTGTATTCTACTACTATTGGAATGTCTTTAAACTCTTTCCATTTTACAGATTCTTCGTTTTTCTTGACCCAAACACTGAATCCTTCTTGCTCTTGAGCTATATCGCTTATTGTGTATGATCCCCCTAGAACCTCTTGATTAACTATATAGTGCATGGCATTCTTGTAGTCTGCTCCAACTGAAATCTTTCTAATATAATTCATTACATTTTATTTTCATCACTAAAGTTAGTGATTTTAACTATTTTACCCATATCATAGTGTATGGTTTGTTCTACAAAACCATCTGGTTTATAGACCACAAACATACCGTTATTAATAAGTTTATCCCCTACAGCGATAACATACCCTTCAACCACAGGCTTCCCGTTAGAGTAAAGAACCATTTTAAGCTCTTTGGTTGGGGACTTAATTATATGCTGTTCATTTTCTTGAGAAAACCCAACTTGAAAAGTTAATAATGCAAATATGCTTAGCATGTATATCTTCAATTGTTCCATATTAAAAACTACTCATTTGCCAAATCTGATATTTGACTTGCTTGTAGGGCGTCGTCAAAAACTTTTACATGGTCTATAAGTCCATAATACTGCCAATATTGGGTTCCTGCATATACAGGACCTGAACCTACAATAAAACCTTCATCTTGATAACCCCCATAACCTGTATCATCTTGTGTAACAGAAGCTAAACTTCCATTTACATATAAATCAAAATCGGTGTTTCCAGTTCCAGTTTGAACGACTGCAATATGATACCAAGTACCTGTGGAAAATGTTGCAGTTGTAGTCTTGCGATACACAATTCCATTGCCAATAACCATACTCTGTCCATTTACCCATTTTGTAGCTTGTATTCTAATTGTACCACCAATATTCTGACAAACTACAGATATTTTATTTTGTAATATAGCAATCTTTCCGTAAGTATCAGTAGGTTGTGTAAAATAAGCAAATAATGAAAAACTTTTATTTTGTTCTAAAGTTAATCCAAAATGATTTAAATAACCAGAAGAGGCTTTTTCACCAAGTGCATTGATATTTAAAGAATAATTTCCTACCGCTTTAAATGAACTTGGATAACTAACACTCCCATAAGCCGTCAAATTATAATTATTGTTAGTGTCATTTACGTTATTTTCCATTTCGTAAATAGCAATAGGAGTTAATACTGCTGCTCCAGCACCCTTAAAAAGTTTTTTTCCTAATGCCATTTAGTCAAGGTTTGGTAATTCGTACTGGGCTACATTTGCTTTAGTTGTTAAGGCGTTTATCTCGGCTTCTTTTACCCCACAATCGCTTCTTAATGATGTTCTGGTATCTAATATATCTTGAGGCGCAGAAGTACCCTCTTGCGCTCTTATAATGTACCAATCAGTTTCTGAAAGTTTTCTATTGTATAAACTTTTTAGGTTTTCTATTTTAGAGGCTTTCATTTCAGCTAAAGTTTGGCTAAATGTTTTATCAATTACAGGGTAAGTAAAAACGCTATTGTCAGCATCCCATTCTAAATCGCCTAAATATTGTGTAGCGGAATTATACTCTGGAGTAACTACGTTGTAAAAGCCATACTCTTGTAGTTCAGTTTCAGAAAGGTGATTAAACCCACCCATAACATTACCCCAGCTATTAGGTACTTTCGTAAATCTTTTTATTGCGCCATCTATTTGTATTGCTTTCATATTAGGATGCTATTTGTGAGATTTGATACCAAGCTGCGCTGGTAGATATAAACTTAAATTCTATAAGGTTTTTTGTTGCCGAAGTGTCATCGTAATCACCAGAAATCTTATTGAAAGTTCCAGCAGAACCATTGATATTTTGTAAAGTCAATGTATAAGAGCCACCCCCTCCTGTTACTTCTAAAGTAACTACATCGCCAATCTTTACGTTTGTGAAGTCAATAGTTGCAGAATGCCCAGCAGTCCAAGTGAAAATATCTGCGCTGGATGAATCGATAGTTATAGATGCGCCAGAAGTCACAGCACTTGCAGCTGTGTATCTATCTTCTAAAACGTCGTGTGTTACTTTAGTTAGTGCCATAATTATTTATTTATTCTGTTATTAAATCCCAACTTGTTGTTTCTTCATTCCAAGAGTATTGCTGTCCATCATCTGGCATAGCTACAGGAGCTTCCCATAAGCAGCTGTCTTCGTTTAGTGTCCAGCTATCAAATGGTTTTGGAGGGATAAAAGCATCACGAGATTCATCGTATGTATATCCTATTCCTGCATAGTTCTTTCTAAATGCTTTTGACTGATCAGCACTTGGCTCTCCTGTTTGAGGGTCATAATGTACTCCGCCCCTGGTATTATAAGAGGTACGTTTACATAATTGTCCAAACATATTTTGGTAAACCAACTCTATATTAGTATCGGTTTCATCCTCATTTTTGCCTGTGCAAACTTTAGTAACTATGTTTTGATAGTTTAGTAATGCGTAGTGTGCCATTTTATTTATTATTAATTTTTATCATACTTCTGAAAATTGTATAGTTCCGTTTTCTCCAGATGTAAATACTGTTACTTTATCTGATCCCTCTGTATATGTATTGAAAGTTAGTACATTGCCTCCAGAGGTTGTTTCTGTTACTGTAAATGTATTTGGATAGCGTATTATGACCACTCCAGAGCCTCCAGTTCCACCATCACCTCCAGCATTACCAGGTCCAGATCCACCTCCAGCACCTCCTCCAGTATTAGCAGTACCATTATTACCATTTTGAATAGATCCAGAATATATACCTCCATTAGCACCGCCTCCAATGCCTCCAGTACCATTAGTTCCTGTAAGATAGCCTCCTCCACCGCCACCGCCAGCATAATAAACATCAGATCCAGATACCTGTCCTACAGATTCAGTTGCAGCATTTGTAGAATTTAATATATTAACCGCTAAACCAGCTCCTCCATCACCAGTTCCAGCACCTTGAACTCCTCCAGCAGCGCTTGCTCCCCCACCACCAGCTGCTCCATACTCTCCACCAATTAAATTACTACCATCTCCACCATCATAACCTTGATTTGATGTAGCTGTACCTCCTAAAGCTGATGTACTAGAATCTCTACCAGCTCCACCACCAGATCCTCCATTAGCACCAGAACTAGCGTGATTACCGCCACCGCCACCGCCAGCAGATGTTATAGTTGAAAATACTGAGTCAAATCCATCTGTTGCTGTACCACTTGTTAACGAACCACCACCACCAGCTCCACCAGGTCCTACAGAAACAGTATAATTTGTAGCTGATAATAAAGTTAAAGATGATTCAGCAGACGATCCACCCCCAGATGTACTACCATAAGAGGTACGCAAACCACCAGCACCTCCACCGCCACCAGAGCCACCACCACCTCCAGCACCAGCAACTACAAGGTAATCAACCGATATTGCAACTGATTCTAAAGCTGCAGCAGTTTCATTAGTGGCATTATAAGCTATCCAGCCTTGAGTAGAATCTACATAAACCATAGATACTCCGCCTCTTTCGTAATTTATTTTAACATCATTAGATGAGCCATTAATATTATCACTCGATGTTATTGTGATATTGTTAGTGTCAGCAGTACCAGCGTAATCAACTATAGAAACCTCATCGCCAGCAGTTGGACTACTTGGAAGTGTAACTGTAATTGCAGCACTTGTAGTATTTACAAAATAACCTTCCCCAGCTACAGCTGTAAAGTCTGCTGTTTTTGGAGTAGCCTGCCAGTCTGTTCCTAAAGAACCGTCAATTAAATCTGTTATAAGTTTTGTTAATGCCATAGTTAACTAAATTGTATAGTTCCGTTTTCTCCAGCTGTGAATGTTGTTATTTTGTCACTACCATCAGTTGTAGTGCTAAATGTTAATACACTTGGCGAGGTTGTTTCTGTTACTGTATATGTATTTGGATAACGTAATATTACTACTCCAGAACCTCCATTGGCTCCAGATTGACCAGAAATAGTCCCATCAGGTTTACCATTACCCCCATCTCCTGTATTGTTAGCTGCATTAGTTGGGGCTACATACGGAACCTCTCTACCTCCATGACCTCCAGCGGCATAAGTTACAGAGCTACCAGTAATACTCACAGCTAATCCAGGTCCACCAGAGATTTGATAACTATTTAAAATAGTATTAGTTCCAGCGCCTCCAGCACCACCACCGCCTCCTCCATATCCGCCACCAGATGTACCAGAGGCACCATTGTATCCTTGATTTGCAGTTCCTTGTCCTACAGCAGCACCACTATTGTATGCTCTGTTACCACCACCAGAGCCTCCATTACCACCAGAGGATGATGTCCCACTTGGGTTAGGAACAGTTGTATTTGCTCCTCCTCCTCCTCCGATGCTTGTTATACTGCCAAAAATAGAATCGCCCCCTGGTGTAGAACTTGAACCACCTACCGACCCAGCACTACCACCTCCACCAACTGTGACAGTATAATTAGTAGATAATGCTACATCAAATGATGATTCAGCAGATGCCCCCCCTCCAGAAGTTGCTCCAAAAGAAGTTCTCAATCCACCAGCACCCCCTCCACCAGATATATAACCGCCACCACCGCCACCACCAGCAACTACTAAATAATCAACTGCAATAGTTGATGGTACATCAGTTAAAGCTGTAGCAGTTTCATTGGCAGCTGACTTTACAATCCACCCTTTTGTAGCTCCTGTATATATAAGATTTACAGCGCCATTATCATAATTAATAAGTTTATCGTCAGCAGAGTTTTGAATATCATCAGTTGATGTAACTGTAATATTATTTGTTCCTGCATTGGAACTATAATCAATAATTCCAACTTCATCTGCTTCACTTGGAGAAGACGGCAATGTAACTGTAATTTCTGCAGAGGTTGTATCTACTAAATGTATTTTGTTTACAGCAGCAGTAAAGTCTGCTGTTTTAGGTGTTGTATCTAATGTTACCGATGCTCCTGAAGAAACAACATTATTTAATCCTCCTGTTGATTTAACCTCTATAGTTGAACCATTTGGAGGAGCTGTAGAAAATGTTAATGTGCTTCCAGATAAACTGAATGTATTTTTTTGCTGATACAATCCATTAATGTAAACATCAATAGCGTTCTCACTAGCAGGACTTGTTGAAAGCGTATAATCAACTTGTGATCCTGTTCCGTTAAAGTTGTCTACATAAAGAGTGTCATTAAATATAGACACTGAACCTATTGTAATAACTTCAATACTATAACCACTAAGTGGTGCTGTAGTGAAAGTTAATGTTGTTCCACTTATAGAGTATGTATCCTTTTCTTGATACACCCCTTGAATAAATACAAAAGAATTATCAATTGTAACTCCTTGTGTTAAAGTGAAATCTGTTTGCGACCCTGTCCCAGTAAACTGATTACTATTCAATGTTGAATATTCAGCTGCTGTAAAATGTACGACCTCTATTGCACTACCACTTGGAGGTGCGGTGGAAAAAGTGATAGTTGTCCCAGAAGTCGTATAGTTGTCTTTAGACTGATAAACTCCGTCTATGTATACTTGTGTAACGTTTTCGTCTGTAACGTCCTTAGAAGCCGTGAAATCGACTGTAGAGGCGTCTCCAGTAAACGTATCTGTGTAAATTTTAGAATAAACAGAAATAAAATGCACAACTTCAACTTCAGCCCCTGCTGGAACCCCTGTTGAAAATGTTATTGTTGATCCGCTTGTTGTATAATTGCTTTTAGCTTGGTACACCCCATCAATATACACTTGTGTATTACTAGATGCAGTTATAGCTGATGATATTGTAAATGCTGTTTGATTTGATGTAGCAGTAAAAACATCTCTTTCAATAGAAAGCTCTGCTCCTCCGCCTCCTCCTCCAGATCCTGCAGTAGTAACTGTTGTAGCAGAAGTAATACGACCTTGTTGGTCTATTGTAATCTGTGGAGTATTATTAGCATCTCCGTAAGTTCCTGGAGTTACTGCTGTATCTGCTAAATCAACCGTAATAGTTTCATTTGTAGCTTGGTCAGTTGTAAAGTCACCGCCACCAGATAATCCTGTTCCAGCTGTTAATGTTATTGTTGCATCATTTGCCGCTGCAACTAATTCATCATGCCTCGCAAGTTTAACCCAAGCTCCTGCATGAGCATAGTAAGCATACCCAGTTCCATGCACATGAGCAAACATACCGTGATAGGTAGTCGCAGATGGTAAATCTGATTCTTGAGAAAATACGTTTGAATAATATATCTTCCCTCCTACAGTTAAAATATTGTTTGTCTCATCTATCTCTACAAGAGTAGACTCTGCTGTATTGGTTGTTGTACCAACCCATATCTTACCAACAGAGAGATTAGGAACATCATTTGTTCTTCCAGCACCAAAAACTTCAATACTTCCGTTTGAAGAGTGTACTTTAATTATTTGCCCAACCCTTTGAATTAAATCAGAACCAGTTGGCTTTGTGCCTACAAAAGCTCCGTTTGATCCAACCCATATTGGGTCTCCTTCTGTATATCCAGATGTAGAAAATCCAGACGCTCTACCAAAAGCTACCGCATCACCTTCACTTCCATCTGTAATTGCCGCTATTGTGATACCAATTGCTGGCATTGTCGAAGCTGCACTGTTGTCTGCAACATCTACTTCTAATACATTTCCTGATGGAGGGTTGGCGGTTGGTGCGACTCTTACAAGCGTACCTGCGTTTAAAGTTGCACCAGAAACATTTTTAACCCTAAGAGTTATCTTAAGTGCTGAGTCAGAATCAACTGTGGCAAAACTTAAGTTTCCAGCACCATCCGTTGTTATTGCCTGACCAGCTGTACCGTCTACTGATGGTAACGTATACTCGTCATTTATCGTTATGTTATTCAGGAAACGATTCGCCATGTTTTATATTATAATTTTTGCACCAATACTCTGATAGCTCCTGATGATGGAGCAGTAGCAAAGCTCACTGTAATTTGATTTACGCTGTTTCTTACAACGTCTGCGTATACTGTTTCATACGTTGAGTTATCGTACAACTGTACAATAACATCTAATGTACCTAAATTATGTGTAACAGCAATAGATGTTGATCCTCCAATATCTTGCTTGTGATTGTTATCTTCAAGGTTAACAGCAAGGTTATATGTTTTTATTCTGTTGTCTGTTCCAGAAAGAGTCTCTGTAACTGTAATGCCACTAGATCCAGTTTCCTGTACAATAACATCTTCTACAGAGTCAGCATAGGTTGCTATTCTTTCATATGTACCAGAAGCTTGCTGAATAGTCCACTCTCCTGCACTCTCATCCCAAATAAGGCTTCTGTTTGGAGAAGTCCCTCTTTCAACTTCAATTCCTGCATCCTGTGAAGGTGCTCCTGTTTCATCAGAGTTCAAAGTTATAATACTATCTCCGATGTTAACTGTGTTGGAGTTTACAGTAGTAGTTGTTCCACTAACAGTAAGGTCACCATCAATAACAGCATTTCCTGTTACATCTAAGTTATTACCTACGTTTAGATCATTTGTTACTGTAACATCATCAGGAAGACCAATTGTAGCAGTGCTACCATCCCCCATTGAAGAACCTCCAGTAACCTCAATTTCGTTAGCAGTTCCTTGAACTGTAAATGATATGTTTCCAATAGAAGTTGCAACGTGATCATATATCTGATCTCCTGTAGCTAAAGCAGTTCCTCCGTTAGTTACAGCTGCTGTAACAGTTGCTATTGATGGATTTGGTCCATTAGGGTCTGTTACAGTTAAAGTTCCTGTAGTAGTAGTTGTAACGCTCTTGATATCTCCAGAAGCATCTATCCAATTTGTTCCGTCAAAGAACAATAATTTTTTGTCTGTTGAATTGTAGTATATCTGCCCTTCAACAGGATTGCTAGGCGCTGTGGCTAAAACATGAATGACTCCATTCTGAACCTCATTCTTGTTTAAATCTATACTACTTAAATAATTTATTGCCATTTTTTGTTTAGTTTAAATACGCTGATCCTGAAAAAGGGGCAGAAAATGTTAATGTTATTTGGTTGTTATTATTGTACGTTTCAAAGCCAACTACTACATTTCCAGATGAGTCTACGACTGTTATTGATGGAAACTTACTTAAGTTATGATTGATAACCCAAGTAGATGCGGCTGATGCCTGTGAAAAAGTATAAGTGCCTTGATTAAAGGTGTTGTTATTGTTGTAGTAGGCTCCTAAGGTATCGGCACTAAAGTTCTTAGTTATAAGACCATTGTCACCATCAGAACCGATCCATATATCGTTTCCAGTAACTGTATTATCTTTAGGGTAACTACTTATTCTTGGCATAACCTAGACTTTTATGCAAATTTACAAAATTAAAGCTTATCCGTTCTTGTCGTCTTTCTTCACGGCAGAACCAAAGTAGTAACCAAAGATACTAAGAGCAACACCTTCAACAATACCTATCATATGGATGAATATCTCTTTGTTTGTTTCTGGAACTTCTGTTGTTACAACGGTGTAAACTAAAAATCCAAATGCTGCCAATCCAACAATACCTGTTAAGGTCATCATCCAGTCTCTGCCTCCTGAAGCTACAATAGCAGCCTCTCTCTTTCTAGCTGAATCTCTGTCTGCAACCTCTAGTCTATAAAGCTCTACAAGCTGATCGTGTGCAGCAGCTTTTTCTTCTTCAGACATATCAGGGTCTGTATCAATAAGGTTTTTAATAACACCTAGCACCCCAGAATCTGGAAGCACTTTTGACGCTCCTTTAACAACTCCTGGAAGAACACTAAGCAATATCTTGCCTAATCCAGTCTCTTTAAAGGGTTTTTTAGCAATATGTTGCTTCTCTGTACTCATATATATCTGTATTGTGTTTTACCATTTATTTTTTCTGCTCTCATTGTTCTCTTTCTGTTTTCATCAAAAGAAATAAAACTAACATGAACCCATGCAGGATTATCATCATCTCCAAATTCCCAAATGAGTTGATCGAAATCTAAATTTTCTCTGATATAATCAAACATCTCTTTGTTAGTTTTATATCCAAAAGTATCATCCAGGTCAATCGCTCTACCCTCGCAATGCTGTGACCGACTACTTCCTCCAATAGCCTCGTTTAGCTCTTCGCACCTGAACATACTATTAATCTTTATTGGACCGCCAACCCATTTTCTAAGAGGTTCGAAAACATTATGAGCGATATTAACCATATTAGTAATTTGATAATCATTTGGTTCGTTATTTATACCCCTTCTAAGGGCTGTGTTAGACTTAATTGCTTCTTGAAAGCTTATGTGTTCTGATATTCTCATTTTATTTTATTTTATTATGGACAATCACCAACTCTTGTGTCGTTAAACGTATACTGTTCTATGAATGTATGCTCTCTTACACATGGAGTTCTGTGCGTTGATCTAGCAGGGACAGATACTGTGGTTACAGTTCCGTCTAATTCAGTATATGTTAGATTAACAGAGATTCCATTTGGATTATAGAAATCCCATATTCCAGTATCTTCACATTCATAGTATCTTGTAGAAACATCACCTGTAGAATCATTCATCATTATAGCACCTTCAACATAGTTTCCATTTTTACCATCAATAGTGGCTATCTGATATTTAAAATTAAACCCTGTAAATGCATTATAAGACTGCGGATCTGGATAAGTATATATTTTGTCTCCAACAACTGGAAGTGCATTAGATCCATCGTGATACAGTTCTACAGTCATTCCATACTTAGGTATACAGTATTTATTTGCAGTGCTAATAGTTTCTCTTAATACACTACCGCTTCCATTATCTTGTATATAGAAAGGCGTTAATCCATTGTATGGGTCAGCAGTTGTCGTAGTCGTAGTGGGTGCCACAGTGGTTGTTGTGGTGGTTGTTGTTGTAGTAGGCGCTGCAGTGGTAGTTGTTGTAGTAGCGGCAGTCGTTGTGGTAGTGGTAGTCAGAGCTGTTGTTGTTGTTGTAGTCGTAGGCGCTGCAGTGGTAGTTGTGGTTGCA